>Ga0126342_10022310_pt1 | contig 10468 bp, 10 predicted proteins | sample Cyp1metagenome_FD_92528 | JGI IMG/M metagenome (GOLD analysis project Ga0126342, IMG submission 92528) | Coral microbial communities from Lord Howe Island, Old Settlement Bay, Australia - Cyphastrea 1 metagenome | ecosystem: Host-associated > Invertebrates > Cnidaria > Coral ...
CTGGGAAACCTGCCAACAACACACCCAGCGACTTGACATCCTGCACTCAGGTCACCGTGCATTCTGCGAACGTCTGTGAATAGTGGAGGTGGACTGCAGTTTTGTCACCGGGATAGGCAATACGGCTATACCGGCTATACCAATGAAACAAAGACCATAGAATTGGTTTTGTGAGGCTTTTTCTGGCATGTTTATTTGTCTGTTGAGAAAAAGGCTTGCAAAATACCACTTTCAGCTTGCAGCTTGTTGCCTTTCTCTCCAAAGAGTTAGAGCACAAATTGAGAAATGTTCCAGGCAGTTGTTCGATAGCAATCTTTTCTTGACGTTCCATGCTTGTCAATGACCTTCCAGCCAAGTCGCAAGAGTTTCCTGAGGGGGCATCGATTCAAGTTGGACCAGTCAATCGAGCAACTTTGAGTTGAATCGGCTGGGCAATGCAAGTTCCAAAAAAAGAAAAAAGGCATCGTCAGTCCATCGATCATCATCACATCTGGAAGTGTGTTCTGGGTCTTATCAAACGCCCCAGTGCCGTGACCGCCGTCACTGGGCAGAACTGGGCCGTGGACCGTTGGTGTTCCACAGATAGCCGGGCATCACGGTTGGGTCGGCACAGTGGTCCAAGCAACAGCTGGCTTCCGTGTACCTGCGTCGTCGTAAAACGAGATTAAAGCCGAGGTTTCTATTTCAAGTCTGGCTTAACTCAATCCGAAACTCCCCTTGTTCCAAATGTTTCATGTGAAACAACTCCGTTACATAAGTTTGTCATGTTGCCATCGTGTAAGCAAGGCGAAATGTGTCACGGTCACTGGAAACCAACCTGTCCACCCGAATTCTCACAGAAGGCTGTGGTGACGACACCTCAGGAATGCTCATGGCAACAACCTCAGAAAGCAGTTCGTCAGTTCTGTGCTGATAGCCACCGCAGAATGTGCTGACAAAACGTAAGTGGCTAAGTTCAAGCTTTGAGTGGCTTCATATTTCATATACGTGGCTTATGATTATTACCCTCCAGTAAACTAACATAGACCCTAGCCGACAGGGGTAAAACGCACCATTTTCCCCAGCTTAACTGCTGCGATTCTCCAGAAAAAAATCCTAGGCGGATGTCTCTGCATGTTCCACATTCCCTCTCCGGCTTTTCACGCTGTGTCTGGCTGTTTGATGTTTTCTACCACGTATCACCTCTGCAGGTTTCTCTGCGGCGGCTTACCCTGGAACTTGCCTCCTCGTGAGCAGCTCGTTCCCTCTCCCCGGTGGGCATCCTGGAAAGCACTGCGTTACCTTTCTGCCGCCCTGCGCCACAGCCGGTTGACACCCACCACCCTCTGCTGCTGCCCGGGCCGGCCCACGCCTGCCACGCGAAACGAAGCAACGACACATTGGAAACTTCCAAAAATGACCACCTCTGCAGAACTTCCCATAGGCACGGCCATACGGAGTTCGTACGGCCGGCTGCGAACGGTTGCGGACGGTTGCGACCACAAACGCAACGTCGAGCGAACACACCCTCAACCCCCAGACCCCCAGAGTGAAACGGGAACCCTTGCTACGCATTCGGGAAAAAACAAACTTGACTTGACCCATGAAACAATCAGATTTCCCAAGCCGTTCCCAGCGAATATGGTCTTTGAAACTCAAGCAATCAAAAAAAAGCAATTTGCAAAATGCAATCCATTTGATTGAAAACGTCTCTACAGAGCAAAGGTCTGCATTCATAACAATTAAGTGGGCAGCACGCCTTCTCATTCCAACTGATTCTTATAAGGCCTGGAATCAAAACAGCGTCAGCCAGCAAAACCGCCTGGGCACCCGCACCAAAATCGTAAAACAACAAGCCTTCAAAACATGTCACCTATTGCAAAGGAGTGTTGAACAAAAAAAACGGCGAATGAAACAATCAAATGATTCCACTTGCAAACGTGCGGCAACCATTGAGAAAAACGTTTCATGCCATGCATGCCCCTCTTCATGCAGCATGGACCATGCATGGCAACCTCAAAATAAAACAGCAAATGGTTATATATGTCGCATTTCCCGGATATAAAAGAAAGATGCAGATGCCAAAATGTTGATTTGTGGACGATTATTTGGTTTGAGTTGTTTTTCCATGACAAACAAAGAAATAATAATCGAACAAATCAAAGCTCGAAGCCAGGCAGGCCGACACATGCCTCCGAAAATCAAGGCTCACATCTCACAAACAAAGCTTGCAAGGCCCAAACTGGCAAGGTTATGTATGTTGTTTTCGCTCAAAAAGTATCAAAAAGTATCTTCCTATAAGTAGGCTAAGTGACTTAGGCTCCATGCCCTGTAAGTGACTCAGCCCACTTAGAACTAAGTAGGCCAAACTACTTAGGCGACTTAGCTATAAGTCCGCTAAGTAGTTTAAGGCAATTAGCCATAAGTGGGATAAGCTGCGTCGTATTTTTATATCTACTTACACAAAAAATATCTAGATAGGCTAAGTGCTATGTCTTAGCTATATAAGTGGACTATGTGTCACCATGGACTTTGTCAACCTATATGTAGACTTAGGCTACATATATATATATAAGTATACTTAACCAACATACTAAGTACATTACTAAGCATGCTAAATATCATAAGTACTTACTAACCAGGCTGATTCTCCAAGTAGATACTATGTGGCGGTTTCATGCATGGCATACATTCTTGACGGAGTTTGCTATGGATGAAGCCATTGCGGCCTGGATACAAGATGAATTCGAAGATGGGGCACCGCTATATCAAATTGGCGATGCCCTGCCCGGGTTGCATCATTTCGAGCCCTCCACAAAAAGGAAACTTCCTAAGAGCTGGCGCTTTTACAGTATTTGGAGGCGCTATGAGGTGCCCTGTCGTGCTCCTCCTCTTACCCAGGATTTCATTCTAGCGATGGCAGGGTGGTGCTTGGAACAGGAGGAACGCTTTATTGGTGCTTGGATTCCATTGCCTGCTTCGGACAGGCGTGATCTTGCAGATCAGGCCGTGCGACTTTGTGACCCAGAGTGATCGAGGACTGGTTTCGCTCCCTAGTAGCAAGAGTGGAGTGCGAAACAACTCCAGGGAAAGCGCTTCAATCTCTGATCCCATCACTTTGGAAATGGTACAAGCTATGCTTGATCTGAAAGGGCAACAACGCCTTTATAATTTTGCTTGTTGGAATCGCAGTGGTACCGCTTTTAGGACCCTGTTCAGGACTATTCTTACCCAGCTGGGCTAGAATTTCGACCTTATTCACTTCGTAGAGGAGGTGTAACATACGAGATGCAACAGCATGGCTTGATGGAGAAAACCTTGATTAGGGGATGATGGAAGAACTCAAATGTTGCGCTTGCGCGCCTTTAGATTTGCGATGGCTTGTCCTTGATTCCTTCATCCCGAATGTCCTTGGCGTCCAAACCCAAGGTTGCTTATTATTCGTCAATCTTTGTTGACGAGCACCGCGCTTTTGCGGGTGAGCAACCTGGAACAAAACGCAAGAACAGGTGAATATTTTTCTCTTTGCTGATCCTACCATGGATCAGCCCGTGCCTTTGCAAAGGGGCTGGAAATGAGAGGGAAATGTTTCAGAAGCTGAATAGAGTTTCTACAGGTCCCATGACAAAAAACATATGTCATGGAATCAAGGCCTACGTGCATGGCAGTGAAAAAGAGCGCTGCCTGACTCCAATAGAGTCGTCGACTGTTTGGAGGAAGCAGTTGCGGTTTGAACTGCTGTTGGGGTAGCAATTTGGCTCCCTAACCCATCCCCCCCAGGGGCAGCAGGAACAAAACGTAAGAACGGGAGAATATTTTTCTTTTTGCTGATCTTACCATGGATCTATTTTGTGGATCCTGCCATGGACTACTTGGTGCCGATCCGATCCTACCATGAATCATTTGGTACCGATCCTACCATGGATCGTTCCGTGCCTTTGCAGAGGGGCTGGAAATGAGAGGGAGATGTTTCAGAAGCTGAAAAGAGTTTCTACAGGTCCCATGACAAAAACATATGTCATGGAATCAAGACCTACGTGCATGGCAGTGAAAAAGAGCGCTGCCTGCCTGACTCCAAATTATTTTCCTTTGGTGTACAAATGTCCGGCAACAAGAACATATTTTGTCATGTTGTTCATGGGGGGTGAGTTCACTGGAACATATATGTACGTAAAATCCCAGGACAAAAATGACCCATGATTGTTTGAGGGGGGATTGTTTTTTACCTGAGTTCACAGGATTTACATAGGTCAGGCATCAGAAAAGGAATCTTTTCCACTACTTTTGGACACAGGTAGCTGGATTTGGGTTTGTCTGTAATGAGGTAGCCCCACCCATGTCGATTCGGACAATAGTATCACCGGCCACACTGCTCATTTTTTTTCCTGGCGCTCCAGTTCAGAAATTACAAAAGTTATTACAAGCAAATATATGCCACCATGGAATGCTTGTAAAGCTGCAGATATATTTGCGCTTGCAAAAGGGTACAAACACATATGTTCAGCTTCACCAACAAAAAAGTGACTTGAAGAGGTCGAGGCGCATGTGTCAAAAATAGAATCCAAGGGGCTGGACTTTTTTTTGGCTGAAAACTTGCGGGTGATCTTCAAAGGTTGGCCCCGCAGGGAAAATGCCGCATCACCAGGCCAATCCCCAGTTTTTGATAGTTTTTGATTAAGCCACAACGGGACAAATTCAAGAAATTTGTGTCAACGCGCGCCCAAATTGCAAAAAATGTGTTTTCTTTGCTGAAGATACATTTGTCACTTGTCCCTGCAAAAGGGTACACGCGCATATGGTCAGCTTCACCAACAAAAAAGTGACTTGAAGAGGTCGAGGCGCAGGTGTCAAAAATAAAATCCCAGGGGCTGGACTTTTTTTTTGCTGAATATTTGCGGGTGATCTTCAAAGGTTGGCCCCACAGGGAAAATGCCGCATCACCAGGCCAATCCTCAGTTTTTGATTAGGCCACCACATAGACCTTCATCAATAGATAGGACATGATGGGACAAATTTATTTTTTTGTGTGTCAACGCACGCCCAAATTGCAAAACACGTGTTTTCTTTCTTGCTGAGGAGACATTTTCCCGTGCAAAAGGGTACAAGAGTACAAACACATATGTTAAGTTTAGCTTTGCCAACAAAAAAGTGAGCTGGAAACGTTCGGATCCGCGATTTAAGATATTCCAGGCGCGGGTTATTTGCTAAAGTTGTGATCCTTGCAACCCAGGAAATTAGATGAATTAGTCTATTAACAGCATATGTTGAGGGGTTGTTTTTTGAGCATTGTATGAGGGTTGGCACCCAGGAATTTATTTGATATTAGAGGGGAACAAATGCCTTTGTGGAAAACTTAGGCATCAGGAGGTTTTTGCCTGCAAGCTTCATTCGTCTCAGAAGGTAAATTCTAGCTAGAAAGGTCAGGGTGCCAGGATTTTAATGCGCAGAAAAGCCAGGACCCACAAAATAACCCTGTTATTTTCCCAGGACAGGACTCTCCGGGGTCCACCAGATGGGGGTATTTCCACTACTAAAAGGGTGAACACGTGCTGTGTACCATCCCATTTTGGGGATATAAATTGACTTCCAAAAAGGAAGTCGTGCTTAGGATTTTGTAGTCAGTATGGCTCGAACCCTCAGACCTTTTTTGGCTCTTGACTCACGATGCATGCACTGGCCAGAGTTCCTGCTGGTTCTACTGGGTTCCTGCTTTTTTTGTCCAATAGTCAAGTTTCACCCAAGTTCAACGAATCCATGCTCAGCGTTCCTTTGACCCACAAAGCACGGATTCGATGCGTGATGTCCTAGTCTCTGGATGACTTGCGTCATCCGCACAACATTTTGTAGTCTCACATGCGTGCACAAGCATTTTGTAGAACCTATATACTGCGTCCCCCGCCAGCTGAGCCCCAAAAAGTTCGAACATTTTTTTTTAAATGCAGAGACTTTAAGAATGACAATGGGACAGATTATGACAGATTTGGTTTAAAAACCAATCAGTTGAAATTCAAGTCATGCGCTTAGATCGTTTTTGTTGCCTATAGCTCTGACGATTGCAGCTCAAAATCTCTGCGCCGTGCTTTTGTCACACCTTTTTTTGGCCATTACATGCGATTACCAATGATGTATCCCATTCTACTAGGTTCCTGCTGTTTTTTTCCCAATAGTCAAGTTTCACCCAAGTTCAAAGAATCCATGCTCAGAGTTCCTTTCACCCACAAAGCACAGATTCGATGCGTGATGTCCTAGTCTCTGGATGACTTGTGTCATCCGCACAGCATTTTGTAGTAACACACGCGTGCACAAGCATTTTGTAGAACCTACTGGGTCCACCTCCAGATGAGCCCCTAAAAGTTCGAAAACCATGCTTTTCATGTAGAGACTTTAAGAAGGAAAAATGGGTCAGATTTGGTTTCAAAACCAATCAATTGAATTTCAAGTTGTGCGCTTAGATCGTTTGTGTTGCCCCATAGCTCTGAGCATCGTAGTAAAAAAAAACTTCTTGAAAGGTCAATGAACCTTTTGCTTCAGCTTGACAAGAATGCCTATAGTTCAGGCTATGTCTCACATGTTCCATCAGACTCCCCCTGTTGGAGAGTCCAACACCCAGACACTTCTCGATTTGTGCCTGTATCAGGCTCAAGGCATCGCAAAGTCATTTGACTTTTTGCCACAGTAAATTTTGGATAAAACCGTGGATGATAAACCCTGACATTTGTGCTCGTGCTGAAAAAGGTTCCATGGATTCATAGGACCTGATCGTTTTTGATCTGCTTCGCCGCGCCTCTCTCAGTCGCAGCGCTTTCACCATCGGCGCTCGAAGAAGCAAATCGCTCAGCCCCAGCACAAGCCCGAGCGTCCCGTTAAAGGCATTAATTAAGGTGCTCGATGAAGCGCTTGCAGAGCCCGATCGTGGAGACATACGCCGTGGTAGTGAACCCACGGCACTGCTAAAGCCCGACTGTGTCTTTCTCCCCAAGGAAGAATGTGCTCACGGCCGCTTTGCGTTGCAGTTTCGTTCTCCTCATCATCAGACGCTGATGGCTCTGACACTACTGTCACTACAGTCGCTTCATTTTCACGTCCATCACAGTGCCTTCTTCGGACCAACCCTTGCAAAAGCTCACATCCTCCGCAGATGCTCGCAGTCTCTTCAAGCAACATTGAGTGGCTTCGCACAGAAGTCGCATAAGTCGCCCTGCATGGACTGCTCCCAAAATCATCAGGACAGCACCAGTCTCCAAGACGGGCGTCATCTCCATGCCATCGTTCTCCTCCTTTTTCATGCACGGTGGGGCCCCCAAGTTATAACTTATCTTATAACGTTCACAAGTTAACTTATAGGCAGGGTTAACATAGGTTATAAGTTTGATAACTCATGTTGAAGTAGTAACTAAGATGTGGACTTATAACATAAGTTATGGGTTCGGACGTAAACAAGATAGAAAAACAAGTTACACAAGTTAACTTTTTGCAGGTGATTTTTTGTGTTCATGGATCTTGGGGGAAAATCGGGAACTTTTTGAGGCTTTTGCAGGCATTTTCGACTCAAGTTCATCAAGCAGCACAGCGTTTCCCATACTTATTGCGGCAAACGCTATGGGAGACACTTCGCTCCACAGAGCGTCCAATCAAAAAGATTGAACTCATGGTTGAATATGTGGTAGCTTGCGGCCTCAGGCATCCCAGTGAAAGGACACAGACTACAATATGCGCTCTTCTGACTACAATATGCATCTCATGGGTTCCCGGGTTGATTTTGGACTTTTCTGGGGGATATGTAAGGTTTGGTTACAAACGCATATGTGTTTGGATGCAATATCATGCAATATCACAAAAAAATCAAACAAACGCAGATGTACCTGGTGACAAGAAGCAATGTACGTGTATGTGTTTGATACCTAACCACCACAAACGCATGTATGTTTGATCCCAAACGATTTCCAAACGCGAATGTGTGCGGAATGTGTGCGGAACGTGTTTTTTGTGTTTCGTATGTAGACAAGAATAAAGCCTACGCGTATGTATATGCTTCACTGTGACAAACGCGTTGTGTTTGTATGCAAATTGCAAATATACATTAAAAACATCGCAAAAGCATGTGTTGTGCGCTCTCTTAAGATACCACAACAAACGCGCATGTGTCTGGTTGGAAAACCGAAAAAGATTTCGTTTTTTTTCCATTGCAGCTCACGTTTTGGTTTTCCGTGCTGTGCTGCCTTCTCTTCCGCTTGTTGCCGGAGCCATGAACGTCAAGCAGGGAATGGTGGCAACCCTCCGGGACGCAGAGATGAATGAGCAGGTTGCAGCGACTGAAGCTGCACCTGGCTTTGAAATTCAATATGCGTCGCCTACGGGCAAAATTTAATTCGTGCTACCTACATGCTCAACACGAGCATCTGCGCACTCAGACACAAAAGGGAAGAAAAAAACAAGCTTATACACAAACTTTGCCTGAAAAACAAAATAATGATTTCAAGATCATTTTACTGTATATAAATAACAAAATTGGGCACAGTATATAAAAACTTATGCGAGATAAAAAATAAGTTACAATTGACTTATACAATCAATAACTTAAGTTATGTTAACTTCAAAATAGCTTTGATAACTTAACTTATAAATTCCGCAAGTTCAAGTTAACTTGGGGGCCCCACCTTGTGGCTTTCCAGCAGGCTACCGATCATGATAGCTATCATGGCTGATTGATTTCCATGCTTCCCTCCTCCGCTTGAAGGACCACTTTCTTGATGTTCATCTCCATTTTCGCTTGATGATCTGCGAGGCTTCATGCCCAGATCCTCCACAAATCTGAAAAAGGCGTGGCCAGATAGTAGTTTTGTGAGGCCATCTGCTACAAGCTCTGTGCCACGAAGATGCAAAAGCTTCCAAACACCATCCGGAGCCACACCATCCAAAGCTTCCTTGAGAAACGATGATCGGGCTCGAAGATGGCTCGTCCTCCAAGTGGAATCTCCTGTCCCATGCGCCATCGATATATCGCAGCCATATTGTCGCCGTAGATCACCCGCTCCAAGGAGTTCTGCCCCACAGGCTCTTTGAGCATTGAGCAGATCAAGCTTCTGTCGAGCGTCCTGCGCACAATGCCTCTCACAGTAGCTGATGAGCTCTGCCTCGGCTGCTGCGACGCCGCCCAACTTACCGGGGCGCCGGCGAGTCTCTTGTGGAACTCCACGAGGATAATGTAGGCCTCGTTAGTTCTTGTGGCGAGCCAAAGTAAGGCACCTGACATGGATTGCGCCAATTTTCCTTGCGGTTGCGATGAGTGACTGCGCACAGTGTGTGCACCGAGTGCACCGAGTGCACTTGCAGCGCACCGAGTGCACCGAGTGCACCGAGTGCACCGAGTGCACCGAGTGCACCGAGTACACTTGCACTTGCAGCGCACCGAGCACACTTGCAGCGCAACGAGTGCACCGAGTGCACCGACTACACTTTCAGGTGTTTAAGCCTCCAGCTATCTACCTGCCTATCTATCTACCTATCTATCTATCTGTCTATCTATCTGTATTTATCTATCTATCTATTTATGTGTGCATGTATGCATGCATGTACTGTATTGATCGTTGTTCCTAGTTGTTTGTTTTTCTATCTTTTATTTTTTCTTCAGTCTGTTTTTTTCCTACCTATGTATGTCTATGTTGGTAGTTGTCCACTTTGAACTAGCTTTGAACAAGTGACCTGACGAATCCGTTTTTATCCTAACAAAGGGTCTCTAGGTCACTTGTTGCAACATGAAAATAATTCAACAGGTCTTGACAAAAGACGGTTAATTATATAAATTTATATAATCTGAAACCAAGTGGACTCTTGCGAATCTACTTATCTTTCTCTTGGTCTATCTTTCTTACTACCTACCGATACATGTCTATCTTTCTTGTGTTCTTATTATCTCTCTATAAGTCGATCTATCTCCATTTTGTCGTCTTTCCATTTGTTTGTCCTCCTATCCATCTAATCTATCTAATCAATCTAATCAATCTAACCTATCTAATCTATCTAATCTATTTCATCTATCTCATCTATCCAATCTATCTAATCTATCTAATCTTTCCAATCTTTCTAATCTATCTATCTATCGATCGATCAATCTATCGATCGATCACTCTATAGATCGATCTATTCTGTTCTATTCTATTCCATTCGATTCTATTCTTTTCTATTCTGTTCTAGTTTAGTCTAGTCTAGCCTATTTTATTGTATTTTTTGTATTCTAATCTAAGCTAACCTAACCGGTATAATCTAATCTATTTTAACCTAACCTAACCTGATCTAATCTAATCTAATCTATCTATTCTATTCTAATCTAACCTAAACTCATCTAATCATATCTTATCTAATCTTTCTATCTCAATCTATCTATCTCAATCAATCAATCAATCAATTTATCTATTTATCTATCTATCTATCTCTCTCTAGCTATCTAGCTATCTCTATCTATCTATCTATCTCTATCTATATCTATCTA
>Ga0126342_10022311_pt1 | contig 10468 bp, 12 predicted proteins | sample Cyp1metagenome_FD_92528 | JGI IMG/M metagenome (GOLD analysis project Ga0126342, IMG submission 92528) | Coral microbial communities from Lord Howe Island, Old Settlement Bay, Australia - Cyphastrea 1 metagenome | ecosystem: Host-associated > Invertebrates > Cnidaria > Coral ...
AAGGGCATGTTTCTCGCGCAAAACACGGCTTTATCCCCCATTGTCGGTATATAAAGTGGCGACCGGAAACCCACTTTATAAGCGCAAAGGATGTCCACTTTATAGTGAGCTATACATGGGGGACAGCTTTTTCACTTGCAAATTTGCTTCGCGCCACAACGGCATGCAATTTTTCATCTCTCATCTCCCCCAAATGGCTCCGCACCCGCCGCTTTAGCGAGCCTACTTTTCGAGCCTCCGGAGCCACAAATCATTGGAACAACAATGAACAACACAGTGAATCGTGACTTTTCTACTTTTCGCGCATCTGGATCTTCTTCCTTCTGAGACTTTCTCTTTTTGAGCTTCTTTCTTCTTCTCTTCTCTTCTCTTCTCTGGCTCTTCCCATCGCTGCTTTTCATCTGTCCATATTGTCGGAAGTTTGACTTCTAAACTTCCTTCCATAAAATAAATTTGAATAAATGCTAAATAGCTACTCAATAGCTGCTGAATAGCTGCTAAAGAGTTGTTGTAAATAATTGCTGAATAGCTTCTAAATAGCTGCTAGATAGTTTCTAAATAGCTGCTCAATAGTTACTAAATAGTTGCCAAATGGCTCCTAAAAAGGCTGCTAAATAGTTGCAAAATAGCTTTTAAATAGCTTTTAAATAGTTGCTAAATAGTTACCAAATAGCTGCTAAATTGATGCTAAATAGATGCTAAATAGCTTCTAAATAGTTGCATGAATAACTGCTAAATAGCTTCTAAATAGCTGCTAAATAGCTTCTAAATAGCTGCTAAATAGCTTCTAAATAGCTGCTAAATAGCTGATGAATAGCTGCTAAATAGCTCCTAAAAAGTTGTAAATAACTGCTACTTAAGTGCTTTAGCTGCTTCCTGCCACTGGTTGAGCAATTGCACCTCAAAGTTTTTGCGGCTTCCCTGCACAGAGTTGGATCTGACCACACTGGCTAATTCTGTGCTGCCAGCATGGTTTTCCTTCCACCCCTCCATTTTCCAACCAACTGTCTCAGGGCTCTTTCTCCTCAGGTATAGTGAACAAACTGGTCAACCTGAGCCATCTTCTGTGCTAAGCCCTTCAACACGTCTCCTGAATCATGGAGATATCGGTGGACTGACCCACTTGTCCAACGCCCGCTCCTCTTCACAACTTCGACCTCCCCTGTCGCTTGGTAAAGCGCTGACGCTCCTCCAATCCTCAAAGAGTGATTTGAAACCTCTCTGCCAGGAGCCCCACCTCTTTGGCTGATCTTTGGAATACATTCTGCACCTCCAAGCGTTTCAACACCTGGCCAGATGCCCACCTGAAAAGGGGTAAATGTCCTTTTCTACCCCAAACCTCCTTGAAACAGTCTTCCGAAGCTCCTGAAGCGCCTCCACCACGCACACATGCTCCACTCCTGTCCTCAACAAAGTTCTGCACGTTCCAAAACCTTGCTGGTCCGACTTCGTCTTGTCCCCTCACGATCATCTACTCATCAACGCCACTGCTATCGCAAAACTCTCTGGCCCGCAGCATGAAGAACCACGCTGTGAGCAACGCTGCCACGATCATCTGGCTGTTGATCTTCAGCTCGCCCTGCGCTCTGGCGCCTTCTGCAAACTGGTTTCCGATCCATTTCAACATAGGGACAGTCACTCCCAAGCGTCTGGGCCTCCTTGCTGCATTTCGCTCGACGAGGGAGTTGAGCACTATCCAAAGGCGGTGCATCTTTCCGGTTGCATCTCCATGTCCCGCTCTTTTGTGCGCATCCTTGATCGCAAAGACTGCCCGCTTCAACGTAGCCACCGAAGTTCCAAGCCATCCCAGGTACCCCAAATACCCAAGCAACTTGTTCTCGTTCTCCACAGGGTCGCTCATTGTGCTGAGATAGATAGCCACCGCTGACGACGGCTCCAATCGCACCAACGCTGCCATGCCGCATTGTATGCCTTCTGTGTACTCTCTGCCTTGTCCCCTGTCATGTGCTCATCCAGCCACTCCTCAACCTGCGCCTGGATGTTGAGATCGCCAACCAATCCCGGCCTCAGCTCCACGACGCTTTGTTGGATTTCTTTCTGCCTCCTGCTCTGCAGTCCTCCTCGACGTCCACGTTGTCGAAGAAGGCGTCCAACCACAAACCTTCTCCCCAAAGCCATACATGTCGCATGCCTTCTCCTCCTGCTTTGCGGTCTGCTGCTGCACGTCTGAAGTCTCCTCGGCGCCACTGTCGGAGCCATACCAACAGCGAACCCAAAGATCGTCCATCCTCAGAGTCCAAGCACATACCAGCCTTCTGGTCGCTATCCTCCCATTTCCACAGCTCTGCAGCTACACCCAATAGCCCCAAAGCAGTCTTGCGCCCTGTGCCCAAACATCCTTGTCGGAGGGCTTCCTCTCTCCGCAAAGGTGAACCATGGCCTTCCACCCCTGCCTCGTCCTCCCTTGCGCTCTCCAAATCTCCTCAGCTTTCAGCCTCCGGACATACCCTGCAGGGGCCGCTCTGTCGACCACATAGAGCTCCTCAACGCCTCCAGCCTCCTTTGTATATAAGCGGCCACCTGCAAGGTCCGTTCAATTTGTACGCCATCCTGCGTTCTTCGTCTCCATGCATCCAGACGTGGCCTCCCACTGCCGGTAGCATCTGATGGCTGCCCTTCCCATAAGCTGTCTCCCATCGTTCATACTCCTGCCAACAGCCTGGGTCTGCCTTCTCAAGAACGGTTCCCAACGACGGCGGGGTGACCTCCTTCAGCATCCACTCCTCCAGTTGATGCGAGTTGACATTCTTGCGACTGATGAACAGAGCCCTTCGTCTCCTCACCAATGCTTCTCCCAGCTCAGACGTCAAAAACTCCACCACCGTGGTGTTGAAGCCGTTCTTTTCTGCTGCCTGTTCTCCAAGGTCCCAAGCAACCTCGCGGGGTCCCTCCAAAATGGCGATGTCGAACTCTTCGGCAATGAGATAGTCCCAAAACCGTCGCACCAGCTTTCCCCTGGGATCCGGTCCAACTGTAGCCGCCACGATGACGCCTGCTTGTTGCCCTCCTCGATGTCGAAGTACTCGAAGTCCTTCACCCTTCTCGGTCTGCTCGTCCACTCGACAATCTTCAATTGGTGTAGATCTTGAGGTTGACGTTGCACAGCCCTGAAGCGTCTGAGCTCCCAAAAAAAATCATCTGCTCATACCTGTCCCCTTCTTCGTGCCATGACAAAAAACACGGCCCAAATCTTTCCGTGTCCTCCAATGCCTGCCGCACCGCTTGGCGCAAGTCCACCATGCTCCAACCTCTCTCCTTGATCTTTCCTTCCACGTCCTCGGCTGAAAGTCGCGTGATAGCATCTGCATCCTCATTGTGGTATGTTCGCCACCATCCTCCAATAACCACTTTGGCGCTTTTTGGTTTTAGCTAGGTTACAAGTCAACTTATAACCACTTAGGTTACGTTAATTTCTTGCCCACTTACGGGCAGTTATAACTGACTTATAATCACTTAGCCACGAGAAACTTCAGCAGCCACGTTAACACACGAGGATTGACCATGGTGGAGCACGAGGGTTGACCAAAAACAGAGCACGAGGGTTGGCCAAACACAAGTAAACAATTGAAGCCACACACGCGCTTTTTCCCGCAACGGCGCTATGGAGCTTCTTTGCCGGGCGAGCCTCGGCAACCGTGCGTGAGGCGAGCCTTCACGCAACAGCCAACAGGTGTGTTTTCACACGGTTCCAGGCTCCTTTGGCACCATCCATTTTCCAACTGAAGCTTTTGTCTTTCTTCTCACCGTTCACCTTCACCCTGTATGAGGACGAGTTTGGGCAGACATAAATGGTCACATTCGAGTAGCGGACTGGCCCGCCTTCTTCTCCTGGAAACTGAAGAACTCTTTTTTTTTTGGGCGGAGGCTCTTTGGCTTCTGTCTGTGCAGCGCTTGCTGCTTTTGTCTTTGGAGTAGCCTTCTTCTTTGCTTTTGGCACCTTTGGCACCTTTGGCACCTTTGGCACCTTTGGTGGCGGGTTTTCGATCGCTTTCAATACTTCATTTGCCATGTCTTCAACATCCTTCTTGGGTACTTTGCTCTGCGCTTGCACTTTGGGCAGCGCTTCTTCTGAAACTTCTGCAGCCTGTGGGCTTTCAGCTTTATGATCTTCCTGGGGCGCTGGGTCAGGGGCAGCAAGAGCTGCAGGGGCAGCAGGAGCTACAGGCCTTTTTGCAGGGACCATTGCAGCACTCCCTGCAGAAGGGGCTTCCAAAGCAAGAAGCGGTCGCTTCTTTCTCGGGGGGAGCATGGTTAACTCCAGCTCCTCCCCTTCTCCACCACCAAGTCCCGCAAGCAACTGTTTCAGTTGTGAAAGCATGCCGCCGCTTTGACATTGCTGCAGCCCAGGCTTTCCACACATAGACCGTATGGAAGAATGGGTATCCCTTGCAGGCAAAACTTGGCACAAAAACTTCACCGCCATCTCATCCACCGGGCACTTGACAGGCATTTGCTCACCATAGGCTCTGCGAAGCAAATCTTCTGGAAGCTCAGCAGGGTCTGCGGGGAAGAGAGAAATTTGCGCCTTCTTGAAACCTTTCAAACTGCGGATATGGCTCTTGAAGTCACGGACAGTGCTCAAGGCGTTCATCGGGTTGACCCGAAGCTCGTCCATGGGGCCTTTGTGGGCAGTCACGTATGCGATGGCCACAACAGCGACCGAAGTTGGCTCGTCTGGGTTCAGCAGACCAAGCAAGGCCATTCTGTTGCTCATAGTCATGCATTTCTTCAAAATGCCTGGGTTCTTGGCCATTTCATCCCAGTCACTCTGCAAGAAATAGTTTGGAAGGTTCTCGCAGTGCTGGTTCTGTGGCTTCTTTTTCAAGGATTGCTCGCCAATCCCTGCTTGAACCTTTTTCTGCACCAGGTTCGCTAAGTCGTCGTGCCACTTCTCTGGGAGATCTGCGCTTCCCAGCGTCTTCAACAGTGACGTCCCAACTTCCATGGAAATGGGCGGAGCATTTTCTATGTCCAGAACGCAGGCCTGGAACAAGGCATCCATCTTTGCTTGGTCTGCGGTCAGCTTGCTTCGCTTCAAAGCCGCCAAGTAATCCAACATACCCACAAAGCGAGCTTCCGCCATGGCTTGAAAAAACCCCTATCAAACCACGGGGAATCCTCGTGAGCAGATTGTGCGGGACTAGCCTCGCACTTGGGCTTTGAAAAGAAAAGCAGGAGAGACGAACTTGTAAATGTCCTGTGAAAGGGAGGAGAAACTACTATCTGGGGGTGGGCGTTTATATATATATAGTTATATATATATATATCTGTGTGTGTGGGTATATGCAGAACAACTTTGGGGTATATATATATATATATACAAAAGAATCTTTGCAAATGCTATACAAAGACGGGCCTGAAACCTGGTATGTGCCCATGGGTTTTCAGAATTTTGCAGATTATATGCTGCACAATGTCTTTTTCAGGGCATCCTCCCATCCTCGCTGGATTTCAATGCCATCATATATATAAACATTTCATGCATGGGCGAGCCTCATGCGCAGGCGAGCCTTGCTTGTCAGCTGGAGCTGGACGAAGAGGACAGGAAACCATTCAAGCGCCAGGCGTCCTTGAAGCGAGGCTTCTCCAGATTTTTGACCACCGTGGTCGAAGATGCAGATGCAGGCCTCTTCAAGGGTCGCTGATGGCCGGTCACGGTCTGATCCACAGTCTTTTCTGCATCATCTTTTTTTGGCGCATGCTTTGCTGTCTTTCGCTTTCGGACACTGCTCGCGGGCTTGGTTTTTTTTTGCTTGGGGGCGTTTTTTTTTCTGACTTTTTGCAAACATGGCTTCTTCCAAGCGAAGGCGAAGAGCTGGCTGATCCTCCAGCGCCTTGTCAACGCGGGGCAAATCATCAGGTCCAATCTTTTCAAGCAGGCCAGCCACTGCAGCAGCAATCAACGGGACAGGGTAGGCGTTGCCAGCAGCCTTGATCTGCAAGGCCTGGCTGTTGAAACTTGAGGATATGAACGCGGGAAATCCTTGCAGTGTGAACCGCTCCTGCGGCAACAGGAAACGGAAAAAATCTCTTTCATGGTCTGGCTTTGAAAAATTCATGTCGCTCACAAAAAGGTAGCTGTTTGACGTTGTCAGCGTCGGGACCTTGTTTTTGCAAATCTGTCTTTTGTAGCACTTTCCATCTGCTCGGTCCAGAGGAAAGCAAACAATATCGCTTTCCTCAAGGTCACCATTCGCGAATAACTCCTTCAGTTGTCCTTGGGCATCTTTGAGGTTCTTCTGCATGCATGAAGTCAAGCTTCCCCGATTCACGGAGGGAATACCGGGGGACAAAAATTCTTTCAAACTTTTGGACCCAAAAGCGGGCAGCACCTCTGGGATCACATTGTCTGGACAGAGGCCTGAGCGGATCCCACGTAAGAAAACCCGGGTCCGGTCCTGTGGCAAGAGGTAATCCTTCGCTTTCAGCAGGGAGACGTCCCACAAAAACTCCGGGATTTCAGCTTTCAGGCATGAGACCAATTTATCCATGAAGGATTCTGTCTGGCCTTTCTGCTTGTGCAGAATGCCTTTCACATTCTCTAACACCACTGCTTGCAGCTCCCCGCATTTTGCTAAAGACCCTACCACATTCACAATGCGGAGAAAGACTTCTGCGCGTTGGTCTTCTGCACCTTTGTGATTGCCATTCCCTGCCCAAGGCGGGCATGGAGGCCCTGCAAGAAGCAGGTGCACAGGTCGTTCCCATTCAGACAGTTTGACTTTCAGAACATCTCCATTGTCGGGGCCCAGGCGCGGTGGCTCCGCACTCTCCATGTAGGTTTCAAGGTACTTTTGGTAGCGGCGTTCCAAGTCATAGACATTGTTGCAATGGAAGTTGGCTCCCAAAAGTTTTAAGGCCCAGCCGGAGCCGTCGATTCCAACGCACGGCAAAGCTACATGGACTTGCCGGGCGAGCCTCGGCACTGACGGGAAATGATTGAACCAGTCGTTTGGCTCTGGGATAAAAGGCTTCATTGCTTGAACCACAAAATGAAGCTGCAAGAACAGGTCTTGTTGTGAAGAATTTGCAGTTCCAGATTGCGCACATGTGCATGGCGCATGTTTCCAGAGCAGCAGAGCTTTGGGATTTTTCAGCCAGTGTGCATGGCATGAGCTGCTCATTGCCTTGCCAGGTGTGGGGATTCCTCACACACTTAATTGATTGCCAAAAAGCCGCTCAGGAATCATTTCTTCTCTTGCCAGCGGTGGTAGTTGCAAGTCCAATGCTCCCACTTTCCGCAACATTGCACCCACTGGCAGTGGCATTCTCCATCCTTTTGCCCCAGCATCCAGTCCGTATACGCTAAGGTCAGATCTCTAGGAGGGTTGTGCTTCATGGTGTTGTACCAATCATCATCCTCCACCTCCATGTCGGTTGGCTGGTCCCAGAAGTCCAAGGGCAACGTTTCAGCGCTCAAGACAGAAGCTGCTGGTGAGCAATCCTTGTTTTTGGATGAAGTTTCGGTGCTGACAGCTGCCGCAGGAAGAGAGCAAGTTTCACGCGCTGGTCCACCATCCCATCGAACTACTTTGCTGGGGCGAGCCTCCAGCTTGTGTGGCAGTCCGCCAGCTGCAGACGTCATGACTTTGCAGGCGAGCCTTGCGGATATTATATGCCAGATTTCCTGAGCCTGGCAGCGTGGTTTCACGATGTATATAGTTGGACTCCTGCCAATGGCACGCTCAATAGCTAAGCAACTTGCACCTTTGTGTACTGTCTTGCTTGCAAGAAGTGGAAAACAGTAGCTGGTTGATTGGGGCTGGTGTGCTCTTTGAAAAACTGGTAAGAGAGCCAACGCGGGCTGGGAAAAAAGATTGCGTATGAATATGTATGCAACAATACACAATACATATATATATATATATTTATATATATATATATGGTATTATATCAACTAAATAAAAACAAAACTCACGTGGGGACATTCTATTTGTCACTACAGAACTGTAATGTAAATAGATAGATAGATAGATAGATAGATAGATATTTAGACACATGTAACAAAATATGTACAACATGTTTGCGTATGGATGTATGTATGTCTATGGGCTTCCATTTTGGCACCACTGTGCGCATCCAATTTGGGAGCACTATGGGCTTCCATTTTGGTACCACTATACGCTTCCATTTTGGGGGCACTATGGGCTTCCATTTTGGTACCACTGTGCGCTTCCATTTTGGGAGCGCTATGGGCTTCCATTTTGGCACCGCTGTGCGCTTCCATTTTGGGGCACTATCGGCTTCCATTTTGGTACCACTGTGCGCTTCCATTTTGGGAGCACTATGGGCTTCCATTTTGGCACCACTGTGCGCTTCCATTTTGGGAGCACTATGGGCTTCCATTTTGGCACCGCTGTGCGCTTCCATCTTGGGAGCACTATGGGCTTCCATTTTGGCACCGCTGTGCGCTTCCACCTTGGGAGCACTATGGGCTTCCATTTTTAGGTCCCATTGTGCGTTTCCATTTTGGGAGCACTATGGGCTTCCATGTTGGTACCAGCGTGCGCTTCCATCTTGGGAGCACTATGGACTTCCAGTTTGGTACCACTGCGCGCTTCCATTTTGGGAGAAAGAACATAATATAATACTAAAAATAGGTTGGATCAATTGGACCATAGACAATGGATTATAAATTTAAGACTTGGGATGAGATGAAAGTAGAGGTGATTAGATGACACCAGACTATAGATTAAATTAGGTTAGATTGGGTTAGACTGGACTAGACTAGATTAGAATAGATTAGAATAGATTTGATTGGACTGGACTAGGTTAGATTGGATTAGACAAATAGATTGGGTGAAGTAGATATTCAACCATATAGTGAATCACATTTAAAAACAATACAAATATAAACCGGGTGTCATGCAGTACAAAATCCGTTTGCTGTTCCACGGCCTTTGTTGGCAATGTGTCAAAACAAAATCATTTACTTTTGGCTGCCGATTTCAGAACAAATGTGGTTTGTTTATTCCATGTTCATGCTGGTGGACAAACGCAATTTTATCTTGACTTTTTGTTTGCAGCAACGCTTACCCTTTTTGCCAAACACTGCAAACGCCAAGAAAACTGGATAACCGTTGTTTCACCATGGGCAGCTTTGGAAAACAACAGTGCACAGTGAACATTTTTTTAAACACACGTTTTGGACAACACCCTTTTTTTGAACACATGTGGCATTAAAAAATATGCACTTATTATTTGTTTTTTTTTTCCCCGCAGGGCTGCATGAGCCGCTGGGTTGCAACAATCCAGGACAAAATATTGATGAACATTCACCTGCATTGTGCAAGAACAATTGAACAAAGTATTGGTCAAACCACTGTTTTTTTGCTAACAAAGAACATGTGTTTGAACAAACTCCATTATACTTGGACATTTTTGGAGTGCTCAAATTTGTTTAGTGTTTGGCAGTGGCATGTTTTTCCTTTTTTTGTTACCCTCACAGCACGTAAGTAAAAATGAGGTGAAGGAAAACAACAACGAGAACAACTGGAAACACAAAAAAAACCACCCCAGGAAAAAAAGGAACATTTTCAGTTTTTGCCCCTGATACGGCTCTGATACGGCTCTGATACGCCCCTGATACGGCCCTGATACGGCCCAAATTTTCCAAAAAAAACTGCAAAAAAAATGTCAAACTGTTTTGACAAAATATATCGCAAAAAAAATCAGGAATCAAAAGTATAACTGATAGATTTACAAATTGGTTTTAAAAATATTGTTTTGGTGGATTTGTGAAACAAAAAATTCAGTACAGGATTTGATGTAAACCTCTGCCGTGATTTTTTTATCGGTGAAAAAAAGGAGTCAACAAAAAAAAAGGACATTGTTGACTTGCTGTTTGAAAGAAAAAGGCGCAGATCCAAACAGGGAGGACTTGATGATAACCTCTGCTGTGAAATTTCCATGGATGAAAATATGGAGTCAATAAACATCTCTGAAATGAAATTTCCATAGATGAAAAATGCAGTCAGTACAAAATTGTTGACATGTTTTTTGGAAGAAAACCAGGCATGTGAACATCTGCCTTCAAATTTCTATCGGTGAGAAAATGGAGCCAATAAGCAAAGGAAATTGTTGATTTGGTTTTTGGAAAAAAACAAACAGGCAAGGCTTGATGTGAACCTCTGCTCTGAAATTTTGATGGATGAAACATGCAATCCAAACATCTGCAGTTCACAGGTTGAAGTGTGTTGCAGAAAACCTTGATGAAATATGAACGTCAGTGTACCACATGTATGTATATAGTCTAATTCGTTCAAGGTAAAGTGGAGTTCAGATGTTTGCGGGACATGTTCTGGCACAAATACATATGTATGTATGTGTATGTGTGTATGTGTGTATGTGTGTATGTGTGTATGTGTGTATGTGTGTATGCATGTATGCATGTATGCATGTATGCATGTATGCATGTATGCATGTATGCATGTATGCATGTATGCAT
>Ga0126342_10022312_pt1 | contig 10467 bp, 15 predicted proteins | sample Cyp1metagenome_FD_92528 | JGI IMG/M metagenome (GOLD analysis project Ga0126342, IMG submission 92528) | Coral microbial communities from Lord Howe Island, Old Settlement Bay, Australia - Cyphastrea 1 metagenome | ecosystem: Host-associated > Invertebrates > Cnidaria > Coral ...
ATTGGGGCAACAAGCTGCCACATCAGCCCTTGAGCTACAGCCTGAAGGTCAAACTGGTGAAGTTCAAGGGGTACCACAAGATTCCAAGGAAGCACCTGATGATCAGCATGCTACCACCACATCCCTAGCAGAACCACAACATCGTGTTCAACCTGCTGGGGAAGAAAGTGAGCCAAATCTTTTTGAACCGGCAGGATCTCCAGGTTCACCATGTGAGATCGACTCAAATTTAGACACCAGTAACGAAAGTGATGAACAGTACGGCAAACTCAAGCTGATTGTTGACAGGATCCAAAACTATCAGCCAACTGATGCCTTAAGCGAGTCAGAGACAGATGATGAGACAGAGAATACATCAGCTGATTTGGAAAAACAAAAAACATTGAAATCATTTTCCCAGAGCAACAGTTTCGATGACTCAAGCAACAGCCATCAAGCAGAACAAGAAAATACTGTTGAAGGTCACACAAGAGTTCCTGAGCTAGAACCTACACACAACCAGTCGGAGTTGAAACACATCACCGTTTTGAGGCTACCAGGGGCAGAATGTACTCGTATGTGCACAGAGCTGAACAAACCACATGAGGTTGTAATGTTCTGGAGCAGCAAAAAGGTTATTGGGAAAGTGTACATGGTCAAGGCCCAATCATCAGTTGTGGTTGGGATAGCCGATGTCAAAAATCAACAGCGCATTTCCACTTTTGCAGAGCTACGACGACTAGACTGCTTCAAGGATGCATCAAATGAACTCAAGACAGTGTGGAAAAACAGGTTGCTACAAGAAAAGAAGCAATTGTTTGTATGGGAGATCGCATGCATACAAAAGTTTGACAAGCAACTCGAGATGCAAGGACGAAACCCTGCCAAGCACTTCCAGATTGAAATCAAACAATTGAAATCGTTCGACCAAGACAAAGCACTACCAGGACTAGATCTGAAAGAGACAGCTATGTACTTTGTCAACCGTCTTAGCGATGATGATTTGGATCGGTTGGAGAACACAATGAAACAACTTCACGACAAGGAGATCAAAGTTGGAACCGCATGCAGTGGGACTGACATCGCAGTGAGTATGACCAAAGCTACTGTGGAGGCACTGGCAGAACACTTCAATGTCTCCTGGCCTAAATTTATCACATAACAAGTTTGTAGCTTGTTTTTTGTTTTTAAACTAACAAATCAAAAAGTATGTTGTTTTTTGTATATATTATATGTTTCTTATTTAAAAATACTCCAAAATCAACAGACAGAATATTCTGATGAACCCATGTGCATGCCAGCATTGCTGGCAAGAAATCTTTGATGTTTTGCTTGTGTGCCAGCGTTGCTGGAACATAAGCATGCTGTGAATGTATATATATATATATAGTATATACGTTTCTTATTTAAAAATACTCCAAAATCAACAGATATAATATTCTAATGAACCCATGTGCATACCAGCATTGCTGGCAAGAAATCTTTGATGTTTTGCGTGTGTGCCAGTGTTGCTGGAACATAAGCATGCTGTGAATGTATATATATATATACACATAATTGCAATATATATAATATATTTACACCTTTTATTAGTCTATAAGTGACATATAAGAATACATGTGGATCCAACCAAAGGTAGATGTGAGTGTGCGTCACGTGTTCTCAGTTGAGATCGAGCACTACAAACGTGAGTTCATCAAATCTGCACATACACCTTCAGGAGAAACACCATCTTTCTGCTTGTTCGAAGATGTTGCTGGATTTGAACAAGACACGGCGTGGTGTCACACGTGCGGCAAACATCATTCAACTGCTTTGGATGTAGATGTCTACTTTGTGGGCCCCTCATGTAAAAATATCAGCTATGAAAATCCTAAAGCTGCACAGTATGCCCAGTGTTACACAGATCATGACGGTTGTTCTGGTCAAACATACAGACTGGGTGTGCTCAAAGGGATCGAAAAAACATCTCCAGCAGTCGCGTTCTACGAGAACACAAAAGGTGTTGCAGATCACAAGAGAGATACAAAAGGTGTAGCGCACCGTCCAAGAATCGAGGCTATATAGTTGTCGAAACATATGTGTTGCAATCGTTTTAACTATATATAGAGCATTAAATCGTTATTGATATATGTTTTTTGTAAATAATATATAATGAAGTGTAGTTTGAACAAGGTGAAACAACAGATAGAATATTATTCCCTGAAGGTCGTCACCGAAGACTTAGAGCAATTGGGCTATATGTTTTCATGGCGAAAACTAGACGCTCAGTCCTTCTTACTTCGCCAACGTCGACTCCGAGTGTGGGGGGTTGCTGATGTGATGAATGATTCCAGTCAAGAGTCTTTTCGAGAACGAATGAGGAAAACGATTGACAGTATGTCGGGGAATGACTTGCTGGAGTTTGAGAAATGCTTTGACATCACTCTTCCCAAACAACGGCTGACCAATGAACTTCAACGAAAGAAACTGTCGCAATCACTTGCAAAGGCTAGATTGAGGTGTGGTGATTCAGGTGAAGAGCCAAACGTTTTCATGGATGTATCAACAGGAAAAGACAGAGATGCTGAATCAGCTCAAAACGTATCCACATGTGTGCGTCCTAGCCATCAAGTTTACAACTCGATACTGGGCAGAACTTTGTGTGCAAAGGAACTTTGGCACTGCCAGGGCCTTTTTGAATCAGCATTTCCAAATGTACAAGCAGTTCGTGAACTCATGAAGAACCACGCTCAAGCACAAGGTCTTGCAGGAGAGAAAGGGTTTTAAAAATCATGTTTTTGTTTGTTGATGTTGCCCAAATTGGTTTGATGTGTTTTGTTTTTTTCTTTTCGGTACATATACATATATATATATATATACATACAGATTTTTCTGCTTAAAGTTATTGATATTCAACAGATAGAATATTCCGATGTTTCCTCCATGTACAAACTAAATATATAATATACTACACTATGGTTTGGATCAGGCAACTCGTTTGCTTCAACCACTGCCCAAGTCAACTTCATCGCGTCTCTGGTGAATGCATCGGGATGGAGCACACTGAGCATGAAAAAGCAGGAGGAACATGCAATTTCAATAAGCCAAGGAATGAAAATGCAGGTGCAAGAACCAGCATTACCATCACAGGTGAGCAATGGCAACTCAGGATCCAAAGGAACGAAGAGAGAGTTGCAGGAAGCATCATCGTCATTGCCAAAAAGGATGAAGCGATATGACACCAGTGACACTAGTGGCAGCACTAGCAGAAAACGATCAGTTGATCCTGATGAGTTCAGCGGTCAACCTGTACAAAAACGATGTCGAGGAAAGCAACCAGCCGGTATGTCAAACGGATGGCTATCCCAAATAGTGAAAATCAAGACTTGCAAGAAAGGACCAGGGAGACCCAAAGGACACAGTGGACCCAGTGACTCTTCGAGACCCAAGATCGATAGAGATGGCAAATCGTCTTGCATATCAATCTGGAAAAAGATGGATATCATACACGAATACGAAAGATTGAAAAAGCTGGGAACAATCAAGAAAGTTGAAGCATTCATGTTGAAGAACGGGAAAATGAGGGGTGGCTATCAAGGATGCCTCAGTCAGTCGAAATGGTTGGGAGCCAGGGAGAAGTACAAGTGGGACGAGTTCATCAAGCATTGTCCCAAGTTGTCTCAGAAAGTACGCGAAGTCCCTAATGCTCTATTGGACGTGCTGGGGGCTGGAGTACCTAGGCAATGACCTAGAGTGATCTAGAGTTTTGTGTTCAACTTTCAACTGTGTTTATACATATATACTTATATGCATATCTATTCATACAAAGAGCTATATATATATATGTTTGTGAGTTTGTGAAAAGTACATCAAGCAGGCAGGGAAATACAACCATGGGCATTTCAAAGCTGATGGCACCATCCATTCTATTCCTACAGCGCTAGCATTGGCATTTGAATCGTTGATGCTTGGGAGACAATCACTTGGAGAAGAGAACGACTTCAAATTTGCGAGCACTTTGTTGAACGATCTCATTAAGATTTGGAATGAAAACTTGGCTCAACTACGACAGCAATACTCAGATCATATGAAGTCTACTGCTTTAGCTGCGCTGGAGCAAAACCCTGATGCACAAAGTGAAGCTGTTCAGAAGCAGGTAGCTGATCAAATGCAGAAAGTTTTACAAGAAACGCTTGACGAGATGAAAACGGTTGTGATTGCCCAGACACCTACTGCCTTCAAGAATCTTGGCACTGTTACAGCAGCATATTTTGTTTTGTTTCATTTTTGCTTCTTAAAAGCAGTATATATATAAAAATACACATACATACATGCATATACGCAGGTACATATACATGCAACACTAGGTTCTAGAGCTTCTGTTTTATCGAGGCTCAATGCCAGCGTTGCTGGCAAACAAGCAAAGCTTGCGATGTTTCATTTCGATTGTATGCCAGCTCTGCTGGCATGCAATTTTCACATATATATATTAATTATTCCCTTGATATATTGTATACAGTTTGGTGCAAAGGTACAAGAGATAGAATATTATATATATATATATATACATCAGTTATCCACTGAGGATGCAAACCAATCGGCTATGCAACCGTGTTGGGTTGAAGAGTCACAGCAGTCGTGCACCTGCTAGGCATTTGGATGCCTTACACCCACAGGTTGAGGCAGTGAAAGCATTTGTGGCTAAATGTGAAGGGCCTCCTCACTACATCAACAAAAGACTTATCGCAAATTTCGATCAGGTTTGGACGACTACCTACAACCATAGCAAACGTGTGCTCCACAAGCCAGAGGAAAACCAAGGCAAGCACAAGGAGAAACACAGTGTATCAATGCAGAGAATGATGAAATCAATCAAGCAGGCACTGATGATCGAAGCAAGTGATGATGCAAATGATTCATCCACATATCAGCCCAAGCCAATAGTCCTGGATGCACAAGCCAATGTGAGCCCTATCGAGGGATGGAGATATCCACGTACTACAACGACTTTGTCTTGGAGTGATGGTGAGCTTGGAGCATCGTGGATTACTGTGAAAGAAGGAGCGGCACCAACTGAGTTGATAAACGAATTGAACAATGAACTGACAGGTTTGCTTTTCATACAGCCACAGGACAGCAAGTCACACATGTGGAATGCAAGCACCATGCTTCATTACCTAAAGTTTTTATCGACACAATTGCGACTGAAACGGGTGAAGCACAATCTCACAACGAAAGACAGAGGACTCATATTTTGTGACAAAGCAGCGGTTCATGCTTGCCAAGCATTTTCTCAATTGAGAGAATGATGGGAACGAGAGAACTGTGCAATCATCTGTCACGGTAGCACAACAGATACCGTCAAAGTTCCACCAGGATGGGGGGCAACAGGAGCTCCAAACGACGGGTTCCACCAGTGGTTTCATTTGCTACGACAAAGTTATCAGAAAGTCGCTAGTGGACAAGGTCGGTTTATGAAATTGAGGGCTGCTCTGCAGGAACTGAGCTTAGCTGTGGATGGCAGCGTTCGTTTCAAGCCTCTAGTCTCAATATATATGTTTGCTTTGTTTTTTCATGTTGGTGTGCTGAATTACACATATAACTATATATTTAAATAAATATGTATTAACTAAATATGGCTGAATGTGTTTTTAAAGGTTTCTTTCCTTACATAAAGTGATCAAAAATCAACAGATAGAATATTCCGATGTTCACCTGCTTTAACGTTACTATCTCACCAGGACAGATTTCGAAAGCAGTATCCGTTCAGATGCTTTCGCTCTGAAGGCTCTACGAGATTATCAAGAAGGAAAATTGGTATTGCATGCATGGTTGACGAGAGGTTTGGTGACTGCTGCTGACATTGGTCGTTGGCGGTATGACGGAGATGAATCTCAAGTGGCTGATCTGATGAAGCAAACGCCAAATGCTATGAACCATTTGCTGGCATTGGAAAGTTTACCGGAAGTTGGTGATGATGACAAAAACAAAGAACTATTGAAGTTGGCAGAGCAAGGTCCTTTGCCAGGTGAATCATGTAGCCACTGGTGTGTGCTAACTTTGGATTCTTCTTCCAGCGATGCAAAACCTACACCACTACCTGATTGGATGAAAATTCCACTGGATAGAACCATAGCCATATGGAATCGTGAGAGACAAGACTGGGACAACAAGAAAGCACTTCGTTTGAAGACAAAAGGTACTGCTGAGCTTTCAAAGGGTGCTGAGGAGAAGTATCAGGACGGGAAATCATGCTCTGATACTTTGGTTTTACATATATGCATGCATACATATGTATATATATATATATATGTATATATATATAGAGAGAGAGATGTGTGTGTGTATATATATATATATACAAGGTGCTTATTAGTTTTCAAGAATGTTTCCTAAGTTCTGTTGAAGTAAAACATGAAGACAATATCCCTGCTACAGGCATGGATGAAACATGCGAATGTTCGACGGATCGTTCTCAACAAGACAAAGCAATCACAAGTGGTCAATGTGCACAACAAGAGTGGGAAGTACCTCACCTCTGAGTGTATTGTGTTGCATCTGGAGATGTCTTCTGACTCATCTTTGCTACGTGTTCGTGCTGGAAATGGAAAAAAGTTCAAGTTGGCTTTGATGCAGGGTGTGCATTCCGCACACGACATTCCAAAGGAGATTGATGTTGCAGCAGGAGACATGATCACAAAACAAGCGCATATATATATATACAGATTTTGTTTGGATTTATGTTTTGGTTACATATATATATAATCGGTTTTGTTTGTATTCTGTTGCAAGATCAAGAGATAGAATACTAGTGAAACACATGGTAAAACCTTTCTTTTTTTTAACTCAACGACTGTAGGAGCTGCTGAGATCGCAGATGCAGTTCAAGATTTTGTTGAGGCAGAAGATGACGTCGATGAAGAAGAACAGACTCGAAATCAAAAATGGCATGATTTTGAATACGATGAGCATGATGAAAACCATGACGGTGAATTTGAAGAATTTTACAAGATTCCAAAGGACCTGGACGGTTGGGATTGGGCTCTTTCAGATTCGGAAACCGAAAATGAAGAAAGCAATGACAAAGCTGCAATGGGACCTAAGGGTGTAGCTGAAGGTCCTGTCGTACAACGTGTCAGAGTGGCAGAGCAAAGGGAAGAATACATTCAGTGCAAAGACGAGGGCCTATTGTTCAAGCCACAGGGCTCGACATTGGGAGTACATCCAGCATCACAAACTTGGAGGGCATCATACTGTGGTTCGAAGCACTATGGGCGATCTTGGGGCAGCATGCGCAGTCCTCGAAAAGCGTTACTTGAGGTTATCAAGTTGATCTTGGAGGAGCACGTAAGCATGAACAAAGGTGATAAGATCGCAAAGGGCCAACTGGCCAGAGTCACAAAGGCATGGGCAGATGCATGATCGACTGCCTGAATTCGCAATTACTAATTCAAAATTTATCGTTTGCTATATATGATCATTGATGGGACATTCGGCAAAGTGATCCAACATATAGCATGTGCTTCGACATCTAATATATACAATGTGATATATTTATCTATGTATATAGTATATACATATATTGTATTTAAGCTTCGTCAAGGATTAGTAACCTTCACACTACCTCTGCATACATACGGTTTCATATATGTAACAGATAGAATATTCTGTATACTATATATATATACACAGTCGTCTGCCGCGTCCAGAACTGCGTTGGGATGACTTCGTTATATATGTAATATTATGTATCCGCGTAAAAATATATTGACATATACATTTATAGTCACTATAATGTTTGGTTCGGTTGGTTTTATGCAATCTGCTGGATCCACTGCTGAACACAGCTTGGCTTAGCAATCGGTTTTATGTGTGAGGTAGTATGACTACAAAACCACGACAAGGGTGGTCAATCCATGCATGATCGAGGAAACACATGACAAACTCAGGGAACAAGGCATTAAAAAATTGCGTGCTGAGCTACCATTGGTGGCTGATATTGTACTGGCATGCCAGCATTGTTGGCTACCAGGTTTTGAGTTTGCTGGTTTGCCAGCATTGCTGGCTACCAGATTCCGAGTTATTGGCTACTAGGTTTGGAGTTTGCTGGTCTGCCAGCATTGCTGGCTACCAGATTCTGAGTTGTTATTTTTTGGTGTGCCAGCATTGTTGGCTACCAATTCAATTACAATGTTGTGTTTTTCTTGGGTTACTATATATATATGTTTCGATATCAGTTGAAGGCTCAAATTTGTTGGTTCAACAAGCTAATACATATACAAACAGTTCTCTTTGGTTTCCATTGAAGGACAATGTTGAAAAATCAACACCAAAGACATGAACATTGTATATATATATATGTGTGTGTGTCTTCAGTCAACAGCTATATACAATCATATGCACACAGCAATTTTCAATACAATTACAAGTCAACATGTTAGCGGCTTAGCAGTGGGCAGCAATGGTCTTTGCCGAAAGATGGGAGCCAGCACCGTGGAACAAAAAAGAACAGGAGTTACGAAAGCTCAAAGATGCTAAAAATAAACGTGAACGCAAGAGAAAAAATCTTCGACAAGCTGAAGACCAGCAACTGGCAAAGGATGCAGAAATATGGATTAATGAATCCAAAGAAGAACTGATGGATGCCAATGATGATCAAACTCATGTTGATCAAAAAGACGTAGTTTAACAAACAAGAATGTTTTTTCCAGCAGAACATATATTCATGAAATGTTTGCGTTCCACTGGATTCGATATTGTTTATTGGGTATGATTCATGTTACCAGCAAGAAACATGATTGCATTGAAACGCACCCTGCAGGAGACATCGATATGGTTACATCGACTACAATACCATTCACTTCAAATCCTCCGGAGGAAACATCGATTACTCAATCATCCAGTTCAAATGCATTGGAGGAAAGATCGACTACAACAACACCATTCAGTTCAAATGCATTGGAGGAACCATCGACTACAACACTATCCAGTTCAAAGGCAGCACTTGTTGAAGTAAAAGCTGAGATAGATACTGAAAAGTGCAAAGGCACAGTGAAGATAGAGAAAAAAAAGAAAAAAAGAAAAAAGAAAAACAAGAAAAGAAACAAAAAAACGCATGAGCCGTTGTGATGATTCACCTGATGGCAAACGAATGTACAAAGATGTCAGGGACAATGAGTACAAAGAATTGTGCAGAGATGTGAGAGATATGTAGAAAAAAACAGGTGCTGATGGGTTGGGGTGGGATGAATTGGGTGATTGTTCAATATGATTTCTATTTAAAATATTACTCAAAACCAACAGGTAGAATATTCCCGTAGAGCACTATATTTATTCATTATCTTCTGTATAACAATTGCCAACCTATTTATGATTCTCAAATATATATATATACATATATATATATATACATATATATATATATACACCTATGTATATATGCATATGCACATGCATAGCAAATGGGTTATGTGAGGCTCCATGCCAGCGTTGCTGGCAAACAAGCACAGCTTGTGGAGTTTCCTTAAGATTGTGTGCCAGCTCTGTTGGCATGCAAATATATATATATATATATATATCAATTAGTTGCAGTAAATCACACACATAATCATTAGAACTGTTCATTTTTAACCTGAATTAGTTGCAGGAAATGGTACACATAATCATTGAAAGTGTTAATTTTAACTTGATTTAGTTGCAGAAGTGATGGGAAATTGCTCGTTTCAACCTATTGGGTAAGAATAATATTCTATCTCTCTGCTTTTTGGTCTATTCTATCTGTTGACCTGGCAATCCTGAATTTTCTATCTGCTGGTTACTTACTATACTTCCTTCCTTCTTGCTTGCTTGCTTGCTTCCTTGCTTGCTTGCTTGCTTACTTGCTTGTTTACTTGCTTGCTTACTTTACTTTACTTTACTTACTTTACTTACTTTACTTTCTTTACTTTGTTTACTTACTTTACTTTCTTTACTTACTTTACTTACTTTACCAAAGCACGGGCAAAAGGGGCCCAGAAATGCGACCAGAAGCCGAGAAGCCGCGAAGCCGAGGAGCCGCCGGGCAAGCCGAGAAGCCGAGAAGCCGAGAAGCCACCGGACAAGCTGAGACTGGCACCCCCTCTGAACACTATGTTGCATCTTCACCATCACAAGACATCAACTCCCCAACCCCCTCTGAACAATACGTTGCACCTTGAGACATCAGCCCCGCCACCCCCTTTTAATATATATGATGCATCTTCGAAGATCAACCCAGCGACCCCCTCTGAACACTACCTCGCCCCGTTAAACTTCTACATTCATTGAAGATCTTCAATGAGGGTTTAATTCTCCCCAGCCCCGTTAAACTTCTACATTCATTGAAGATCTTCAATGAGGGTTTACTTCTCCCAGCCCCGTTAAACTTCTACATTCATTGAAGATCTTCAATGAGGGTTTAATTCTCCCAGCCCCGTTAAACTTCTACATTCATTGAAGATCTTCAATTAGGGTTTAATTCTCCCACCC
>Ga0126342_10022313_pt1 | contig 10466 bp, 12 predicted proteins | sample Cyp1metagenome_FD_92528 | JGI IMG/M metagenome (GOLD analysis project Ga0126342, IMG submission 92528) | Coral microbial communities from Lord Howe Island, Old Settlement Bay, Australia - Cyphastrea 1 metagenome | ecosystem: Host-associated > Invertebrates > Cnidaria > Coral ...
AAAAAACATAAGGAATATATTTCTGAAGCAGGTCCCCGTCCAAAAGCTTTCAAGCCCACACTGCGATGAAATGGAGGGTCGAGAAATCCGGCGGAGCCGACGGGGGGCGTCAGCCCTTAAATATGTATCCACAACATTGACCATCCACACCTGAGTGTTGAGTGCGGTGTCAAGGCCTCAGTCGATGATGCTTCCAATGCTTCAGCATTTCGCCCATTTGGCCCATTTCCAAAACGTGTCAGATACGTGTCAGATGCTTCCATGATGAACCAAAGGCGTGATGGGCACGGGCCTGCGCTTCAGAACATCGCACATCTGCTGCAGCCAAGAATGCCTCAAAAGACTCGAAAGGAGCTGCCATCTGCCAAACACCTCCCAAAACATCCCAAAACATTATGTGAAGTATATGTGAAGTTGGGTCAAGTTTGGCACTAAGCAGTGGACAGTTGCTGTAGATCCAGGCAACACTAAAGTTCTGCAGGGCTGTGTGACACACCTGCGTTGTTAAAGCTGGGGAAGAGCACCGGTTCGGACTGTGCCTTTCATCTGTCGAAACAAAAGAATTCTCTGCCATACTCTTTCCAGCCTTGCTAGCACTTCTTGATTCATCTCACTTCGGATGGTTGAAGGAGGTGGCAAAGAAGGTCCTCAATAAATTCAGGAACAATAACCGCTATCAACATCCGCAAAACATGGCGAGTCCACAAAAAAATACTCTGAAGGACACTGAGATTCTTGCCGAGCGGGGCAACGTGGAGCGACAATCCCGATTCACCTGTTTTTGAGAGGCCAGGGATCAAACATCAGAAAATCATCAGAAAATCAATGAAAATCATCATACATTGATGAAAAATCATCCAAACACTGGCTGCACATCGTTTTCCCTCAAAGTCAGCAGCGAAGTGGCGAAGTGTGGTCTTGGGATGTCTTGGGATGTCTTGGGGTCCTGACCAATCGGAAACTCCAGCCCTGTGACCGTTGAGTTCATGCTGGCCATGGCCAGACCAGGACCTCAACTCACTCAACTCACAGCCAGCGCTGTGATCGAGGAATGCTAGGAATGCTAGGAATGCTGAGGACATCACTGCCATCCATGTCCACACAAATGCGGTAGTTTGTTCCCATGGTGAGACCAACCTGCAGGGAAAACATGGGAAAACAAATGGCCTGCATCGGCCATGACCGCTTCAGCGTTTTCCACATGGATGGGGCCCCCGCCAAGGGGAAGTTCACCTCCCACCTTGGTGCCGCACTGAAACTCTGATCTGCTCTGAAATTGCACTGCAACAGCCGCACAACGTCCAAGACTGCTGCAATGTTGCATTGTTTGTCGGCAAGAATGACACCTCTGGCAGCTGCCCGCCCACACATGATACTTTGCATCTTCGCATCTTCTCCACTGTCTCTACTTGATCACTTTGTTTTGCCGTAAATCCATATTTTTCTTTCGACCTTTGCGAATTTTCCGACCTCGGAAGTCCTCAATGGAGGGCCTTGGCTTGCCGAAATCGTGCAACCTCAGCCAGCAGACGAGGCAATTTGTGATCTCCAACTCAAGGCACAAAGCGGCATAGGGTGACATGAGAACTCTTAAGAACTCTTGAGATCCCTCGAGAGCCAGGCCTGCAGCTAGGAAGGCTGTAGATGCCTGCATAAATAAACGATTCCAAGATATTCCAAGTCCAAAGCTGCAAGTATCAACAGCCGTTATATTCATCGTCATGGATTTGTCGCGTGTCCTTATTTATACACATTTAAGTTTGAGATCTGTTCATGTTCAAATTGATTTCAAATTATCCCGCTCTTAAAATCTTTCACCTTGAGTGAACACCTTGCCTCGGAGCATTCATCCGGCAGGCACTCCAGCACAACGGTCTGGACCTGACGTATCTGAGAAAGAACAAGGCCGTGTATCAGTGAGGCTCCGCATAGCGTATGAAGGTAGGGGAGGCATCCAGGTCACAGCTGGTCACAGCCTATGCTATGCCAAGCCACATCTGATGATGCACGCACTGCAGGTGGAGAAATGACCTGCAGACCCATTTAGTGATAGCAAAGCCCAGTGCCCTCACCCATATCACCCAGCACTGCTCAGGAATGATCAAACACATTCGTGGAGTTTTAATGTGTTTTACGCATTTCTGACCTCCCATCAAATCATTCCACAGAAAACTTGATGTTGGCAAAGGCGCAGAGATGACGCCGCTGACGTACACGTCGAAAAGGGAATAGCCTGAGGGCTTCTCAGAACCTGACCACTGACCACGGCAAGTTAATTTTGGCACGGCCAGCGGCCACCACTCTGCGGAAATGATTCCACCGATTCCACACCTGCTCCATCCAGGTCCACCTCATCCAGACTCATCCAGACCAGGCACTTCACTGGGCTGTGTGCATCTCTCAATCTGCGAGAAAATCTGTATCTAGTTCCATGACATGAGATGTCTAAGCTGGAGGCACACACTTGATAGCGCAAACCCGTCTTCAGGCCACTGGCCTACAGCAATTGATAGCAACATGTTTTCATGTTTCCGGTCACTCCTCTTACCTTCTCAAGAAAAAATATGCCTTCTACAATGCTCTCACAAATCCACATTAATCATCATTGATTTGACAAGATATGACAAGATTGTAGGCTTCCCTGCATTCACGTTCGCTGAGAAGGTGGGAGGAAGGCCGGTGAGCACTGACAGAGTCGTTGATTCGTTGCCTCGAAGAGTGGATCAAACAGTTCCAGCTGATCAACGATAGGGACAACATGGGACAGCAACATGGGACAGCAATAGCTAAGCTCCGAACCCAAAAAACCAGGTTCCACATCTGTGCAGCTGGCCAGGGACAGGAAGATGGTAGACACCTGAACTACCACCGATGATCACCAATACAGAATTCCAATATGTTTCTATCAATGTGTACAAAATGAATCAGAAACTTTTGTTTCAAGTCCCACTGGTAATTTTCAAGTCCCACTATTCCACTGATCTCTCCTTGTCCCACTATGTCCCACTTGGGCCCCATCTCCCGAGACAAAGCCGCGGCAATCTGCTGAGCAAACCAGTTCAACAAGTTCGGCATCCAAGGCCTTCAAGATCAAGCACTGAAGCACTGCTACACATGACAATACAAATACAACGCAATACAATACAAAAGTTAATGATACACAACACACAACGGCGCGCGAACCGTCAGCACGATATCTTGCGACATGTTTTGTCACACAAACATCGCATCCAAATTGTCGTTGTGGAATACTAAGCGAACAAGTATGTTACACCTTTTGTTCATATCAGTTGGTAATTTGACTCTCGGCTTATGAAACTGCTGCAACATCATGTGATGTAGTCCTGCAGGTTTGCAGGTTCTCACGCATTCCGGTCGCACAAACAGTGTAACGACCAATCATAATTAGGCTTAGACCTTAGGCTTTGATAGGCCCTGCTGAGTGGTGAAAACCTTGCAAGCAAATGTGATAAATGTGGAATTGCTTTTATGGGTCCTACCAACTCCTCCCTAGGGGTCCCACAAGTAGTTCAACTAGAAACATAGGCCATGCTACGCACCCTGGGGCTGGTGATCAACGATGAAAGGCTCGACTTTAGTGTTGTTGGTCGATATCTCCCTTTCTCATCATTTCTCGATGTTACACCACAGGGTTCAGTTGATCGGTTTCTTCTTTCGCATCACGTCTCAGTGTTCCCTCGGCACGCCAATTGCACGTTCTTTTTTGTGAGTCTCCTCTCTCGCTCTCTTCCTCGATTTGCTGACTTGTACTTTTTCTCTCCTTTGCCAGTTTTCTTAATTGTCTTAGTTTCTTGGTTTTGACTTGTCTTTCTTCAACTTGTACTCTTGGGGCTGCAGCAAGTCACTCTCACGCTTTGAGGGCTCTGCAGATAGTTGCGCACACGTTGCTCACAATTCACAAGAGGATTGCTGCTACAAACCGCGTCGTGGCCATCTACTGATGAAAACCATGGTTTCCAATTGAGATATGAACTCATCATGTGTTGGTAAGTTTGGTTTCCTAATCACCCATTTAATCCAATATAATATATATATATATATATAACATAATCCTATGGGAACCAAACAAACTTAGTTCTTTGATGGCCTTACGCACGTGAAGCTACGCTGGAACCACGGTGCCTGGATGAAATGAGTTCGGACCAGCTCCACACCAGCCACAAAAGGGCCGGAGCCCACAGCAGGGCCAGCCTTCGATGCTTTCACTGCTTTCGACTGCAAAACTGAAAGAACCCATTGACAAAAATTGAAGTCTCTGGAGACTCTGGAGATTTATTGTTGCATGTTGTTGCATGTCTTAAAAGGAAGTTTAGTTGGTAAACTTCCAAGTTACGGACGATGGTCACGGGTAGCATTCGCACCATCATGTCAGCCACATCATGTCAACCCCATCATCAAGTAGTTGGGAAGCGTAACAGCTCGGAAGCGCTTCGCAAGTGGAAACAATCCCCTGTGCGAAACCTCGTCTTTTTGTGGATGTGGTGGCTCCTGGGGTCTGTTTCCGCAGTAGCGGGCCTCGATCTGGGATAGCAAAAAATGCACAGGACTGCAGCGGGAGCTCGGTTTGCAATTTACGATTCACGATGCAAAAAAACCTGAAGCGTTCGGGGCACTATTGGAAGATGAGGTCGGCAAATTTTGCACGAAGAGCGAGAGCTCGATTTCAAAAAAAACGCAAAAACTGAGGGGAACGGGGCAGCTGTGGATTTGTATGGTCCAGTCCGCACTATTGGTCGATTTGGTGCGATGCTCCAGCTTAGGAAGTTAGAGATAGAGGGGAAGTTCATGTTATTTTGACATGTGACAAAATGCAGTGGCACAGCCGCGCGCCAGACACCAGGAGTGATGCTGCTGCCTGCGGCGCTCCTGCTTTGCGGGTTTGTAGCTGAAAGTAGCTAAACGAACTGTAACACCTGTGCGAAAAGTAGTTTTTGACCAAAGTGCTACTCCTGTGCTCTGCGGTATTGCAGCTGGAGGTTGCTAAACGCACTGCACTGGCTGCGCAAAGGCAAGAATTGGGTTGGAGAAGCTACAGAAGAGCTAGCTCGGGTCAGAGAAGAAGTAGCCCAGACAAGAAGCTGCTCAGGGAAGAAGTAGCTGAGAGAAGAGGTGCTCAAGCGAAGAAACTGCTCAGTGAAGAAGTAGCTCAACAAAGGAGAAGCCCACTCATTCATCCATTCATTCATTCATCCATTCATTCATTCATTCATGAATGGGTGAATCCATTCGTTCACGAATCCATTCGCTCATTCACTGATTCATTGATTCATCGACGCACACTTTCACTCATTCATTGATTAACTCACTGATTAATGAATCACTGAATCATCGATTCATTGATGCACTGACTCATTGAGTCATGAATTCGCTCATTCATGAATCATGATTTCTCTGAATATTGACTCATTCGCTGTACTCAATAATTCGCTCATTGATTGATTCACTGCTTCATTGATTTACTGTCGTGGATTCATTGACTCATTTTTTTCACTGAATCATCGATTCATTGATTCATCGGCTCATCATCGATTCGTTGCTTTATTGACTCAATGATTCACTGATTCATCGACTCATCGAATCGCTAATTCACTCATTCATTGATTCATTAATTCATTGGTTCATTCGGTCAGTTGTGCATGGATTCTTTCATGTCATTTCACCCGCATCTCAATCACAATCATTTCCTCATTCACTGATGCACCTCGCAACTTCAAAAATTTGTCGCTTCTGCATCGCAAAAACTTTCCTATAGATCGTTGATTTCTTATAGCCGTTTCATTATTGAAACTTCCGCCCCGGCGCGGGCCGAGCACTACCTGGTAGCTTACTGTTCGGTCGAACTTCTACAATGGTAGCTCTTCGTGGTTCTCTGGCCTTCAGCCTTGATGTCATGGGTCCATCAAGGTCGGTACAGAGCCTCGTGTGAAAGCACTGGGAATATCTTGTCGGAAGCAGAAGACAAGTTTGGTTCAGCGAGAAGCAATTGGGCATCAAGTGTGAACAGTGAACATGTACCCATGTTGTAATTCATCCCCTAGCACTCACTCCCAGCACAAAACAGTGCATGCAGTCAAGATGCAAATAGCGGTATCCAGCTTCCAGATCTGTAGCATCCAGTGTCAAATTGAAGCTGGGCGCCACTCCTGACACTTGGAATGAGGTAGAACAATGTAGAACACCCTGCTACAGCAGATCCAAATAGATTCATACAAGTTCATCCTTTTCAGGGAAGACAATGCTGTCCAGATCTGTCAAGCTCTGTCAAGATCTGTCAATCTATTCTTATTCTCCTTGGAAGTAGGCTCCAGCAGTCTTGCGCCCAGGCTTTGGAGCGTCCTCAGCAAAGAAAAGTCATTGGCCTTCATCATCCTTTCGTCTGCAGTCTTATTATTTGAGGCTACAAAGATCTACAAAGTAGGTCTGTTGGGGCTCGCATATTCAAGGGACGCATCACTTATTCGAGGCGTTTGAAAAGTAGCACAACTGTTGAATTGTCGGCATGAGGCATTGAATTCCAGACAGAAACTATGGCAACTATGGAATGTAGGAAAACAGGGAATGATTATAACGCCTAAGAAAAGAACGGAAAAGGGAACTGCGAGGGAAAAATATCGGAGGATACAGGCTTGATGATGCTTGATGGAATGTAGGAAAGATCCAGCTCAACTCTAAGGTCCTCATCACTCTAGCAAACAAAATCATGCTGGCTGAAACTGCGACTTTCTATTATATGTCCGTGTTCGTGACCCTCAAAAATAATCTGAATATTAGCAATCATTAACATAGTGAAGAAAAAAGAACATGGTTTGCCGGTGAACAAAATGAACAAACACGTTTCATTTTATTCAATAGAACTTGAAGGGTTTGAAAACCCCTAAGAGTTGATGTGAATTTCTCCAGATTGGTTTGACCACACTTCCTCGAAGTGGAACTGTTTGAAACCGCTCGATGGATAGAGATCAAACGAGTTTCGCAATTTGTGGCGAGAAAGCCCCAAGACCTGAGGCTGAAACGGCGCGAAAAGAATTTTCTGAAATGTAGACATACGTAAACATGATAAACTCAGTGTCAATGCAGACTGTGATTTGAACAAACGGAAACTGTCTTGCAGAAGAAACAGCAAGAACCTCCTCTCTTATTACTTCAAGGTAATATGAAAGCTCTTCAAAACCTATCAGGACCTATCATCTTAAAAACTGATTGCTCTTGATCAAGGAAGAAAGTAAGAAGGAAACCGCTGACAGGCACAACCCGCTTACAGCATCGCCTGGTGTCGCAACCTGCTGCACACTGCAGGTATATATATTGAAGGGGCCGTCGTCGAATGGTCTCAGAAGTGGTTACCACCTCAGTTTGACAACTCGGACATTTTCGGACATGTTTCAGTCTTCAGATTAGAGCTGCCTCGCCCCTGTTCCAATCCGTTTTAAAGCTGAGCTGAGAAGTGGACGGCTCCGGACACATACCTCAAAGGCCCAACTATGTCATTTAAAGGATTTGTAGATGTATGTAGATGTGCAAACTGTATGAGGATCAGACGATGAATTCCCAAACAGATTCAATTTCTGTTTCCGTTCCCAATTGATGTCCAATCGATTTCTGTGTCATGAAATGTCTGGCTTTGGTCAGTGTTTTTTTTTGGTTTCCTCTTCCTTCGCTGCCAGGTGACACTTGAGGCCCAGATGCCGGGCCAGGACGCAACGACCCGGTGTCCGCATCGTAATCTTCGCAGACCACAGCGTGGTCGCCTATCTCTAGGCCAGAAGCATCCACCTCTGACGAAAGACGAGCTCAAAGAGTGAAAGAAAAACGAGAGATATCAAACAAATAGTAACAAATATCATAGATATCTAAAGGATGATATCAGAATAACCAAAATGGACCGTATTTTGAAAACGATTCCTAATGTATCATATCAATAGCATTTGAACATTGATCAGGATATGACAAAAGAATACAATAGACCGAAGAGATGTATAGATTCTGAATAGATGTTGGATAATGTATGTGACGTGCAAGTCTAAGTAGCAGCAATGATGTTAGACGAAAACATCTGATGACCGAAACGTCGTCCTTGTGGCCGAAAAGCATCAGAAACGCAAACTCAATTGCCACAGGCCTCGAAGCTCCAAACATTTCCGTTGATGACAAGTGGCGTGCCAATGTGAGTCCTGAAGCCATGAATATCAAAGATGAGAAAACATACATTCTGAACATATTACAGAAACCATCACGAATCTATTCAGAATTGATTCACATCATGCATCGATGTGTTGTATCACATGAATATACATGAACCCCAAAGACTCTGATAATCTCTGAATCTGACAACGAATTATAGCTGCAGCTACTGCCTGTCACTACCTTCTTGGAGGTGAGATCAACTGCCCTTACGTCCTCTTCACCAGTGGAGGCTGTGCAGAGTTCAGTTCAACACCACATCCTTCTGCTGCCACACTGAGGAACATCTGGAAGTTTGTGTTGTTCCTCAGATCATCTCAGATTGATGACTTCCAATCTTGGTCAACTCTGAGTCTGCATGATTCTGCATGTCTGATAAAATGTTGAATGTGTCTGCTGCAGAAAAGCTGCACGTCTTGCGCCCTCACATCCACCCTGCCAAAAAACATCCGCCGTTGAGAAAAGTTAGCACTGTACTTCATCTGACCTTCATCGGTTTCCTTTGTTTTTTCGAAAAAACATTTGCCATTTGCCGCATGAAGCCATGCATGTGCCTCTGCAGTGGTGCAGCCAGAACGACCCGGGTCAGGACAGACAGAAGTTGAAGGTAGATCTGACGGCACATGCACACCAAAACCATGCAAAAATGGCATCTCATAAATTCTTATAATCGTATTATGGATTATTTTATATGATTTATGTATGTTTTGAAACTGCGTAGGGATGGACACGTGAGATGTGTCCAGAAAAAGGGCTGCAACCACCAAAATGCAAATACGTAGGCAAAACCTGGGACCTGCAAAAGCTGCTATAAACACCTGATGGATGCAACGTTTTGCAACGTGTTGGGACCATGTCACTCCGTGTCGACATATTTCTTGGCCATGACATGTCTTCATATGATTTGCCCGTCAGGTGCCTCGTGGCCAGCGTCACCAATGGCCAGTGTAGTGCCTGCTGCCAAGCCGGCATTGAATGGACAACGCCATGATGAAAGCATCGTATTAGATTATTAGATCATCATCGCTGAATATCATTGAATCATTGAACCATATATGCGTGCGTCTTGAACGAAACATTCATGGGGAACCAGGGGAACCAAGAAAGCAGTCACATGGCCTGCCCCATCAGCATCAACACACAGTCCTTGGTCCCACCATGTCGGACCATGTCGGACCCATCCTCTGGGTATCTTGACACCTTGCCTGACCTTACCCGACCCGATTAGATCCATCAACAAGGTCCCAACCTTCACAGCACTTCACACCAATTTAACACCTGTCCTCACCACACTGGGAATTTCTGACGAGGCTCGGTAATACTGCCCCAGCAGCAATTCTGTCGTATTCAAATATGTCCTCAGGACTTGAACATGATTTATCGAACAAAGTCGCAATCTCTTTGCTTTCGCACGCTGAGCTGAAGGAAAAGCAAAGAGCCAGCTTCACAGCTTCAAAGTTTTGTTCAGGCTTTTGCCATTCAACTGCAAGAACTGCCACTTTTGACTGCCAAATTGCGACCATTGTGACAGTGAAGTGCTGTTCTCCAGAAGTGCTTCTTCAGTGCGCATGCTAGCCACCTGAACACGGGCAGTCCATTACATCCCATTGTGTCTGGAGAACTGTCTCAAATCTTGGAAGTCTTGCTGAAACAGCTGGTTGCTGGACTGACGATCGAAGAACAAGGATCACCAAGGATCATCAAGGATCTCTATTTCTTCTTAAGTTTACCCTCATTTGCTCCCAGCGCCCGAAAACAAGCACTCTGCATATCATAGGAATGTACACAGTATATAGGAATGATGTTATTGTCATGAAACGACTGGGTGACATACACACGAGGTGTAGTAATGCAGCATGTCAACAAAAACTTCGATGGACCAAAGTAATGCCATGGATGTCTTGTTCTTTGTACGTAAGCGCAAATGCGCCTCTGTCTCATTGCAGCTGCTGGCCAAAAATACAGTAGTGTCCTTGGGGCACCCCCACAGCAAACTTGAATGTTTCAAATCACTCCAATCATTGAATTACAAGTGCACAGTACGATCGATTTTTGTCATGGTCACCAACTTTTAGCACGCAAATTAGACAAAGACAAACCACCTACCAAATCTCTTCCAAATCATCTTGAGCAACTGACCGTTGAGCAGCTCGGGCATGTCAGCACGAACCTTAAACCAGCAACAACATCGAACCATATCCAGCTGTGAAGTGGATGTTTCAAACTTGCCGTAAGCAGATATTGTCCAAGGAACTCTGCAATGC
>Ga0126342_10022314_pt1 | contig 10465 bp, 8 predicted proteins | sample Cyp1metagenome_FD_92528 | JGI IMG/M metagenome (GOLD analysis project Ga0126342, IMG submission 92528) | Coral microbial communities from Lord Howe Island, Old Settlement Bay, Australia - Cyphastrea 1 metagenome | ecosystem: Host-associated > Invertebrates > Cnidaria > Coral ...
AACATGATATTTCACCATTATTATTTTTGACCATTTGAAGAAAACCATACCCATAGGATCCATGGTGCTGGTATATATGCTAACATAAAGGGGGTATCTTGATGGTAAATGTTACCATATTTAGCATACATGGATCCTATGTGTTAGTAATCAGCAATAATCATTAATAATCAATAAACATGATATTTCACCATTATTATTATTGACCATTTGAAGAAAACCATACCCATAGGATCCATGGTGCTGGTATATATGCTAACATAAAGGGGGTATATTGATGGTAAATGTTACCATATATAGCATACATGGATCCTATGGGTTTGTAATCAGCAATAATCATTAATAATCAACAAACATGATATTTCACCATTTTTATTATTGACCATTTGAACAAAACCAAATAGGTCAACGTTCCATTCCCCCAGGCCGCGGTTGTTTTTTCCTGTCCAGGTGTCATCCTACATCACGCCGCCCCATCAGCTGCGGGTGAAGATGCGTCCGGGCAAGAGCCACGAGGATCTCTTCGAGGCGACAGCTGACCATGGTGTGTTTAATGGTGTTTAATGAGGGTTTAATGGTGTTTTAAAGGGGATTTAATGCTGTTTAATTGGGATTTAATGGTGTTGAAAGGGGATTCAATGATGATTAATGGGATTTAATGGTGTTTAATGGGGATTTAATGGTGATTAAAGGGGATTCAATGATGCTTAATGGTGATTAACTATGGTTTATGGTAGATATATATAGTTAAAAATTTGTGAGTGCGGTTTATAAAGCAACTTATGCTGCATATTTTTGTTATAATGTGGGAAAACCAATGCCATATACCTACCATGACTGGGGATGGTAAGCATACAACTCATAAAGATGGTGATGACTTGGGGACGGGTTTATAAAGTGAGTTTACCTCATTAAAGACAGACCAATCAGTTGGGTGATTTTGAGGTCCCCCCATTTGGCCAAGCCATCTCGACATGTTTCGATATATTGAAATTGCATGGTTTTGGATGCATGGGACTCTGGCACACTCTGGCACAGATTGGTTGATGATGTGGCTATTCTGTCACGACACATCTTCCAAATCCATGTTTGAGATAAGAAGCATATTTATTTTGTTTACATAGATCTCCAGGAATGCGAATGGAAATGCAGAGGGTGGGTTCATGAAGTTGGGGCAACATTACCACCGAGAAGCAACACTTTGGTGTGTGGCTGTGGGATACCTTAACCATAGGTTTTGCCAGTTTCCCAGGAAATAGATTAGTTATGAATACGTAGTTATGACTAGTTTACCTAGCTCTGATTCTGATGTTGGCTGTCCCCAACTTTTCAGCAATCACCTTTGGATACCTTCTGTGAATCTTTGCCGCTAGCAGAAACATCAGATGACCTCTGTGAAATATCTGTGATTCCAGCAGTTGACCTCTGCATGATCAGCTCCAAACCGGGTTTTTCCAGGGTAAAGCGTCGAAGAAAAGCCACAAGAGCGGCTCGTGGTGGGACCCAGTGGGACCCAGGAGACCCGGTGGCTGGCTGCGGCTCGTGTTCATCACGACTCAGCAGTACTAAAAATCACGGCACGTGCGGGTTGTGTAAAAAGATCTTGGACCTAAAACTTGCATCGACGTAGTAGCATGATGTAGTAACGTAGTATGTTGATTTCGATTTTTGGTGCATTTTTTTTGCAAAGTTCTTGAGGGGAAACAGGAAAGTGATGGATGGTGATGGTATTTTCATCCCCTGGCTACCTTCAGACTCTTGCCAAGGTCCATCATTGGTGCCTTGCAGTCTGGGCCCATTTCTGCAGGGACAACCAGGGACTCTGTTGGAGGGTGGAGACTCACATAGCTGGTTTGTTGGGGATTCTGAATCATTCCGAATGATTATACATGAATTATATGTGAATGATTCTGAATGATTCTGCGACCCATGAAACGAGAATCCTCCCAACCGAACCAGAAAAAACAACAGAATGACATATTGTGAACACACACAGAGGTTTCTTAGAATCTGAAAATGAATATCATGCTGCGAGGTCTTTGCTCGGCGGTGAGGGAGCAGGCAATGTCGTGAAGGCCAGGACTTTAAGGACTCTGACATCTGACATCTGACATGGAAGCCAGACGTGGGGGGTTCTTAACAGGGTACGCCAAAACCATGGGTTTCAATATTAAAATGGTCGAATGACTTGCATGATTTGGGGTACCCCTATTTCAGGAAACCTCCACATGACCATATCCAGCAAAATCATTTGAATGTGATGTTCTGAATCATTTTCCAGGCCAATTCTTGGCGGGGCTCGTTGTTGAGATTTGATATACGTGTGATTGCATGCCTGTGCCCCCCAGTTATAAGTTGGTTTGTAAACCCATTGTAGATAAATCTACCATAACACCAACATACGCGAGGTTTAACCTATAGTAACCCTCAAAACGATAGAAAAGTAATTCATCACCACTTGAGTCAATTTGATATGTTTGATTTCATCTTTCTATTTTGTTGGAGATTGCTATAACCTGCCCATAAACCCACTTAGTTATCTTTCTGTCCATTGTTCGGCTCCAGCATTGAGGCATCCGATGGAGAGTGGAAACCCCAGCACTGAGGATGGGTCAATAACTATCAAACCAGCTGGTAAATGGGGGATAAACTTCATTAAACTTCAACTTACCTGCTATTTTGGTTTTGTCTACCCGAAAAAACTAGGTAACTAACCAGGCTTTTGACCTAGGGTATCTTCCCTTGGCATTTCAAAGCCATCTAAAATCATCTAAACTTCACACTTCTGGGATCCAGCGGATCCAGGGAATTGGATCTGTGCCAAGGGAAACCATCCACATCTTCAGTGTGCTGCCCTCAGGACGTACCAAGTTGGCCAAGTTGGCACACGAAACCGTGGGTTTTGATGCATTTGGCGCACATGTCGTAGTGAAAACTTTCTTGTTTCAAGCATTTCGTCACCGTCTTGTGGTTCCTGTGGTCTGCTCTTTCATGCCGTTTCACCACAGGTTTCTCTCATCCTTGTCCATGTTCACTCGACCACGCATGGAGGTTTCCTAAAATGGGGGATCCCCAAAACCATATAGGTTTCAACAACACGAAAATGGTCATCCATGACTTGGATGATGTGATTCTCTCAGGTGGCCAGTGGACACCTCTATGAGAAGCTCTTGGGCATCATGATCCTCTCTGCGTGGAAGCCAGGACCACTGACCCAACCATGACCACTGGTTGCGTGGTTCCCGACGATTCGGATATCGGATCTATACCATGGCCATTTTGAGAGGGAAAATGATGGTAAACCTGGTTTTGGGGGGGTACTACCGATTTTTCGGACCTCATTTAAGGGAGGATTGGATGGATGTTGGGATACCGTTTTTCCGGTGCAACATGCCACACTCATCCTCTTAGAGTGAGATAATCTGACTCCGACAACCGAGTTTTGACGTGACATTGGTGACATCTTGGTTTGTTGCGGAGGAATCCTGAAATCAACGAGAAAAAACAATTAAAAACCTAAAAGGTCCATGAGAAAAGAGCCTTAGTTTTGGTCCCTTCTCAAATCATGTTTGGATCATGGTGGATCCGTGTGATCCTGTTTGGCCAGCATCATGATGTGGCATCCGCTGTCTCCAATTGAATCCTTAGGTCAGGAACAACACCCAGAACCCGCTGCACTTTTGGTTCATTGACAACTTCCTGTCGCCCAAGTTCAAGGATGCCATTGGGTTTGTCTGAGGGTATCACCAAAATTTCTTTATTTGGGAATATCTGATTGCCAGACGCACCCTTTTTTTTTTTGGAGACTGAGGAGACTTGATGTGAGACTTGCCTCAAGCAATTTGCCAGGAGGTTTCTAGAGAGGTAATTAGTCGCCAAAGAATTTTGCCTTAGCTACCCTCTGGTAATTTAACATAGCTATTGAAAATCACCATTTTTAATGGGAAAATCCACTATTAATGGTCATTTTCAATAGCTATTTTGACATAACCAGAGGCTAAATTTCCAAGGGCTTTCCGGTGACCGTGACTTTTCTCCGTTTTCTCCAACACAAAGTCTCCAATTCAGTGCTTGGTGGTTTCACAACTTCATCCATCCTACTGGAAATAAAATCCCGACGTGCTAGGCCAAAAAGCCACATCCACCAGATTGACGTGCTGGGTGGTCCCTAACAGTCACTAACCTTAGTGATAACATGGTGATAACCTTAGTGATAACCCAGTTACATAGAAGTTCTAACTTGGATAACTCATGATAACTCCACGACTCTACGGGATTTACGATCGCTGCAGGCATTCATTCCAATGATGGCCCAGAGGCGCTGGCCGGGCGATGGCATGCGGGCGATGGCTGGATTGGCTGGTGATTTCATACAGTATGTTTTATTGTTTGTAAGAAATGTGCTACCATTTAATATGTTATAAAATATGTTGTATTATATGTGTTTGTTTTGATGTTTATTATATGTACGTATGTCAATGTGTTCAACCATTCAAGTGTTGAGAGTACAACATGTTGATATATGTTACTTGTAGTTGATCTATCTTGATCTATGTTGATATATTGTTGAGATATCGCTGATTCTGCATTATTTATTCCCACCATTTATGTCAAGCAACAATCTTCAACAGATTCCTGCGACAGGTACGACTTCAAGTATGACTTTGTGACCTACAAGTGGCCTTCTTGGCTGAATCCCCAAAGTAAGCAGCTCAGGACGGAAAGTATAAAGCGAGGATTCCAACTGTTTGCATATTCCATCATTGTCCATCATATTCCTTCTTTGGCCTGTCTCCTTTACGGTTGTTCTTGAGAAAACATTATAATATATATACATATATAATACATATATTGTGGTAAACCAAATGATAACTGTTCGTATTTTAAACATATCCAATGTCGAAATAGAGTTTATTTGAAAAGATCCGAAAGGATCGGAAAATTATCTTTATCTAATGATTATCTGATTATCTAATGTATAGGTATTTGTTTCTTTCTTAGAATAAGTAATCCCATGGGCAGAAATGAAAAAGATCCACTGCACTCCGCATTTTTTTGCGGCTCTGCGTTGGTTGAGGACACCAGGACACCTAATGTCTTTAGTTACAGCTCAACCACAGCCCCTGGCCTCCAAGGTGAAAAGCAGCGGTTAATTTGGGCCTACAAGATCCTCTTCTTAGATGTGCCCTTGCTTTTGATGCCTTGCAGTTGACAGGAAACCATTGGTTGTTTGACTGGTTTTGGCAGGTATTGTTGTTATCACCAAACATGAGGTTGACGGTTGATACATATTTCTGGATCAAAGAGGGATCTTCTCATGATTTCGTCATCCTGTTTCTGGTGCTTGTGATCCTGGTTCTGGTCGATGTTTTTTGTGCCGTGTTGCTGGGGTGGTTTGAAGCGGTGAGTCCTTGACCAACCAGGTGCTCTTTCCACAAGACGTGCCCAAGATCATTTTCATCGATGCGGATCAGGTGCCTAGATGCAGCTGAGGGAGTTATGTCATGGCCGCTCTGAAGGGTTGCCCCAACTTGCCAATGGTGGTCCCTTTGGGCACCACTGTCTCGAACCAAGAAGATTGGTTTCTAGGTGTCTCACAGCGGCATTTTTCGTCGCTGAGTCTTCGATTTCATACAATGATCAGCCCTGGCTGCGGGGCGAATCGGACAGAAGACAAGGGGGCTATGCATTTCCGACAGGTTGCGCATGGATGTCCATGGTTGTTGGTTAAACACGCGGAAAGTCACATGTCATCAGAACTTCAGGAACCATGTATGTATTTTGTATAGATACTAAATTATATATATATATTGTAGTATATTATATATATATATATACGTGTATACATTTCAAATGAAAATGATTAGAACTGTTGCAGCATAGTTAGCTTGCTGGTTTTCCTCTTAAGCTACAGAATCCAAAAAAAAAGCATCCATTTACATAGATAATCCATCCATCGTTTCTCTAAGGGCTTCAACCGTTTCATGCCTCACCTCCAGCCGACAGGTGGTGCGGGCGGATGTGAAGGAGCTCTGGGACTTGGATCTGCAGGTGCATCGTGAAACCTCGTGAAACCGGAGCATCAGCGGGGGAAGCCACAGGCTAAAAATATCTGAATGGTAGAAATGTGAAAAAAAAGGTGATAATATATCTAATATGTGATATGATTTTATATGATATGAAACTATATCATGATATATAATGTGATATGAATCTGTATACATCTATGCTACTCCATACGTAGTATAGGATGATGTTCTTTTTGCGGCAAGACATGAAGACATGGCCCACAGATTGGCCAATCATTGGTTCCCTTTCGTTCCAAGTTTGTTCATTCATTCCACCGAATGAAAAACCATATTTAACCATGTTATTAACCATGTTAAACCATGATAATCCAGGTTTAACCATGATAATCCAGGTTTAACCATGATGCCATGGTAACCACCTTGGTTGTTTGAATCTGGTTCAACGTGCTTGAACCTTGAACCTTCCGTTTTACTGGCAATGTCTGAATTCAATGATAAACTGTCCCAGGAATCCATCAGCTGGGAGTATGTTACGCTATCCCAACTTGGGGGTTCTATCCTATGATACACTGATACAGCATGATTATCCCACTGATTCATGTATTCGCTCCATAGTCGGATATCATTCTCCCATAATTTACTGTGTTTCTTCTAATATTGTCCCATATACCCAGTGGTAAACTAACATAGCTATGGAAAATGGCCCATTTATAGATTGTGTTCCTATTAAAAATGTTGATTTTCCATAGCTATGTTAAATTACCAGAGGGTATGTAATTATTGAGTTTACCCTGTCTGCCGTATATCTATGGTTTGACCCTTTTCACCTCCCATGCCTCAGGGAAAAGTCTATGGTTTCGTGCCGATGGGTGATTCCAATCCTGACACCGAGGCAACGGCAAGTTACAATGCTGTGGGCTTTGTTCATTTTGTTGTTTTTGCATCGTGGCAGATTGAACATGTTGGAGGCTGTTACTGCATTATATATCTTAAGATATCGTGTATATATATATATACATATAATGTGATGTATGGTTTATGTTTGCTATAACCGAATGATGGGCATTGAATTTCGGTTTCAAAACTTCATATTTCGTCCTTTCCTTTCATAGTCCATGGAGCTACGCATTCATGTGGTCGTTGCCCTGGGCTTAGTGGATTCAGTTGTGAGTTCCTTGATGCCAGGGCTTTCGCTTTTGGAAGCAAGGCTATTGGAAAAGCCATTTGGGTACCATGCCGTTGGGGGCCCTGGGCACCGGGCACATCATGCTGTTTGCTGTAGCGGGAAGCTCCATTTACAAAGTCCGACTTTATGATTTCAAACATTTCGAGGTTGGCTGGTGTCCTTTGTTTCTTCACAGCGCAGGATACATGTCTCAGAGATCTTCAAAGAACTGAGACTAGCTGGATATAGAGGCATCCTTTGGATCCTTTCACTGCACACCTTTTCTGGCGAATCCAGTCTGTGGAAGTCAGATTGGACTAGAGCCGTGTGCTGTTGGAAGATTTATGAATGTCCCAGTCCGGCAGCAAAATTGTTGGTTCAGTAGTAAGGAACCCGTCCCCCAAGGTAATTTTAGATAGCTATGGAACATGGCCATTCATAGATAGATGATGTTTCTCTTTTAATTGGCTGGATTTTCCTTGTTATTTTACTATCTTATGAAATGACCAGAGGGATCTAGAGGGTATATCTCATTATTTCCCATTCTATATAATGCCATTATCATCGCATTATAATCCCTATAAATTCCTATAAATCCCTATAAATCCCTATAATTCCCTATAAAATATATTAAAACATGACCAGAGGCTTTCCCCCAGATCCGCTGCCCCAGGTATCACATCTCTGCCCTCTTTGTGGTTGACCTGGTGGAGGACGGACACGTCGTCAATGTCGTGAATCAAAACCACGCGAACGAAATTTAGGGCCTATGAACATATTACAAGTCAAGAGGATCATTGGGAAGTCAATATCTACATATATATATATATAGATGATTATATATACATAGATATACATAATTATATATATATACACATTATATACATGATTATAGTTTCCAACTGATTTTTGGACTTAAACTGCAGCAAAACGCATTTTTGTGGCCTGCATCGACCTGGCAGCCCTGATTCCAAAAGCGTTCTGAAAAAACCAAAGTGTTTGTTCGAAAATAGGGGATGCATGATGAACATTGAATGGTACTAGTTAGTTTACTTAGTTTACTTGGGATACTGTATCACTTCTGGTCAACATTTTTATTTATCAAAAATGATCTTGAATCATGATTACTGCAAAAGTCATTCCCATGCTGTTCGAAAATGATCTTCAATCATGATCACTCAATAGCAACATGATCATTTTTCCCCCAAAAAAAATGGTGTCAACATGTTCTTCATGAATGATCAACATTTACCCTCTGGTTATGACTAACATAGCCATGAGAAATGGCCCATTTCTAGATGGTTTACCTATTAAAAATTGTGATTTTCCATGGCGATGTTAGTCATCACCAGATGGTAATTGGGAAAACACGATCAAGCCATGTGGATTCTACGGCCAGTTCCGGCGGACCTCCACTGGGGAGACCCTGCGAGGCGTCTACAACCAGGCGGATAAGGATGGGTTTGGTATATATATGGTGTAGGTATATATAAATATAGTGGTGGTTAGGTAACATACGCCATTATATAATATTATATATATAATACAGTATGTAGTGTTAGGTGTAGGTATGTTTTTTTGTGGTATGATATGTTATAAATATATGGTTTGTGAGCAAAAAGGGCTCAGAAGTGGTTCTTAAAGCTAACCTAAAGAGATGTTTCAAGTTTCCAGCTGAGTGCCGTGCCGTGAAGCCCTTGTTGTTCTTCGTCCCTTTGTTCACGTCTCCAGTTGAGCCGCGATCCCAATTCCCTGGCGAACTTGGATCAGGACCTGGTGGACCGCAGGTCATGACTTAGATCCCCAGCATGTTTTTTTCGGTGCTGCGTTTAAGATGAGAGGATGGGATTACCCTCTGGTAATTTAACATAGCTATGGAAAATCACCATTTTTAATGGGAAAACTCACTATAAATGGCCATTTTCAATAGCTATGTTAGTTTACCAGAGGGTAGTTCTTGAATTTCGCTGGGGATGTTTTTTGGGAGCGTGGTGACCTGAGTCACTGAGCGTCCTATATTTGTGGAAGCCCGAAACATGAAACATGGCAATGGAAAGTCCATTGTGCATAGATGATTTTCCCTATGAAATATAGGGGCTTCGCCCAAGCATGAGGACACCGGGAGGGTACACCACTATCCCATGACGGATCATATAGGATCCATGTATGCTATATATGGTAACGTTTACCATCAATATACCCCAAATGTTAGCATATATACCAGCACCATGGATCCTATATGATTAGACTATGTAAACCACTCAACATCTTTCAAATGTGGTCACCGTGGTTGCCAGGACCTACCAAACTTCGCGCAGCATCAGGTACCGATCTTCACCTTGCTGGGGAACCAAGGGTCCAGGCGACTCAGGTGACGACATGGACATGTTCATGGAGTGCTGTATAAGGCTATAGCATAGTCTTCACCTTTAAGATTTCCGGACAAACCAAAATGATTAACGTTCATGGTTGTGGTGCTTTTAGATGGTTTTAGCATATGATTTACATTTCAATCAGAATCATGGGATGATGATCCTGTTGATTGCTGCTTGAGAGGTATAAAGTTTGAAACCACCAAAATGATCAAAATGTGATAGTTTGGCCAGAATTGGATTTTATGTTTCCATATTTTTGGTTGGTAGTTCCATGTTTTCATTTCAATGGGATAATGTAAAATTCACTGAGACCGACAGAACTTCTTTGGAAAAAAAGTGAATGAACTGACATCAGTCCTTGAGTACTTGACGATACTTGACGATACTTGACGATACTTGATGTTTGAACCATGTATAAAAGTGGTCTTTTCTCCTTAGTTCGATAATCTATCTTTATGACCTTTACCCTCTGGTAATTTAACATAGCTATTGAAAATGACCATTTATAGTGAGCCCATGAAAAATGGTGATTTTCCATAGCTATGTTAGTTTACCAGAGGGTAGTTGCTTGTCAACTCTCAGCAACATGTCCTGAGCCGAGGCCCAGCGAATGGCTTTGGTGCGAAACCTGGTGTTCACAGGAGCAAAACAGCTGTTGGGCGCTTGGTCAGATCTGAGGGGTTACTTTTTCTTCAAACTAAAAACAAGTTACAGTAGTTGTCATCTCCATAATATACATCATTTTTTTAATGATATAGAAGTATGATATGGCTGTGTTTTATTTTAACGCGTGCAGTTTTTAGTAAAGGCAGGAAGTTCGATTTGTGCGAATCATACCCCCGAATCATACCCCCGAATCATACCCCGAATCATACCCCCGAATCATACCCCCGAAT
>Ga0126342_10022315_pt1 | contig 10464 bp, 11 predicted proteins | sample Cyp1metagenome_FD_92528 | JGI IMG/M metagenome (GOLD analysis project Ga0126342, IMG submission 92528) | Coral microbial communities from Lord Howe Island, Old Settlement Bay, Australia - Cyphastrea 1 metagenome | ecosystem: Host-associated > Invertebrates > Cnidaria > Coral ...
AATAGATCCAAATAGATCCAAATAGATCCAAAGAAGGGAATTGCTGGTTGTGTTAATTGTAATTGTGCCATAGTATCTCCACATGGTTCAATCAATGATGATAAATGAAAAGTGCGTTTTTTGGATAGAATATCACTGGCAATCTATTGGAATGTAGCTGTTTGTCCTGTACTGTTGCGAGATATTTTCAGTTTTACCCACGTTTTTTGGGCGGTCGACTGCCTTGAGGCAGCCTCCCATGGTGGTCTTAACTCAGCTACAAGAAGACGCGGTGCAGCAACCCCTGCGCCTCTTTTTCAAGGCCCCCATGGCCATTCCAAGTGAGAATGGTGATGATTCACCACATGTCGCCACGATTCACCAGTGGATGGTGGATGATTTTTAGGGGAAACCAGGTTCAGACAAACCCAATTGGGAAAGATTTTTTGGGTAGTCGGATGGTTGAATAATCAATGGATCCTGATGTAATGCGGGGAAAAAAATCGATGAGAATCGATTGAAGCCCCAACGAAATGACTGGATAGAAAGTTGCTGGGAATGAGCTCAATTCCAGGCGCCCCAGATGGAGCCGATGGGTGGAAGCCTCAAGCAGAAACTCAAGGTGGGTGCTGGGAGAGTTCAACGCCACATGGCTTGCTCTCCATGGGATGGGTCAAATGACCTGGAGATGAATCAACACCTATAACTTATAACACATTATGATTCTATGATACCATATTGTTGGGGAATAGAACATGTATTTATCAGTTTTTTTGATGTTCACACTGGTACAATGGTTTTGAACTCAGGTCCAGATTCCAAGTGAGTGGGCAAATCATCGTGAAGCGGAAAGTGAAATTGGATCCATTAGAGCAATGAAACAAAGATTTCGGAACTCCTGGGGTTAGGTCATGAAACGTCTTGAAGGAAGAACCTCGCAGAGTTTTTACAGCGATTCTGGGATCGCGGCTAGGTGACGATCTTGGCTTCCAAAGCTGGAGAGAAGCTGGAGCAGGTCCAAGAACAGGAGCTAAGATGGGATTCTGAAGGGACTAAGGTGCTGAGGAGCAGCTTTTCAAACCAGCAGCATGGGGGACTGCCAAAAGATTACAAGATGGTGTTGTGGATGTTGTAACGACACAAATCCGCTCCAATTTCTAGAGCAGTTGATTTTTCTTTGTCAGGAGATCACTGTGTCAGAGAAGCCTTGCGTTGTGGTGTCCTCAGGTGTTAACCTAATTGAGACAGATGGGCTTGGCAGATGTATTCAAAATCATTGGAGTAATGTGGGTAAAACAATAATAAATACAATAAACCATCCCCCAAATCACCATAAATAGTTGGTATAAACCATTCCCAAATGGGTGGTTTATTATTGTTTTACCCACCTTAATTCGAGATTGACTTTGAGATGTGACTTGTGCAGCCTCCTAGGTGCCCGCTTTCTTTGTGGGACGGCAAGTTTGCTACTGAGAAGTCTTGAGAAGCAAACATGAGCAAAGGTTTACACCCATATCAAGTGCACATGAGTTTGCATGTGTTTGATTTTGCTCTGCTGTATAGTTATAGATCTATATAGATTATATAGCAGCTATACATGGCTCTTGCCAGCAGTTCAACGGCTCTTTATTCATCAGACCTAATATGATTCACGAGGAAAAAATAGAAAACAAAACAATCCAAACAAACCACAACAACCAAAGAGAACCCGGTCAGCAAGCGTGGGAACTCAATCAGTGAGTAAGTACTTCATCAGCAACTGGAAGAACAAACTCACAATACAAAACAAACCAACAAATCAAACAAAACAACAAACCAAATACAAAACCGAATCATCGTCAGGACTTCCGAAGCAACTGGAAGACCCGGAGAGACAAATCGAAAAACTGATCATGTCAAAGAGCGGCCAAGATCAAAAATCAACAAGCTCGCGGAAGACAGTTTGCTATAATAACAACCAAGCTCCAAAAAATCAGCCACTTCGACCAACCGAGCAACCGGAAGAAGAAGGACCGCAAAAACGCAAAAAGTGCAGCAGCACCCCAGCGTCGTTAACTACCTCCGTGTCACTGACTACCCTGCCTTACCCAAAGCAAACAAAGAAGGTGCCAACCAATGGATACGTACACAACGGCACTCTTCCTCAAGACACAAACAAAGACCAGAAATGGTTTTGAGCAGAGACAGCTTGAGCCGAAAGGCTACGGAGGAACAAGGTCCCTAAATGCCAGTGTTCTGCAGACAACAAAGAACAAAAACCATGTGTTTATGGTTGTTTATGTAGTCTATATACTACTGGTATTATATACTACATACTGGAGGTTGCAACTGCACCGGCTGTCGCCCATGCTATCAAGTCCTGCGTAATTCCGCTAGATCTCGAGAAGAGCCATACTCACTCCCCATGCGTGCACGTTATATAAGGGCTGATAGATGATAGGGTCCTCAAAATCCGTTTGATGGTTGTCAATGGTGGTTTACTGTACCATCAGAAGTTGCGTGGCATCAGGCTTTTAGGCAGGGTGCTGGGGTTCAGGACGTGAGGAGCAGCATAGCCCAGTATAGAGTGTGGCTGAAGTAGCACCCAAACGAATACCAGACCAGAGTGGTAGTCAGGTAGTGACTTTGGAGCACGCACAGCATGCATTTCTGACCTATCCCGAGCAATCTGCAACTCCTGCTAAGAGGCTAAGACTATCTAAGACGAACTGTAGATTTTGTTGATCAAAATCGGCCACTGTCAAGACCCTTCCGGTAGCGGCACTGGAGCTCCCTCCCCAATCCAAGCGGACTGACAGAAACAAATGGCTCCACATTCCTTCAAAGAACGTCCGGAGCGTCGCAGCTAACCTAGTCAGTTGTTACGAAGCGTTGCCGAAGCCAAGGTCCGGTTGCAATTCGGCGGTGCGTGGCCACAGATGGCTGGCAAGGCAAGTCTTCGTACATGTAGACTTGTATTCACAACGGATACTGCTGATTACTGCTGCCCATCTTGCAACGGTGCAATCTCTCGTTCATCTCAAGTGTTGCATGTTCAAAGCACCCTTGACATTTGTTGATGCCGTGGAGCCATGTCAAGCCTGGGAGAGGCATTATCAGTGTCCGTGGGAATCCTGAAGGTGGGAACTGAATCCTCTGTGTTTGCAGCTCCAACTGCTGTTCAAAAAATGATGAGTTGTCAATGCATTGTCTCAGTTTCAGAACCATCGCTCTGGTGAGTGATTTGGCAAATGATTCAGTGCCCAGAGTCGTGCTTTAAAGATACTGATCCGGCCATGTGTATTCTCAAGCTCTCTTGTGTACATTTAAGTTGCTTCTAGATCTTTGATATCTTAGCCCCTTTGTGCCAGGACAGATTCTCAGTGATTTTACCGACATCCTGTCATCCTGAAATATGTTTTTCTGCACCACCTCGAGGTGTGGCGCCTGGCACCTCCACTTTTCAGACAGCGATTTCTGGACATCTTCCGAAAGCTGGAGAGGCAGGGCATGTTCGCAGGCGTTGATGGGGACAGACTCGTCCCAAAGTGATGAAGAGATGTCAAGAGTGAACAATCTTGAACTTTTGACCTCACCATGACTTGTGGCGTTGTCCATGGTTTTTCCATGTCTTTCCCTATGTTTTTGTCCAGAAACGGAGTATGGGCCGCCCGTAAAAATGGCGCATAAAGTCAGGGAAATCCGTGAGGGTTTCAGCGCCAGGAAGAGCCAAAAAGCGGGAAAGCTTCCACCAGTGCCAAGGCAGTGGATGCAGATCATGTTTCACGCGTGATTTCACAGTGATTTTACCATATTTTTTACCATGATTTTACCATGAAATATTGGGAAGGCCATTGGGATATCGATGGATATTTCATGGTAAAACATGGTAAAATTCCCAATAATATCGATGGTAAAATATCGATGGATATCGTGGATCCTGCAGATTTCACGGAAAGGGATTGCCTCTCTGGCGCAGCTTTGGATTTGATCCAGCACCGTTTCGTGGCAGGTTTTGGTCGACAGCAGTGCATGGCCAGAGCTTCAACATGGTGATCAACATGGACATTGTGCGGAGTCTCAAGCCTTTGACCATCGATGTTTTATGATGTTTTGACCATCGCACTTTTGGGTTGACCAAAGGTGATTTGTCATTTTGTCAAACTCCAGATATCACTGGGTGCTTCTGAAGATTACTCAAGTCGTGCCTTTATTTCCTGTGAGGCTGCCTTCTTCAGAATCAGCAGGATGAGACAACCATGCAGTGTATAGTATTTGTTTTTGTTCCTAGATGGACGCAAAGATTGTAAAATCTTTGGCATGTTTTGCAATAAGTGCTTGGAACGCGTGCAATGCTCAAGTGAGTTCTGAGATTTTGGGTGGTCTAACATGTCTACCTTTCGTTGAATCCCCAGGTCAGAAAACTGCGAAAAAGCCACGACTTCAAGGGGGACGAGCAAGGGGTGCGGGTTCCAAGAGGGTCGGCCAAGTTGGATCCAGATGGTTGGCCTTTGTTGACCAAGTGTCAAAATAATAAGACTCTTAATATTATATGGATGTGGGTCAAAATGGAAGACCTAGGGGACCACAGATGTTAGTCTAGTTTAGTATTAACCATCCAATTATTGGGGTACCAAATTTTGACCCATACCCATATAATATTATATGATATTATATGTATATATAATATAATATATATAATATAATAATATATATATATATATATATGCGTGTGTTGTCATTATTGTTATTCATACTAATATTCCTAGTGTTTCTAATTTTTACAGTATTATCATTACTACATTCAGTATACATATACACATGTAGCAATAAATATATAATGCACATGTAGCAATATACCATAGCTGTAGATTGCAACTAGTATAAAGCTACACGTGTTTATATGCTCAGCCACACTTTACTAGCAAGTTTGGAGGTTTTTAAGGAAGGCTTCATACTTTTCGAGCGGTTCCCATGTGTCCGCAGCAGGCCTTGCTGAAGATGGCAGTCAAAGATAAGAAGGACTGTGTCTGCAGATGGGGGCCTAGTAACTAGATGTAACTAGCAACTGTCAGTTGACATATGTTGACATGTAAATTGCAAGAATGATGATCCATGGATCTGAAAATGGGATAAAATGGGTGGATTTAACATGATTTAACCTCCACTTATGACCATTCAATGGGATGATAATGGATCTGAAAATGGGGGGATTTAACCTCCACTTATGACCATTCAATGGGACCATAATAAACCATATGGACCTTTTTTGGCTGTCCCATTGGTGTCCCCTTTTCAGCAAACGTCCCAGGAATTTCACGTTTTGCAGACCGACGAGACGATGGCGTTGCGTCAGCATCTCTTTGCCAAGGTACTTCCTGCTGTGGTTCATGAAATACCATAGGAAAACCATAGGAAAATGGTGGTTTAATGGGATTTAATGGGATATACCATCTGGTTATGACTAACATAGCCATGGTTAAGCCATGGCCCTAATCGAAATAGAGGTTTACCGAACTTAAAAATGGTGGATCTTTCCGCTATGTTAAATAACCAGATGGTATATTGAAATATCATGAACTTATCCATCACCTTCCGCATTCTTTTTGGATGTATTCCCACACCTTGTGTTGAAAGATGGTAGGAATCTGCCCCTAGCTATCTCTAGAATCCGCTAGAACCTTGATACTTGCTTTTTTAGAGCTTCACGAGCTTGTTGGGCAGGATGAGGATGTTCGGGAGTGTACCTTCCATCCCCAAACTGTCTGGCTCTCAGACGTTGGCTATGGCCGCGATCCTGCGAGTGTGCCCAGATTGGGCGCTAATAAGTGCTAATACATGCTAATACGCAGTTTCATCTCTTCAAAACAGGTAATAAGTTACATATATAACTATTATACTACGGTTGCTGTTAAGTAAAACAGCTTAGGTCTTAGGTTCTTGAAGTTCAAAGTGTGGTGAAATCGGCCAATGTTCGTCAAGTTGCCGGCATTAACCCAGGCGGCCAACGTGCCACGACACGTGCTGGCAGAGCGGGATAGGATCTCTGATCGCATGGACCCGGAGAAGGCTCCATTGGTCCAGGGCTGGGTTGGAATGACTATGGAATGACTATGGATCGTTATGGATTAATGGGGATGGCTATGGATGGCTTATAGTTAGAACTTCTTTTTTGGTGTGTGCCACAGTACATTCCCGTACATTCTGGTACCATGATTTGGGAGAATTTAACTGTTAAGGATAGGGGGCTTAATGATGGTGATACCAGCATTTTTTGGGGATGAACGTCCAGCTAAACAACAGCAGTACTAGGTTTTGACGCATTCCCAAATGGTGGAGACCCATCCAGTTGCGGAAATCAATGTTCATAGGGAAAATTGATGAAAATTGAATGACACGCCCGGCTGGATTTTCTTGGGTACCTTAGCAAAAAAAAGGCCAAACCCAGATGAGAGAGTTGTGCAGAGATATGGGATTTAAGCAACCAAAACGGGGCAGAAATCCTTGTAAGGCCAACCATGTTGCTGAGATACTAATGGGATGGATGTACTACCAACAGATACCAACAGTATGACATGGGTTTCGTCTAGAAATGCCCCAAATTTGCTGATAGGGAACATGATACAATTACCATTGATTTTTTGGGCTTGGACAAAGAGATGTGGTCCCAAAATAGTCCAAACACAGATTCAGTTGCTGGTGAAGTCATCGATGGCTATCTATTGGATCAAATACACAGTTTGTCGATGTATGTCGATGTATTGGATCCTGTATGCTCCCTCAACAGTTGGTGTCTTGTGGTTGAATTTGACTTGGAGAGCTCACATGTTTTTCACATGACCCACATGTTTGTTGTTGTTTTCTTTGTTGCTTGTTGCCCCCATTGTTCGCAGTCGCCCAATCCCCACGACTGAGATCACCAGCATCGAGGATTTCGTCAAGGCTCCACTCGTATCCCACGGCTTCGCAGGGGTTGTCGAGAGAGGAATATGATGGGATACCTTTACCATGGGATTCGTCACACTATATAACTATGCAATGTAATGTGTAAATATAGGTACTGTAATAGAATATCAGAATATCGGTTGACTTGAGGGAAAATCTTAAGGTATTCAAAAGTAGTTTTCCCTTGGTGTTGGCGCAGTATGGAGGTTCTGCCTGCCCCTGACATGTGTTGAACTGTTGTGTACATGTCACTGCAAGAACAGGAGATTGGCGAAAATTACGATGGTCCAAAATATGCCAAGTACCGTCACGTGTCAGGGTCACCCAGCTGCGGTGCAAAGATTGGCGGTAGATATGCAAGAGATCTTGAGTTCGATTGCTCATTCACCAAAGATGTGTTCGGGTTCAAGAATGGACCTGATAGAATCTGAACATGTTCTGAAGATGCCAACCACAATGATCTGTACCGAACCATGCTTCGCTGGGCCCTTTGGGGACCTTGCTTCGCGACTGCTGAGGCGCAGGCATCATATGCTGTCGCAGGCAAAATCGCAGTATTTCAAAGGCGCCGTCATCGGGGTGTGGACCCAACAATGACATAGCAACTGTTTAACCAGTCCTTTTGGGGTATGGTTTTTAGCCCCCTAACAAAACTGAGTAAGTGCACTATGGTTTATTGACTATCAGCTTTACCAGATTACGCGAAATTGGTGTCCGTGCGTGTGCTGAAGATGGTTGATTGATAGGAAGTTGAGACCAACATTCAAGCAAAAAAAAGAGGGGATTGGGAATCTATGCCACTACAGCCCCTTGAAGGTGCTTTGAACGACGCGCTGACGAAATTGAAAAGCTGCTTGGACAGGAACAAGCATGCAGTTTTCAGTATAGCGGCTAGTAGAGGTGTGCAGGTAGTATTACAAGTGATACGCCTTGCAGCAGAATTTGTCCCAGCCAGCTGTTGAAGTTTTCCTACTTTGGTTTTTCCTCTTTGGCTCTTTGTTGCTGGTGCATTTTTTTCGGTTTGGTTGTTCCAATTAGCTTTTATCTGTGGCCTGGCACTGCCGCTGTTGTTACTAGTATTATTCTTTGTGAGTAGTTCACTGTCAAATCCTGCCACATCTTGTTCTCAGCACTTGTAACTGAGGCAGTTTTGGAGTTTGCATCTTAGAGATGCCAATTCAGATTCGTGTGGAGAGTCGTGGATTTTACAGCCCTCCCCATTCTTCTTTGTGCGCCACTGCATCTGAGGTGCAGCAGATCTTGGATCGCTTCCGGTGTCATCACAAGGGTTGTGGAAAACAACTGGACACCAGTCAAAATATCAAGAAGTGCGGAGCCCCAATGGATTCACACCTGACCTCTGAGCCAAGGCTGCAGCAGCAGAGACCCGGAATGGAAAGAAATGCTGAAGTGGGCTTGGAGAGAATGTGTCAGTATCCCATTGAATCAGAATGATTGTGTACATCCTGATTTTTTTGGGTTTATTCTTGGTGGTCCTGATTATATACTTTAAAAAACTTGAGGGTTCTGATGTACCCTAAAATCAGACACCCCCAACCAGAGGTAATTCCCAAGAGGATCTAAATGGATTCCATCTCGCTCAGATGCGACCGTTGCTCTGGTTTCTATTGCGCACAGCACAAGTCCAAAACCGACACTCTGCCATGTTTAGCACCAGACACCAGCAGATTGCAGCCATCCAATGATCAACATGTTGATTTTTTGGTTTCTTCCGACAATTGCGGTGTATCAAAATGTTGATGTTGATTTCTTCAAAATCGTTGGAAATGCCATTCCATCTCAATTGGTGTTTTCCATTCTTTTTCCATCATAAACCATCCATAAATGGGGGTACAGCCATGGTTCAACCCCCAGCCAGGTGCACAACTGCGAAGTTATGAAGGAACAGATCAAGGCTAAGGTGCTTACCGCCCTTGGCAGCAGTTGTGGTTAATTTTTTGAACCCCAATTTATGGGGGAAAAACATTTAAAAGCCATGGGACATCTATGAAAAGTATTGAAAAGTGAGAGTTTTAAAGGTTGAAACACGACTGTTTTCAAACATGCGATCGTTGTTTTCACTCTTTGATGGACAGCGATTGGCAGATCTGGATTGTAAGAGTGTCATCAGTTACCCCGCTGACAAGTTTCCTTCAGTTCTGATACTAGTATATATATATATTATATTACATCCCCAACCTTTTATGGGTAGTTTAATCCTTGAGCTTTTTGCTAATTTTGCTATAAATGGAGAATGGGCATAAGCAGCAAAGGACTATTTTTTGATATTTTTTGTGGACTACCAAGGATTGACCATGATTCTATGATATCAAAAATGATCGCCAATAATATCGCTTTTTTTTGTTCAAGGCCAAAAAAGAAGCCGAAGAAGTTGGAGAAGGTGACAAGAGTCGGCCACCAGAGGAGAATTTCGACAACAAAGTGGAGTTTGGACTCCTCTTAGAGGTCCCTGCTGATCAAAAACTGCAGTGCTTCAATGGAGGGATCAACAGATACAAAACAGGTCGATGGATTAAAATGTACGCTTCTGTTCATTAATCATATATATGCTTGGATGATATTGTATTATGATATTGGATGATATTGTATGATATTGTATTATTGTGTATAGTATATTCATAATACACATATACAAACATATTTACGCAATATGTTATATAATGTGCATATGTAATTACTGGTCACCCATCTTGGAAGAAATCAAACCCCGCTCAATCAGCACATCTTGTGGGCCTCGGAAAGCTCCATTTCACAGGCACGTGACCTTGCAGAGAACATCATCACGGCCTTAAATAAGAAGGCGCAGCTGGATGCTGGAAGAAAATGTCACATAATGGCAGAATGGGAGATAAAAATAGCTCCAAAAGGGCGCACTTCAAGAAATATCACAGTGAGTTTGTGAACAGTAAGTTTGTGAAGAAAATCAATGTACTCAGGAGAAGGAAAAGGTTGGACTTGAGCACCTGGGGCAGTCCTTGGCCTCTTTCGGAGCAGTAAGGATTTTGGAGAGGCCGGGATCTGTCCGTGATGAGATTCCAAACCTCAGGCAATTTGCGCCAATTTGCCAAGACTTGGCATGTTGTTTTGATCCAATCTCCATATCGGAGTACGAATCTTCCACAGCAATGGCGGTTGATGGCGGTTGCATCTTTGGTCCCAACGTTGAGGCCATTCAGGAAGCAGATGTGTCAAAGTGCCCTGGAGCGCCGCAGAAGCTCATCACAGACGGCTACAGCCAAGGCAGAGAACGGGACAACAAGTTTAATATAGCTTTACAAAATGTGAAACACAAGACACAAGATGGTTTACAAGAAAACCATATGGAAAGTTGAGATTATGAAATGCGCTGCATATGTTTCACTACTTTTGTTCATGCAGTGGATGGATAGTATCTAATGTGATTAAAACAATAATAAACATAGCGTTCGGGATTGGGGTCCGCTAAACGTTTTTCGCACCGATACACCGATACACCGATACACCGCGCGCGCACCGATACACCGATACACCGATTGCCGCGCGCGCACCGATACACCGATA
>Ga0126342_10022316_pt1 | contig 10463 bp, 9 predicted proteins | sample Cyp1metagenome_FD_92528 | JGI IMG/M metagenome (GOLD analysis project Ga0126342, IMG submission 92528) | Coral microbial communities from Lord Howe Island, Old Settlement Bay, Australia - Cyphastrea 1 metagenome | ecosystem: Host-associated > Invertebrates > Cnidaria > Coral ...
CCGAAATCCCCATTCTACCACCAGAGGTGTATCAGAAAGGGCTTTCAGGTAAAGAACAAGTCCAACAACTACCAGGAATGGACCCCATTTTGGTTGTCAAGACGCCTACCTTCTTTCGAAGGCGCCCACCAGGTGTGTCTCTACCTAATGACTGTTTACACAGTACATGGATACTGGCTCATGGCAAGTGGATTAAGGTAGAGGATCGAGCTCATCCTGTCCAACAACAAGATCGTTTTGATCAATGGGTGGAACGGGCTTGTTTCCAATACCATCCAAATACCCTTAGCGAACCGCCAACGGTGGACGCTAAGCGTCAGCCCGGGCTAGTCACAACGCGACACCCGGCGTCACAAGTACGACCAGGGGCTCCCGCTACGATGCCGACTCATCAGATCCCGGTCCAGACATATCCGCCATTGACTGTGGGTGCTGATCAATTATTCTGTCATCAATCTCATGGAGACAAACCCACAACCATTCATGCAGCTCCTGCCGGTACTGCTCGAGTGATCAACACGCTTCTTCGTGCTGTTCATGGGGGGAGTTCTGGTTGGGGTAGTCTTCCAATTGGTTATCCAAATGATGATCCATATCCCACTGAAAACAAGGACCCCAATCGTCGTATCAGTTTTGCTGGTGGTGACCTGGTTTTTGGGAGAGTTTCGAGGGATCGAGCCCACAACTCAACACAGTCCAGAAGTAGAATAACAAAGACTGAAGAATGTGAAGACAAGTGGATATGGCAGGATGAAACAACTCTGGTGAGAGTGCACAATACCCCAAGAAGGAGAATGTTTGTTCCCAAGGAAGCCGAGTTCCTCCCTTGCAAGTTGAAACGATTTCGGGATGTTCGAGAGACGTACCAAGTGTTTCAATCAAGTGGGAGAACCATCAAAGATTCATGGAGATTAGCTGGGAACAACATCGAACGAACTAATCGAAGGAACGAATTTTGGACAGGGACCACAACCTTCAAGATCATATCCAATGCTGACTTGAAAGACCTCAGGGAGAGTGGATCTGATGTGGAGGATAGGGCATCGTGCCAAGACACTGTGGTCACCTGCACGTTTGATGGTAACATGAAAATAATCCCTTTGGATGACATGTTCATTACCCATCAATACCAACTGAAGCATGAGACCAGAAAAGACAAAGATTGGGATATCAGAATGGTCCTACATCGGAAAGATGGTAGTTCATTGGTGTATCACTTCAAACAATCAATGTCTGATTTCATCGGGCAGCTGCTTAGTGACACCGTGATTTGCCTGGACCTATATGAATTGAAGGACGAGCATTATCACGAAAGTTCACAGGATGGACCGGTTCAAGTTGATGCATGTGGTCACTATCACCGAAGATGACAATTTGATGTCCAACTTTGGGAGAGCAAAGTGGCGACGATGTATCAGAAGTGCGAGTGACTGCGTGTTCTTTGCTGGGCCTTGCACAGGTGGTTCACCGTGGAATCGTTTGAACAAAAACGTGAGTGAAGCTACTGCACACAACATTAGGATGAAGGCATTCCTGTACTGGGAACTTTGGGAAGAATTCTCATTATGTCTCCAAAGAGTTCATGAATTGCATGCAATGGCACTGCTAGAGCTCCCTAGAGGATGCGACTACTGGAATGATGAAAGGATGAAATTCATGGTGAATGGTACTGAGTCAACGGTGCATGAATTTGACGGATGCATGTATGGGTTGAAGTCACAATTCAAGGACGCCGGAACTGCCATCAAGAAACCATGGAGAATCGTGTCGTGGGGGGTATCATTTCCTGAGTCGCATACGAAGTGTGATGGCTCACATTCTCATGGACCATGTGCAGGTAGAGAGACTCGTGCAACACAATGGTATACCGACAAGATCGTAAGATGCATCATTCGAGGTATCAAGAATCAAATGTTGTTGAACCATGCATATGGGAGAAAGCATCAAAAGAGTAACAGTGTAAGGGAAGGTCAACTCAAGTCTCAGGTCAAGTCATGTGCATGCATTGTTATCAGGGACGACAACATTGACAATGACACCACTGCACTATCGATTTGGGTCTACGCCGAGGTGGTGTGAAGGTGAAGCTGGGGTCAAGCCTACAACGTAGGTACGCCCTAGCTGATCCGGATCCCCCTCTGGTTGAGCTACTCGTCGCGATGGCAGAGAAGAGATTGTCTATCCCGACGGCCGTGAAGGGCTACAACGCTCTAAGGACCACCCTAGTCTTGATCCAGCAGAAGGGGCAGGTCAACCGGTTGCCCAGGGCATTCTCAACGTATGCCGAGGCAAAGACCAAAATGTGCCAAGACAGCGACATCAACGAGTGGTTGGACGTCGTGCAGATCCCGGCACCGGTTGTCATAGCGTTAGCCTTCGTCATGAAGCGGCCGCATCGTGAACAAGTCACACATGCTATCCACCTACTAATGAAGCTGTTGCTTCGGGTGAGTGACTTGGAAGAGTCCAAGCTGCCTGTAGCGGACTTCGTGGAGAAGGGATCCCGCTTCTCAAAGATGATGGAGCGTAGCGCTCGCAATGATGGGGAGATGGAAATCCTCAAGCTGCTTTGCACGTTTGAGTGCGCGATCCGCATCGAGGAATTCTGGGACACTCTGCGAAGCCAATACTCAGGGACAAACAACATGATCAACACGACCATCACTGTCCAAGAGCTCAGGGAGAAGATAGCCAAAACTAGTGTCGTCGATCTGGGGTCGCTGAATCAGTCTCATCCACCCTATGGTAGCCACTGCCAACAGATCCGACTGAGGACCAAGTTCGCTCCCCTGACTCGCGAGTACTGGGATCAATGGACCTTCGATAGGATGGCTGCCGACACCCAGTGCTCACAAGAAGTGATGGAGAAAAGGGTCAGGCTCCTGCGCGACATCCTCAAGGAAGAGGCCATAGGGATGGCATACGCCATGAGGAGGCACAATGCTCGAACGGGGCACAACACGTCCGGCATGATTATCTTGCAGAACGTACTCGAAGACTGGACTTCCATGCGCTATGACCTTCCACTGGAGAGGACTGCAGCAGTGGTTCATGCTCAAGCAGTCTTGATGACATCTAGCATGTTGCACAAATGGAAGGGTAAGCTGGCAAATTATCCAGGCCTTCGAGAGCTGTACAATCATGTTCGTTTTGAGCTGAGGGACGTGAAGATGGCGTTGGACCTCCGTGAGGACATCTGGGAAGTCGGAGGATACAATGTTGCAAGTGCCGATCAAGGACTGTACGAGGCAATTGAGATGAGGAACAGGACGTTTTCCTGCATCCACGACTTCATTACCACAACTTCTGCAAGCCAGGTTGCTCAAGGAGCAGCTGAAGTGACACACATCCCTCGGTGGGATGAGCCTCTACAGCCGAAAGACGGGCGCAACCCTCCTGCCCATGCAGTCCCACCATCTGGGGACCCGCAACCAATCGTTATGATGAACGCCAAGCAGATGGCAGCGGAGGAGGAGAGGCGACGAAAGGAAGCAGCATCACAGCCACAACCAGAGGCAAAGGCGCGCCCTACCTCCCCCGGAGGCGGTGCATCGGAGTCAACGGGATCGGCTGGGGCATCTGCAAAACCGCCGACAAAGTCTCGACCAACGCAGCCGCCCACACCTCCTGATTGGGTAATTGCCAAAGTGCCAAGCGGATATCTTTTCAAGACGTCCACAAATCCGGATCACCGTGGGTCATTGTTTATGACATCTGCGTGGATGAATGACCTAGACCAGTTCTTGCTGTCGATCATGCAGGGCCCTGCGGCATCTGCTTCCAGCGTCACAGGCTGGGCACAGTACCTCCGCCGAGTCTCGGCATATGGTTGCATGATCTTCGGAGTGTTCAATCCTGCTGTTGTCACTGATGACGACGCTGCGAAGATTTCGGAGGCAGACGGCTGAAGTGCTACAGCCATTTGGTCAGAACGCACGTGTTAGCAAAGACGGGATGCTCTCTCGACTGCTGGACTGTTGATGATGCTCGGCAAGCACGACAATGAGGTTGCCAATGCCTCGGGGTTAGGAAGAATCAAGAAGAACATCTCCAACCCGCTTGCCTGCCGGATTGTTGACTCACCACATGTCATCAGGGATTCAGACACGCTCGCTGGTGAATTCCGGCGTGGTACCACCATCTTGATCACGGATTTGATGTATCGAGTGGGTACTCAAACAGGAAGCCACGACATGGGGATGGGGCTTGCTGACATGGGCTGGTCTATCGAACTTTTCAAAATTCACGAGTCTGAGGCCGAAAGACCCATTGAACAGTTCCTCGAAACCATGGAGCATGTCACTGAATATCTCAACAACCAGGTTGCTGATGAGGGCAACATCACAGTCCACATGGTTATCGTTGCAATTTCTGCATGCAAAACGTCCGCCTCACTATGTCATGTTGGAGAACACCTTCATGACATAGTTTATCAAAGCGGTGATGGACCTTGATCAACTCATCTCAAGGCCAGTGATTATTGCAATCAACAACGACTCCATGTTTAATTGCATTGACTCCATCACTTCCAGGACCGCCGTGGAGATGACCGAACGATTGAAGGATCAGGGAGTGATGGTGACCACTGATCAACGAATGTGGAGATCGATGTATTCCCAGTTTGGGAAGCAATTCTCAATCCTGAACACCACCAGGAACGGGTCTCTTGGGAAGACCGCGATCTGGTCAGTCATCGAGAAGAACCTGTTCAGGCAGAGAATGTTTTTGATGTGTGCGACGAACCGGGAGCATGTGTCTGCCCTCAACGAGGCTGCATATAAACCCGACCAGTCTGGCATTGATCCCGCACTCTTGAGGGAAGTCACTGGGCCTACACAAGTCTTCAAGATCGCCAGTGGAGAGATGACTCCCGAGGACTATGCTGCCGCAGACGCAACGGTCTTCCAAAGAGGTCCACCAGATGGTGCACCAACAACCAGGTTCAACAAGGACAAACGGTACAAGGCCCAATGGGTCGAACCGATGGTACAAATCCATGAGTTGGAACCGTCACCAATATCTACTTGCTATTGGTTTCCCGTATTCAACGATAGCATCGATTTTTTGTGTGACAGTTGCCGAAGGGCACAAACCATGGATGAGATCGAAATGAACCAGAGCCGACCTGCAACTTGCATCAATTGCTCGTCTGCAAGTACACAGGATCACTACAAGAAATCTGCGCCAACTCTTGGTGCCAGAAAGTCTGTGTTGATGCTAGCAGCTCGTTTGAAGGTTGCGTTCGCAAACTGTGGCCTGGAGCACATTGACATCAACGAAGGGTTCCAGAAATGGCTAGTCTTCGCCGCTGCATCAGTGGTCGCAAATGCCAACCTCAGGTATGGGGAGGAACTCATGAAGTCATTGTCACACATGGGGGGCGTGAGAGTGCCGCCCCACCAGGCCAGAGAGATCTTCAAGAACGGCCGTGGAAAGCAGTTCAGCGTGTATCGCGAGCGCATCTATGATCCAGTGTCGAAGGAGCACGTGCTGGCATTCCGCCTCACCAAGGACTGCGGAAACATGGCCTACAAGGATTTCTTCGAGCAGGTGGCAGTTCCTGAGGTCAACGACCGGAACGAAATCTTTGACGCCGCCAACATGACAAAGGACCTGGTCGACGTTTTCGAATGTTTTCGATGTCAACACTGACCCTGCTGACTTCCTCAATGGATTAGAGTAGGCTCTCCGAGGGTTTGGATCGGTCTCACGAACTACTTCAACGATTAACGACAAGAGACGCGGGTCATTTGACTGCACCCTTCAGCCAGCCGAGGCAGAAGAAGTCCTAAGGATCCTCAACGGCATCCCTGATTACGAAAGCTTACGGGACTTCAACTGTATGACAGACCATGAAGCCGCTTTCGTGATCGAGGAGTTCCACAAGAAGAAAGGCATGATGACGTCGACATGGGTGATGATGCGGAAGCTCAACCGGGACTAGGGTCCACGACCCATCCTGGAGAGGCAGATGCAGAAGAGCCTCAGGATGACTTTGCCGATGCCGCCAGAGAATCCGAAAGATCTGGAAAACAGCAGCTCCTGGATGCGCTGGGAAATCTCTTTGCTGTATCTGAGTCCGTGAATGTTTGTATATTCTGTGGAAGTACAAAACATGATCATGCCGATTGCACTGACCCGAAGAAGGCCGACATCAACAAGGTGCTAAAGGGCATTCGGACATCATTGGAGGACGACAGCTCCGGATCTGACGTGGACATGGAGGCCGAGGGTGGTGAATGGAAAGGGGACGCTGAGGAAGCTGGACAACAAGCCACTGAAGAAGAACCAGCTGAAGCCCGCACTGGGGAGTACCATTGGTACGACACTGTCCTATACATGTCCGAAGTGGGTGACATGGACGAAGCAGGGAAGTTCTGCATTAGTGGTCGAAACATCACCGAAGAAGGACCCCGAACCAGGAGTGAACTCGACGATGTCATTCGTGACGCAATTGTTCGTGGAGGCGGAGATGTTTGGAAAGTTCCAGACTTCATGGTGGTGTACACTGATGCCAACATCCGCAAGCCCATGTACAAAAGAATCGAGGCCCCTGCAGACGGATTCCTCAAAATCGTGCCAAGCACAGGATGTTCCTTCTACAACTATGAGTTCTACAACGGAGTCGAGATCGACATCAACTACAGATTCGGACAAAGAAACGAACTCGAGCCCTATGAGAAGGACGTAAGCACTGCCCTGAATCGCGTCCTGAGGCATCACGCGGGCAAAGTCATGGACAGGGTCCATCTTGGTCTCAAGTACGATGATGCAGGCTGGGTTCCGATCGACGACCTCCTCAAGTATGAGAACGTCTGGAAACAGGACTCGTCAAGATCCCCACATGTGTCCCTAGCCCCACGAGGAAAGAGCGATGACAAACGAGCATGGGACAAACAGGAGGCAGGTTATCGAATGAGCGTCCTGTTCAGGGTCATGTTCCATTGCGCTCGATATGGGCGTCGAGTCCGTGAACAAATTCTTGCTTTTGGCATCTACCCGGACATCGACAGGAACAGTGAGACATGCAGGGCAAACCGTGTCGATCGCAAGACAAAAATTCCAGAGGAAGGGTTACTTCTGTACCCTGTGGCCGTTCGAGCACCAACAGGTCACAAGCACAGCCTGGTCAATGACGTCACTTTGAGAGCATCCCTCTTGTCCCATCCGATTGCTCCGAACACAGTGATATTGCTTCCGGTGTGTTTTCACATTACCATGAAGGATCGATTGAAGAGCATTTGGAAAGAGGGACTTATCCCTGGCGGCTTGGATGGCAACACGAGGATTTTCACGTTTTTCAACCCATATGTCCCTTGGGATCAACGATCCTGGACTGTCACTAAAAGCGTGGATACTCGCCTGGGAGGATTTGTGCGCCTCTACATCCCAACCGAAACCCTCATGAGGGACTTTGGCGGCCGTTTGACCGATTCAGGCCAGGTCGTCACTGATCAAATTGTACCTTTCTCAAAGATCCGTGGAGGATGGATCCAAGATGCAAATTGCCGATGGCATCGCCTGATCGTTCCATCGGGCGAAGAACAAGTCGTCAGGACCGGATCTGTCAAATTCGGATTGCGCAACAGTGCGTCAATGCTTCCGGCCAGCCCTACGATGAAGAGACGATGGAAGTCATGACCATCTTGAGACGCTTCGAAAACCGTCAGATCATCGAAGGAGGCAAAGAGCAGTACGAAGCACGATTGAAGTTGGTGGACTACATCCTTGAAAGAAAAGCCGTGACCGAGGCTGGATGTAGGTTCTGTCCGCATTGTCTCACCGAGACGCCCATGAAGTTCTCAAGCTGCGTGGGATGTTGGACCCCATTGGAGAGCCACGGCATCAGGCCATATCGTCTCGATGATCCAGTTGATGAAGAAGACGAAGATGAGGCCACCAAGAAACAGATCGATGAAGAAATTCGCAAGGCGAATGAATTAATGTTCAAGGACACTGTACACGAAGCTCAGGAAAACGCTGAGACCCGAAGTCAGTTTGACTTCGACCCCGCAGAGGTCGACTATGGCGAAGAAGATGAAGAAATGAAGGAGGAAGAGGAATCCGAGGACGTCCAGGTCGAAATCGATGAACAAGAAGATGAGGTAGACGTCCAACAGGAAGAGGTCGACAGGGAGACGGAGGAGAGAACCAACCAACTCCCCGCCTGGGCCCTGAACTTGGATGCCGGCTGCAAGAGAATGCCAGTCAAGGGGCTCGTCAACATTGACGTGTCTGAGGCTGCCGCTCAGCTGTTTGACAACGCAGTGATCTCCAAGATTCTGCAGATGTACAAGCACTACTGTACTACGACCAAAGGATCATGATGTCACCAGACGACTACTACAACAAGATGGTGAGCAACAAGCTTGGTCGACTAGACCTTGATGGCATCTGCCCCTATACTGGGGAGAACGACGACGGGTCGTTAAGGCAGCCGAGCACCGAGCAGCTCATGGAATGGTACGATCTGAAGGCGGCACCAATCATGGTCAAATGGCGAAAGATTGTTCGGCGGCAGGCCGAAGAATATGATGAAATACGTGGTGAACACGCTCGAGATGTACGAGAAGATGATGGAGTTCCTCGTTCACGCCGGATATACTCCGGACAGGATGAAGTTCCTCACTCCGATGAGCAAGATGAAAGGAACCAACGAGGAGAAAGGAGAAATGAGGAAGATGATCAGTGACTTCGTGTCACGATTGCTTAAGGGCACATTTCCATCTTCCGAACACTACACGTACTTCAGGTCGGGGGACCATGGTTTTCCCGGATGTCAAGAAATTCCTGCATTCACGGTGTACCTCGCATTCCGCGAGACACAACGCAGTGAAGAACTTCTGATTGCCGCGCAACAATGCGGAGTTGTTCTTCCTGAAATGTTTGTGGCAAAGATGGCATACTCATTGTCGTACGCTGAGCAGGAGGCCCAACGTGGAAGATTGACATGGAAATCGACCATGGCTCCGAACCTTGACCCAAAGGTGACTGAAAACGTATTTCGGAGCATTGCGGACAATGAAGGCGCCCAACGAGCAGCTGAAGCATCAAGGACCGCTGCGTCTGGTCACGGACAAGGTCCCAAAGCAGCGGTGCCGAAGCCACCTCAAGCAAAAGGGGCTGCTTCTGAAGCTTCATCGTCCTCATATGCTGCTCCATCATCCGCTCCGGCACAAAAGGCAAAGTTGCCACAGAAAGCAATGCCTGCCAAAGCCGCACCTAAGCCATCAAGACCTCCACCTAGCGAGAGGCCACAGCAGACGCCCCAGTTGAAGAAGAAGAGAACTGACCAGTGATCACTACGGGGCTATGTGGCGCATATCATTTTCGTTGGCTACGGATGATGATGATCAATGACTTCTGAGAGGACTCTGAGCGTGGCTAGTGTACAGTCATCTTAGATTACCTTTCACGTTAATTCCCAATCAATTAGTTCACTTTCTCTTGTACAGAGTAGATTTGCTGAAAGCTGTTTTGCTATCTACGTAGATGCGACACGTTAGCTGAGTCCAACGGACAGCCGACGTTGTCAAGTTTACATGGTAGTTAGCGTAGCTTGACGTGGGTTCATCTTTGTACAGCATGATACCTCTACCCACAAAGTCGCCACGAAGTTGGCATGGGGATCTCCGATTCTGAGTCCAACGGACTGATGAGGAGTGAACCATTAAGTACAGACTTTTGCGGTAGTTGTAGCGTGCACAATATCATTTCCTTGTTCCCTCTCTCGTGCCCAAATTTCAAGCAACTTTGGGCATGGGGGGTGTTAAAGGGAACTGCAAGGTAGTAAGCTGTGACATGTCATCAATCACACATGTCCACAGCTCCGCATGAAACCGCCAATGCATTTTGGCTCAAGACCCCATTTGCCAGGTAAAACGACTGCACCGTCTGACACTGCATGTCGCCTGCGTTGGTTAACTAGCACATCGAGTATCTCAACTACAACTGCACCCCGAACAAGGGTAAATGAGTTCACATATATATAATATTATTATTGTTGTTGTTTTTCTTGTTTCTATTGTTGTTATATTATTGACCAACGCATTTAAGGGTACAATATTTTCAAACCAACCCACATCATCGATGATCGCTATGACAATCAGATGGCCATTGGGCCATGCCTCTGTACTCAGCGGTCCATCATCACTTTGGAACAATGGCTGCAGGGCGAGCAAAGCTGCAGCCCGTACCTCGTTTGTTCCAGGCAGCAAAGGCATCATGTCTAGTGGCCGTTCACAATCTGTTAATCAGACTTTGGAATTCCAAATTCAATGCCTTGTTTTTGATTTTTTCTGCAAGCAGTTTGGAAACATACGCGGAGAGGAATCATCCGTTAGACAAATTGTAAATGATCAAGTGACTGACAACGAAAGCAAGGCAGACGCAGTCAGTGCAGCTTTTCACATGGGTCGCGTAGCGATTGGCTGAAGATCTATCAGCGGGCATTGGGCCACAAA
>Ga0126342_10022317_pt1 | contig 10463 bp, 10 predicted proteins | sample Cyp1metagenome_FD_92528 | JGI IMG/M metagenome (GOLD analysis project Ga0126342, IMG submission 92528) | Coral microbial communities from Lord Howe Island, Old Settlement Bay, Australia - Cyphastrea 1 metagenome | ecosystem: Host-associated > Invertebrates > Cnidaria > Coral ...
CATTAACCATCATTAACCATCATTAACCATTATTAACCATCATTAACCATCATGTAACCATTATTAACCATCATGTAACCATCATTAACCATCATTAACCATCATTAACCATCATGTAACCATCATTAACCATCATTAACCATCATGTAACCATCATTAACCATCATTAACCATCATGTAACCATCATTAACCATCATTATAGCAAAACAATAAAGCCACTTCGCTGTTGTGGGATCTCATAGGTCAGCCATAAACTTCGAAACGTAACCTGTCGACTGTTGCGAGGTGAATCGGCAACCCGAGGCCGCCCCGGGCCATGGGAATCGGTGGGGACCTGGGGTCCGAAGACGGTGAAATCCGCCAGCAAAAGAGTGGTTTAGCAGGCCGGGATGGCTTTGGAAGTCGATGTGTTTCATATTTTCTCCTGTGATTTTGGCTGCACAATCACTATTTTTCTATGGAGGGCCCAGAATCCCAAATCACTGTTATAGAGTCACTAGAGCATGATAATGGCCTAGCTGACTTGAACTGTGATGTTTACAGCCCATGTGCCGGAACGAACTCGAATTATACCAATCAAACTTGCCGAAAAATTCCACATTTTAGGGCAATCCATGGCAAACCCAAAATTTTCTATTTTTAGTCTATCCCATACTCACACTATCCTTGGTCTATCTACGTAACATGGTCGCAGACAACGTCTCCAAAATGTACTGTAGGCTTTGATCCATTTCCATTTCCACATTGGCCGTATGATTTCATCTCCCAATTCCCTACAACTACCCCCATTAAATCCCAGTATATCACAATAAAATATAAAGTGGTTTTATAATGTTTTATACACGTACCCAGCAATATTGTTTCTGTTGATCAATTTCCACCCCATTCCCTCTTTTTTTGGTTGTGGTATAAATTCCTGACGTGTTTGGCCGATAGAAATAGACATAGAAAACCATCGAAATCTATAGAAACCGATTGGTATGAATTGGAAATTCATAGAAACTCATACAAATTCATAGTCGGACATAGAAGTCCGTAGGAAAATTAGTCGAAATCAATAGAAACCCATAGAAAGATCCATAGAAATCCGTAGAAATCATCCCCCATATCCCAGGTCGCGTTGACAGCGCCGTGGCAGGTCACCCAGCTGCCCCGCTTGGTGCCGTCAGAGCACGTGGTGCCGCCGCCAGCGCAGCCTGCGCCGGTGAGGCGTGGCAAGGCGCAGCGGGGAAGATGGGGAAGTTGGTAAAGTCATGGAAGAAATGGCTGTTGAATCCACGATTTATCCATATTTGTTATATGTATCAGGGACTTGAACGGTGTTTTATAAGAGGTTTCAACCATCAAACATATGCGGATATAGTTATAACATGTTATATGTTTATCCTAGTAAATACAAAACCTAGGTAGCCTAGGAATTCTTACTGCAGTGCAATTGAAATAGCTAGTTATTCGGGTTCATTTCTCCTAACTTCAAGTATTAACGCTTAAAGTTAGGTCCGAACGCTTATTCTTATGGCAACTTAGAAAAAAGGCAACATTTTGTTGCAGTCGCGCCCGAGCCGCGAACTCATTCTGAACGGATTTTGAACTCAATTGAACGGGTACAGCGACGCTAAATTTTTGTCTGTCGAGGATTGGTTTGAACAGGTCTGAACGCATCTAAATGGGCTTCAACTCGGTCAATGGTTTTGAACGCAGATTCGTAGAGCACCCTAGGAATTTCTGTACGGCAAGGGCAAATAACAAAGTAGTATTCAATTTTGCTCAGGAATTCTTAGGTTTCTGGTTTTGCCGGTTTATTGTACCCACATTGTGGCTCTATAGGGGCTAGTCATGATCCATGAAATACGTTCTTACCCACCCGGATTAAATGGAATGCCAGAGGTTTTGACACTCTTATTATTTGATCCACAATGTCATACGATATCCGCTAGCGGAAGAGTTTGGGGGTTGTTATGCCCTTTGGTGATCAGGCCATTTTTCCCTCCACTTGTGGAGGATTTTCAGATTTTTCATTGCCAATTGCCACATTTGATTACCGGAGGGTACATCGTAGTAGATCAACCTAAGAAGTGTGTGTTGGTGATGGTGGATCCTCATAAGGACATGGTGAGCAAGGTGGTACACCATGGTAAATCCTAAACATTCCTAAACCATGTTCCCCACAATGCTGAGCATTGTTTACAAAACATCCCCAGATCTGGAAAAATGGGGCTTAAGTGGGTGGTGTTTACGTCCCACCTAACCGTGAATCTTCTGACCCCTGGGAGAGATTTAGGGGATGTTCTGACCCTTTCCAACATGGGATCTTTGAAGTCAGCTAGTGAACCATCTGTGATTTGTAGGTCTCATCGCCATCGTGGCTTTTTGTCAGTGTAGGACAGTCTGAGACAGGCCAACTGTTTTGTTCCCGTGAAAGGTGAGTTCTTTCGAGAGAAATCATCATCGATGTATTCACTTTTCCACGCCAGCCTGTGGGCTCTTGCCGATCTTGACAGGTGCCTGCCTACATCAAAAGGCGGCAGGCAGGGGCCCAACTTGGGCCAATAGATTTGGTAACCAAACGTGGCAAGGGAGAAATTCCCAGGTGAATGCCCATAAGTTGCCCATTGTTAGTAAGGGGATTTCCCAGCGGATGCCATGTCTGATTACCGGAATGTAACCCGACAGGCAGAATTGGCAGAGCAAAGGCAGGAAACCCACCGCATGGGCATGGTGAGTAAGTGAGGGGGGTTGGATGCAGAACAGGATAGAGTATAGACTCTATAGACTATCATAGACCAGTAGAGTAGTTTACCATATTTTTGGTAGGCTTTGTGTGCATCCGTCTGGGGGTTGCTACAGTTGTTTTGAATTGCGACTTTTCCATCGGCATACTGAAACGCGTTCCGTGACCCATATCTTTGGCATAGGCCTTGACCACCAGTAACCGGGTCATGGAACCGTAGCCTGACGCGTGAAATGAGATATTCACCTGTTTGTCCCTTTGATTTGTTTGCATTGGATTTGCTCTTTTGAGGAAAGATTGCAAAGAGCAAGTCTAATGCGCAAAAGGTCTGCAAAATCCAACTATAATTACCCGTATAGTATGCCTTATAGTAACAATAGTTCAGCAATATACTTATATAATCTTATATATAACTTATATCTATAGTTACACGATAGTTCATATACCTTAATATACCTACTATAGTTCAGTTTGGCTTTGACACAAGGAAGTGTTCTTGAAACAAGACCACGGTGAAACACGGTGAAACTGCAGAACCTCAGCCCATGGAAAATTATAGAGTGGTGCTTTGAAGACCCTTGGTGGTTGAAAACATGGTTTAGTTCCATGAAAAAATGGAATGATGATCCGCACTGACATTTCTTAGGGACGTTGAAACCACCAACCAGATGCTGTATATATATATGTTTATAAGCTTGCAGAGTTTGAAGATGCGATCCGTGTAGTGAATAGCAAGACAAGAGACAAGGACACCTCGATTTTTGTTGGCCTTGATGGCAATGTAGTACAAATGGTAATACTTCATGCAAATGGTACATAATAGTACAAAGTAGTAATTGTTGATCACATGCTAATACTTCATTTCTGGGTTGAGTCTTTGATTTAAGCTCCAACTTTGCCCATGTTTCTGGCCACAGAAACCTAAAGTTTCGCAAGGGGTTTCCTGGTCTCACGCTACAGGGTGGAGAATTTTTATGACCCCTTCCCAATGTTGCAACCAGTTTCGTTGGCTGAATGAATCTCCAGCTTTCTTGCTTACGTATATTGTATATATATATGTATTTGTTTATATGTTTATATGTCAGTGTATGTGCACATGATACATATTATACATTGCACCTACATATATATATATATATAATAATATATATATACAATTGTATACAGATTTAGATACAGACACGGTATATAGACATACAGATTACCAATGATTATGATATATACATTGTTTTCCCAGCAGAAATTGCAGCTGTCAAGGCGCTTGGCCAGCATGCCGCAAAAACCGCAGGCACCAGCAGGCTACAGGCACGCCTTGATGCTGGCTGAAGGATCTTTGGAAAACCCATCAGCTTTTCCCGGGAAAAATGTCGTCCGGATGTACACAGTAAAGAAATGGTTGGTCGTCCTGTTAGTCTTCCACAGAAAAATGGTGCGTTGATGGGAAAAAAATGAATGGCATTGTCTTGAATTCCATGAATATGTTCAGGTAATTTATCATTAAATGGACTTATCACAATATCTTATCCACAAAAAACGAATGAATATTTTAAGTGTTTGTAGAATTACCCAGTCTGTGGACTGTCGAATGTCAAGCACATGATTTAATATAATCTCACTGCTCCGTCGCCAAGGGGCTAGCCGGCGCTTCGTGTGGCTCAAGCCATTAGGGGGCTGAAGGTAGCACTGTAAATACAAGAACTTGATGCAATTTACCCTCTGGTAATTTAACATAGCTATTGAAAATGACCATTTATGGTGGATTTTCCATAGTTATGTTAGTTTACCAGAGGGTAGGTTTCTCCCAAGAACATGAGCGGAAACAACATGATCATTGAAATTACTGGAAATCAAACGTTGAGGCAAACGAACTTAACACGCCCAGAGCAAGTCCAAAGACTCTGACCCGGTCCAAAACCTTCCGGCCACACCATCTCATGCACCAAGAGCTGCAAGTGCTACAATTCTGTGGTGATTGGGCGAAATCTCTGAATTATGCCAAAACTTACGGGGTTATTCACTGTATCCACATCCATAAGGCCCTGCTATTTTGGTGTGAAAACCAGGGTACCAGGGTTGCTGGACCCCGGTCGTCATATCCAGCTGCTGGGACCTCTGATGACACTGGACCGCTGCCATTGGGGGGTTCACATGGTGTTGGAAGTATCGTTGAATCACATGGGTGTGTTTGGAAATGGGAATCCTCCATTAATCCTCCAATTTTGCAATTTTATAGTTTTGATAGGGAGAATGCTGATTAACCGGATAGCCTATTTCTTGACAAACCTATGTGATTTTCTATCAGTTCTAACACCAGTTTTTACCAGTTAAGTCATTAGCTAGATCTTTCCAGTTGTGCATTGATGGCTTGCCCCAACCCCGCCTTTTTTTGTTCAGCCTTTTTTGTGTCGAGGGAACTGGCTAGCATTGGCTAGCGGTTATTTTGTTTTGCTATAGACTTTGATGTTTCATGATGATATTAAGATGGCTTACTTTCATGATGTTAAATGATGTGTTAAATGAATAGTTAAATTATGTTCAGATGATCCTTTACAGTAGGTGTACAGCAAGTCCGCTTTTTTCCCTGGACTTTACCTTTTCTCTGTCGACTAAAACATAGCTGATGCATTAAATTGACCAACCATGGCGTGTGAACCACAGTCAAAATGGACGTTTTTTTGACCGATTGATGGGCAAACACTTAAAGTATGTGATTCACATTAAGATTGTCATGTGTTTTTCTTGATTCAATGAGTATTCGGTATTTTTTTGCTGCGAGAATTCCTAGAAGCCTAGAAGTTGTTTTTCTAACATCCGCCTTCGTGCGAAGTTAACGTTTCGTTTTGTTTAGTTTATGTTGATTCATTGGTTGTTCGGTATTGGTGAAACTTTTTTCAGTATAGCGGACCCCTGGCAGCTCCGTCTCAGTCCAATTGGTCGGTTCTACTTTGGGTTCCAAGTGGCGTTTCGCCACAAATGCAGACAGACATAAGATGATCTAGCACTTGTTTTGTCGGCTATCTGAGGACATTCAGCATGTTTTTTTACATATCTCTTAGCACTCTTACACTATCTTACACTTATTATCTGAGGATATTCAGATTCGTTTTGATGATATAACACATATAACAGGTTTAATCTCCATGTAACTTGGAGATTTTCTGTTTTTTTTTTTGCGATGTGGATGGATCACACAATTTGAAGACCGATATCGCAGATGGGGACCTGTAGCATTTTGTTTTTCGAAAAAGCAATTACTCTACGGTAATTATGTACATACATATCTGATATTTTTGATGTGATATATGATATGTAATATATATATGTATATCATATCATATATTATATGTAATATATATATATATATTGATATAGCAATGATGGATAGATCTCCAGCATTTTGATCATCTTCCCCGTCAGGAGCTTCGAATCTCCAACTTGGCGGGCGTGGAGCTCTGTGCGCTGAGCGTAGCCAGTGACTGGCAGGGCCGCCAGCTGAAGGAAGCCATTGCTGGGAAGACGCAGATCCCCTTGAGTGTCTTGGGAGAATTTGATGGCATTTAAGCTGTGAAAAGATAGGGATTTCATGGATTTAAGATCATTCGACCACAAAATCATAGTTTTTTTTTTTTTTAATGGGATTTGATCATTTTCATAGGGAATTCATAGCATTTAACCATCAAACATATCCGGGTTTCGTGGGATTTTAATGGAATAGTATGTTGGAATATCTATATAATGGATTATAATGGAATATCACTGGAAAACATCATGGAAATGACAGTTAGGATTTGACTTTTCGACATAAGGGATATATGGGGATACACGCAATAGTGGGATATTTTAGCACCTTGAAATTATTTGGGTGTGTCATGGTGTGTCTGAAATTGGGATATATCATGATATATCTCCAATGATGGATTATTATTGGAATTGGGGATACCTATTTTTCAGACAAACCATTTGTGGATTAAGATCGGGTATAATGTATGGTATCTTCTCTTCTTCATTTTGCTGATCTCAAGGCATTGCAAAAAAGTCTGTTCTCTTCCAAGTTACTGTGCCACAAAGTAACTTTGGAATTGACCTAATCTGCTTGGTGGTTTGGAACATTTTTTATGTTTCCATATATTGGGAATAGTAACCCCAACTGACGAACTCATTGTTTGAACACCACACGGCTTGCCAGGCAAACAGAAGTTGATGTATGGCACCACTTTGATTCGACCCTTGGGACCGACTTGGGACCTGTCGAACTTCCCATGGGACCTGTGATGTTGATCCCATAGGGTGGTGAGTCCCACCGCGAGTTGATGTTGGTTGTATCCCCAGATGTTTTTGATTTACCCTCTGGTTATGACTAACATAGCCATGGTATAGATGGCCCATAGAAATAGATGGTTTACCTAGCTATAACATGGTGGATCTTTCCATGGCTATGTTAGTCATAACCACATGGTACTGTACATCACCAGGAAATTCGAACGGGTTTCGTCCCGTTCTTTGGTGCATATCATATACATTTTTCTGCATCTCCATGACATGGTCCTGGTTGGCTGTGCCCATTTCTGGAAACATCAACCATTGCAGCCCTTTGAAGGAAACACGTTTCAGGTGCGTTGCGATTTAACAGAGACTGGTAAATTCCCAGGCATAGATGATGAGACAACTTACAGGAAAACCCTGTAGTCGTGGGTAAAAATCAAGCAGTTTCCGGTGAAGATGTTCCCATTAAACCAATCCATTGATAAATGTCCCATGCTGCACTGGAAAAGAATTTCAACCCCTCAACCCTCCTCTTGCCGATCCATGTGTGGGAACATCTATGTTTTTTTCTTGGTAAATATCGCTGTACCTTCAATTTGTCAGGCAGTGCAGGTTTAAATCCTATGGTCTCAATGTGAGCGTTTCATTGCTCAAGTCACGATTGTTTATTGGTTGACTTCTCCAATAGATTTGGTTGAATCTCCATGTTCCCACCTTCCATGGACCCAGTCATTGGCCTTTTTTGTGGGAAGTCCCCATTTCTAAATGAGAAACATGTCATATTACCATGTTTCATGGGAAACGAGAACTATTCGAACTGATGGAGACTTGGCCCAAATCCCGGAACCTCCTGGAGCAAAAAATCACCGCCGGTGAGATCCCTGATGTTTGATGATACCTCGATCACTGAACCCCAGCAAGAATCGTTGGTCATAATTTGCCCCGGCAGTATCCATATCCCCATGATTGGTTGAAAAATGTTAAGTTACACCCAATCAATGCTGGGAAGATGGTCAGTTCACCCATGTAATATGATGTAATATGTATATATATATATATTGAATATACATAAATGTACCATGTCAACTACATATCATCCATTAATATTGTATATATATATATGTAGATCTATGATAGATCCATTCGGGTCCCGAGCCTTTGACCGAGGCAACACCGATGTGCTGAGCCAGATTCTGGGTGGGGGCGATGCCGAGAAGGAGCTGTTGCTGATCCGGCAGGCGCCATGGTGGGAAAGTCATGGGAAAGTCCTGGTGGATAGTGCAGTCTTGGTAGCTCAAAAGGTGAGGCCCCCTGGATTGCTAAGTTGGCTTGTGCCAAAAAAAACATGCTGCTTGGTGGTTTCAAACATGTTTTTTTGATTTTCCATTTCATATTAATGGGTTGTCATCCAAACCCCATTGACGAAGTCAGATTTTTTCAAGATGGGCACATTGCACCACCAACCAGATTGTAATAAGTCACCTGTAGATCCGGATGCCTTCGACAATGATCGGTCGAAGTGTGCCTCAGAATGGCCCAAGGGGCCCCAAAAGTGACCCGACTGATGCTCCGACCTTTGTGGAGAAATCAGGTCGGTGCGGCGGTCTCCCGAGGGGGAACCGTGGAGTGTAAAATGTGAAGTGTGAAGTGTGAAGTGTGGAGTGTGGAGTGTAAATTGGAAAGTGGAAAGTGGGAAGTGTAGAGTGTGGAGTGTAAAATGTGGAGTGTAAAGTGTAAAGTGTGGAGTGGAATGTGAACTGTTCAATGTAATAGTGGAAGTGTGGAGGGTAGAGTGGGGAGGCCGAGTCTCGAGTGGCAAGATAGAACATCACCAAGCCTGCCGCGCGCACAATGGCACCAAAGACGAAGACAACATCGTACCTCCCGTAGGCGTGCCAATGTGGAAAGCGGTAATTGCAATCACGAAACGGTCCCAAACACTGCACTTGCCACGCCAAATGACATTCCACACCCGACGGATCTTCACCAAATGCGGCATGCAGTTGCATGGACCCATTTGCAATGGCGGATCTCCGCCTAATAATAACCGAGAGCGCGTGCTACATCATAGATCCGTTCTTGCTTTTGATGCTGGCCAGGGTTGGGTTGGATGCTTGCATGTCACGTTGGCCTCAGTGTTTTCTTGTGTAGTGCCATGTCAATAAGCCCAGGATGGTTTTTCTTTGTTGGGGAATGCATGACACGCTCCTATGATTTGGGCGGCTTCACCAAGTACAGCGATCTCCCTCCTTGTTTCCATGTTGCCCTCGCGACCAAACACGCCAGCCCCACCATCGTGACGATTCTTTCCATCATGAAAATATGCTTCTGGTATCCTACATTCTCTTCAGATGCTGAATATTGCCGTATGATTTTTGTTTTGGAAATTTTCTAGTGGATATATCTGAGAGAGATATGCTGCTTCCTGTTGCCATATTGAGGCCTACCGATCGAACAACGCTTATGCAGAAGCGTGTCTTTGGAAAAAAAACATCCGCACAATGCCTTTTTAAGTTCCGGGCTGGGTTGGCAAAAACCACAGTGCTGGGTTTGGTTTGTTTGCCTGCTCGTCGTTTGAGAAACACTCTTGCTGGAAACGCTGGCCTGGTAGACTGGTAGAGTTTCTTTTTCAGGGGGCATGTGAGGTGGGGTCTAGGATGTTGTTTCGCTGAGTCTGAACTTCAATGGATGATTTTGTTTCGCTCGGTCCACTATTTTTTTCATTGCCCGAAGAGGTAATGCAATGCGCGTGCAATTATACCATGGCCATGGCCCATGTCCTGGATTTTTTTGATCTGTATGTGGTGCAGTGCATCCATATAAACTAAGTTTATTTTTTTTTACCCATCCTTACTTGCACGGCGCATGCAGAGAAGGATAAAAAATGCCGGTATGGAGTGGAAGGGTATAGTTACCAACAAAATCCATTAAATCGAGTAAACTTGAATTGAAAGATCGTTATTTTCCAAAAAATCTGAATGGCATTGGGCACAAACTGCGTCTCACATTGGTTCTAGGCTCCATTCACCTAGACAGTACTTGGGATCCACAGGGTATGTACCGCGCCAAATGAGATATATTATAGGATCATGTCAAGTTGAGTAAACCCAGGCAGTGGAAAACATGCAACCACTGCGGTCTCAAAGAACGAAGCTGAACGTGGACAACCCACCAAGCTGTGGATCAAGTTTTTGATATCCATTCAGACGGCAGTTTGATGGCTACCTTTGCTGGGGTTCAGAATAATTTGCCAAACGTAAAAAAACAAGGGTTGAACATGATTGAACGCCCACGCAGAAGGATAAATAAATGCAACTATAGCTTTTATTTGTTTAATCATTGTTTATAGAATGGGCTAGCGCCCTGTGCCGCCGACCCCCCCTTTGTGGGGGTGGCAGGGCAGGATCAGTAAATAAAACCACAGGAGAAGTAAAGACTTTCAAGACCTACACGAAACAGACAGGTGGG
>Ga0126342_10022318_pt1 | contig 10463 bp, 13 predicted proteins | sample Cyp1metagenome_FD_92528 | JGI IMG/M metagenome (GOLD analysis project Ga0126342, IMG submission 92528) | Coral microbial communities from Lord Howe Island, Old Settlement Bay, Australia - Cyphastrea 1 metagenome | ecosystem: Host-associated > Invertebrates > Cnidaria > Coral ...
AAATTGTTTTTTAAAGGGGATCAATTAAAAGTCAAATTGGCCAAACTGAAATTTTTGGAAATTGGAGATGGATGCCTGTTTTTAGTATTAGGGGGACGTTTAGTATTAGGAGGAAGGGATTATTGTTTTTTGGTAGATCTATTTACACTTAATGTCAACCCTGGATTATTAAATCCCTAGGCTGTTTAATTGGGAACGTACCATTTCAGTATCAAATCATAACTATTGGGGGAATTCTCCCTAAATAAACCATGGTTTATTAATCCGGGGTTGACATTATTATCAGTGCTAATGATATTGATAATATTGATAATGATATGCCCATCATAAGTATATTGATTACCATCATAAGGATATTGATAATAACAATAATAATAATGGTAATGATATTCAATCCTTATTATATGGGTTTCTTATGGTTTCTTAAAACTGGAGGGTCCATCCGTCCATCCCTGCTGGATGGCCGGACTCGCCCGAGGAGACCTCTTTTCTCTACTGAAGGAGTTGAAAGAGCAGAATACGGTCATGGACATGGAGCCACTCGGGCAGATTACTATTTTGATACCCTCTGGTAATTTAACATAGCTATGGAAAATCACAATTTTTCATGGGAAAATCCACTATAAATGGCAATTTTCAATAGCTATGTTAAATTACCAGAGGGTATCTGGTTGGTGGTTTGGAAATCAATAATGGTTAATAAGTGTTAATGAATAATGGTTAGTCATCTATATTTTCTAATGGTGATTTAATAGGGATATTAATGGTGATTTAATGGTGATTAACCCTCTGGTAATGGAATATGAATGGCTGATTGGTGGTTTGCAACTATGGAATTTTATGACTTCCATATATTGGGAAGAATCATCCCATCTGACGAACTCATATTTTTCAGAGAGGTGGCTCAACCACCAACCGGTCATATAATCTTAGCAGTGTTTTTTTGAATAATCCCAACAATGGTGATTTAATGGTGATATTTATGGTGATTTAATTGTGGTTTAATGGTGATTTAACGGTGATTAATGGTGATTTAATGGTGATTTAATGGTGATTTAATGGTGGTTTAATGGTGAATGGTGATTTAATGGTGATTTAATGGTGATTGAATGGTGGTTTATTGGTGATTTAATGGTGATTTCATGGTGATTTAATGGTGATTTAATGGTGGTTTCATGGTGAATGGTGATTTAATGGTGATTTAATGGTGATTGAATGGTGGTTTATTGGTGATTTAATGGTGATTTATTTAATGGTGATTTAATGGTGATTTAATGGTGGTTTAAAGGCGGTTTAATGGTTGTTTAATGGTGATTTAATGGTGATTTAATTGTGATTTATTTAATGGTGATTTAATGGTGGTTTAATGGTGATTTAATGGTGGTTTAATGGTGATTTAATGGTGGTTTAATGGTGATTTAATAAGGATATTAATGGTGATTTAATGGTGATTAACCCTCCGGTAATGGAATATGAATGGCTGATTGGTGGTTTGTAACCATGTTTTTTTTTTTAATGATTTTCCATATATTGAGAAGAATCATCCCAACTGACGAACTCATATTTTTCAGAGAGGTGGCTCAACCACCAACCGGTCATATAATCTTAGCAGTGTTTTTTTGTTTTACTTAATTGTAGTCTCGTTGGATTTCTTGGTAACAAGAAGGGAGATGGGCCCCATATATTTATTTGCTTTTCTACCCACACTCCACACTGCACTCTCCACACCCTACACTTTACACACTCTACACTCCCCACTCCACACTTTACACTCCACACTCTACACTTTCCACTCCACACTCCACACTCAACACTCTACACTTTCCACTGCACACTCCACACTCTACACTTTACACTCCACACTCCACACTATACATTTTACACTTTGCATTTTTCACTCCCCACTCCACACTTTACATTTTACACTCTTCACTCCACACTTTACACTCCACACTCCACACTTCCCACTTTACACTCCACACTCTACACTCTACACTTTGCTCTCTACACTTTACACTCCACACTTGACACTTGACACTTTACACTGTACACTCCTCACTCCACACTTTACACTCCTCACTCCACACTCTACACTCCACACTCCACACTCTACACGTTACACTCCACACTTTACCCACTGCACACTCCACACTTTACACTCCACACTCCTCAATCCACACTCCACGCACTAGGCTCCACACTCCACACTCCACCACACTCTACACTCTACACTCTACACACACCACGCTCCTCACTCCACACTCTACACTTTACACTCCACACTCCACACACTACACTTTACACTTTACATTTTTCACTCCCCACTCCGCACTTTACATTTTACACTCTTCACTCCACACTTTACACTCCACACTCCACGCTTCCCACTTTACACTCCACACTCTACACTTTACACTCCACACTTTACACTCTACACTCCACACTCTACACTTTGCACTCCACACTCCGCATACTACACTTTACACTTTACATTTTTCACTCCTCACTCCACACTTTACACTCCACACTCCACGCTTCCCACTTTACACTCCACACTCTACACTATACACTCCACACTTTACACTCCTCACTCTACACTCCACACTCCACACTCTACACTTTACACTCTACCCTCCACACTCCACACTTTACACACTCTACACTCCCCACTCCACACTTTACACTCCACACTCCTTACTTTACACTCAACGCTTTCCACTTTACACTCCTCACTCCACACTTTACACTCCACACTTTACACTCCACACTCCAAACTCCACACTTTTTACCCTCTACACTCCACACTCCACGCTTTACCGCTCCACACTTTACCACTGCACACTCCACACTTTACACTTTACACTCCACACTCCTCACTCCACACTCCACGCACTACACTCCACACTCCACACTCCACCACACTCCACCACACTCCACCACACTTCACACTCTACACTCTACACTCTACACGCTACACTCTACACTCTACACTCTACACACACCACACTCCTCACTCCACACTCCACAATGCACACTTTACACTCCACACTCCACAGTTTGCACTCCGCACTCCACACTCCACTCTTTCCACTCCACACTCCACACTCTACACTTTACACTCCACACTCCACGCACTACACTTTACACTTTACATTTTTCACTCCTCACTCCACACTTTACATTTTACACTCCTCACTCCACACTTTACACTCCACACTCCACGCTTCCCAATTTACACTCCACACTCTACACTCTACACTTTGCACTCCACACTTTACACTCTACACTCCACACTTTACACTTTACACTGTGCACTCCTCACTCCACACTTTACACTCCTCACTCCACACTCTACACTCTACACTCCACACTGTACACTCTACACTCCACACTCCACACTCTACACCTTACACACTCTACACTCCCCACTCCACACTTTACACTCCACACTCCTTACTTTACACTCCCACACTCCACGCTCCACACTTTCCACTCCACACTCCACACTCCACACTCCACACTCTACACTTTCCACTTCACACTGCAGAGTGGTAACAGGGGATATATGTACAAGACTGTTCAAATAAACTATTGCAGAAACGTGTTCTGCGTGACTGCATATCCAAGTGTTTCGACACCTGTACCATTAACATACGTGTGAGCATTCGGGTTCGTGGGCTGCATCTTGTTTAAGAACGTATTGCCCTCTGGTAATCAAACATAGCTGGAAAATCCCCTGTTTATAGATTCCCTCTGGTAAACAAACATAGCTATTGAAAATGGCAATTGATAGTTGATTTACCCATTAAAAATTGCCATTTTCAATAGCTATGCAAACGTTTACCAGAGGGTACGTTTATTTTTCAAACATCGTCTTTGGAAATCGGGGATTTTCAGGAACATCACCTTGCGTGGTGATTTTTCAGCTGACCCATTGTGATTGCCTGTTTTTCAACACGTGGGGATGTGTATATTGGTTTTTTCCCATGAAATACCGGATATTTTTGGAGGCATAAAAAACATGATTTTTACGCATCAGCAATGGTGGTTTGGGGAGAGAGAAACCATGTGGCTTTGATGGAAAAAAGTACCATCTCCTTCTGGGATGAACATCAGTTTACCAACTATTTTGGTGGGAAGGGTACCACAGTTCTAACCAGCCTGGCCCAGCCGATGTTTTTATCGTAAAAAAGGGCAGAACTTGTTGAGGTTACCCCATCCCACTATCCCAATACCAAATGCTTCATGATGTATCATTAACTGATTGGTGGTTTGGAACATTTTGTATTTTTCCATATATTGGGAATAGTACTCCCAACTGATGAACTCATATTTTTCAGAGAGGTAGGGCTCAACCACCAACCAGTTAATGTCCCATTGGTAGGAAACGTACCCTGCGACTTTTTCTGGATCTTTTCCCCGATTTCCCCCTGAACTCTGGTTGTTTTTGCTCAGGATGCTGCGCCGTTTTTCTGCGAATTTGATCGATGGGCTCTATGCATGCCACGCCAGGAGCTGCGGAGCTGCGGAGCTGCGTTACGGGCTGTAGCTGTGGGTCAAAGGCTTTGACACCCCATGTTCAACAGCAAAATTGTGGATGGATTCGGATCTAGCCTCTGGTAAACGTTTCTAGTCTTCTAGTTTGCGAACTGGAAAATCAGCACCATTTTGAAAAGGCAATTCTCAACGAACTATTTTTGTGCCATTTTCCAGTTCGCAAACTCTTCGAAATTACCAGAGGGTATGGATGTTCATCCCCTTGGACATCTAGGAATCCTAAAACAGGGCTGGTTGTTACATACACGTCATACATGCGCAGATCAGAGGCTCCATGGAAGAAACCCGGATTGGTTAAACACAATGAATGTATGGGCCAACTTTTTTTCCACTAGAAAATCCCATTGATAGATGATTGGTCCCCATGAAAATATCCCACTAAACCACATTAAACCTCCATTTATCCTATTTATATCCCATCAATATCCCGCCATGTTCAGTGTAGTTCTTCCGCTGCGACTCTAGGAGCATGGTCCATCGCGATTTGCCGCTCGGCCGTAACATCACATCCTGCGACCTTTCGCCATGATGGGGGTTAGCAGGTTACCAAAATGGAAAGATACTTAATTAAGATGTTAAACAAGAAACATCGCCATAGAAATCATTTGGCTTTTTGGAACATCAATATTTTTTGTGGATATTAGTCCCGATAGTTATATTATTTAGGGGTTAGTTACGATCTGGTAAACGCACTAATCGCTACGGAACATCGGCATGTAATTAATCGAATTACCAGACTTAACGGTTTCACGAAGCTTCAAAGACCACGTTTCTGTACCTGACTTCCCAAAGAAGGTAGACATGGGGAATTATCAAGGGCTTATTGAGGATAGTACTTGGGGATGTCATTCCAGCTCTCAGTGGATATGCAACCATAGTTGTAGTTGTTAATTATATTATATCAGTTATATTCCAAGTTATGTAGGTTATCATCATCATGGTTATACCCATGTATAATTCCAACTGAACCCCCAAACACATTAAGTTCTTTGCTTACCTCAAATTCTATATCTAATCTCACCATTGATATGATTAACTATTGAATCGGTCCCCTATATCTTTTCTGGTTTAGGCGATTGGAACCCAATCTGCCAAGGAAGCCGCAGAACATCTTGCTCACCGGCGACGGCTCTTTGAAGACCCTCTTGAGCGATTTTTGGGGACGCTGCGGGATGCCAACGCAGCATGAGCTTCAACAGATTTCAACAGAATGCGAAAGGGAACAGCTAGTCTTCAGGCGAATTACTAGAATTCAGCCTGAATATACACCATCCACTATATAGATCCCATAAAATCCAATAAAAAAAACCTCAAATATCGATCATTCAGCCAGATTAATTTTCATGGGGAATTTTCCAAATGCCCATTTTGCCATTCCTGTCATGGTGCTTGGATCGACAAAAACATAAAAAATAAAACGCAAAAAACTTGACCGTGGCACATATACCCTCTGGTAATTTAACATACTCGTAGCTATGGAAAATCACAATGCTATTCATGGGTAAATCCACTATTTCGACTGGGCCATTTTCAATAGCTTTTTGTATGTTTACCAGGCCGGGCGCGTAACAGCAGCCAGAATCTCAGACATGGATAGATCAGACCTCAAAAAACCCTGGATTTGCTGAAGATTTTTAGATTTTTTCCCCGGAAAATCCACTACGACTGGGGAATTGATGATCGGAAGATGCTGTTTTTTTGTGGGGGGAGGGTCCTCAAGCAAATGCTGGTTAAACAATCCCAGATTGGCTAGTCCATAGCTCGATTTCCGTGGCTTATACAATCATGTACTACATGTGCAGATATAAACAAATATACTTAATATGTACATGATATTGCAAGATAATATATTATACATAAATTCCTAACTACATCACCTTCATTTGTTGGTGGTTCCAGTCATGTTCTGTTTTCAACCGGATGATGCTCCCCAGAGACCACCTTGTGTGGTGCCAGCCAATTATGGATAGTGGTTACTAAGACATCAAACTATGGATATGTCTACCATAAAATCCATACAATGTGGAGCCCCCATTTACGAAATCGCTAAGTTGGTGAACATCACTTCAATAACTAGGGTTTGTGATACCTATAGCTATAGTGTTCATGGGATTTTTGTTAACCAACAAACATAACTGGGGGAGCCCACATTGTATAAATACCAGTTACAACTAGTTGGCCTAGTTGTTAACCACTTTACCCTACCGTTTGGGGGCCTCTTCCTGTAGTAACTTGCAAAGATCCTACGTGTGGTGCCCACTCATGTCCCTACGTATTGATCTGGGTAAAACCCTGGAATCATGGTTAGGATTCGGGGAATTATCCCGATACAGCCTGAATTCATGAGGTAGTAATCCAATCATATATTCGTATATCCCAACTACTATTATTTGCGATTGCGGATTGGGACTTGTCTTATAATGTATCCCAATATTGTCCCATTTGTTGAACATTATTTAACCATATTTAGCCATAGTTAACATTAATTCATATCCCAGTTCAACCAATTAAAATCCCAATTAACCTATAATTTCACATTATTCAACCAAGTCATATCCCAATTAGTTATCCCAAATGATAAAACGCCGATGCTGACCGGCCTTAAAAAAAAAACGAGACCCCAAGGATTGCGGATTTCGGTTTGGCCCGCATGATGGCTGTGCCCAACCGTCGGGATGCCGACCAACTGACGGAGGGTTGGGATTTTTTGACCATCGATCTACGGTGAAAAAAAAACGTGATTTCACCATGAACCATGCTAAATCTCCATGAATTTCATGGAGATTTAAGAATTTTAACGGAGTTTAGGGAAAAAAGAAGTTGCAGGAATCTATGATTTCTGAAATTCTCCGTTTTTGTTCCCTGTAGATTTCCCGAAAGAGTTTTGGATCTCTTTGGATTGCCGTTTTCGGAACTTCCGGAAGACGATATTCTTATTGGAAACATTTTAATGTCTTGAATTTTTAAGAAACATGAAGTGTTGGAAACAAGAAAAAATCGGATTAAATCAACGAGATATTCGGTTGGTCAACGTCGTTTGAAGGTTGGACCAAGGCCGGGCAACACGGTCCTGCGTTTGACCTGCAGAATTTTCCATGGAATGTGGCATCCAACTTGATGGTTTAGGGGTGGTCAATCCTTAGAATGGACCAAGTCATTCCTTCTCTGGTTGTTGGTTTGGAAATGTTTGGAACATTTGTTATGACTTTCCATATCAATTGGGAATTTCATCATCCCAACTGACTGAAACAGAAGGGTAGGTATGCCACCAACCAGATAGTCTTATCCCTATCAATTGATGACCATCCAATGATGACTATCCCTTAAAATAGCGAGCATCGACACATCGTCGTTGAAGTGAATGTTTTTTTGAATTATGATTGGTTAAAGAAACAATACAACATCATCAACTATCTTTTTGGGTGGTGAAGCAAATATATAGAGGTTTCCTATGGAACAGATCTCTCAAACTATTTCAGTGATTAATGCAAAGAGTGCTTTTATCATTTTGCTGTCAGCAACTGCTGAACAAAAGGATTTGCGGCTTATAACTACAGATACCAATGATATACAACAGCTGATCATATATCTACAATATGTTATAGGATATAGAAGCTAAATGAAGCTAATCATTTACAGAATCGACCAATTCGAATTCAAACCCCAAACATCCCAAACCCCAAGCGTCCTCAGTGGTGCATCGCGTGAAAGTGCCGAGGTACCTATACTTTGGAGGTGGTCACCCTGTGGTACAGGCACACTTTATGCCGATGGAGCTGGAGCTGGACCTTCTGTGGGATCCACGATGTACAGGACCTAGGAATCGTAAGATGTATAGTAAGTGGTGAAATGGGAGCAAAAGAATGGTAACTTACTACACTTACTATACAAATAATGGATAAAACCGTACGTAAGAGTGTTAAACAATATACTATTCGATCTATTTGGTGGTTACTGTACTGTACATCATATCCATAAGCCATCATAAGCTATTGATCTGAGTGGGGATATGTCATATATTATATGATTGCATGGGGTATTTTACATGGCTACCAGTTACGACGTTACCAGGTCCACCATGGTCCACCCAAAATACATAGGTAGAGGATGGTAGTTGTTAAATCATGGATGTTACCCTCTGGTAAACTAACATAACATACACAACTATGGAAATTCACAATGTTTAATGGGTACTTTAAATGAACTATAAATGACAATGTTCAATAGCTATGTTTGTTTACCAGAGAGTAGAACTCTGAGAAATCTGAGTCAAACGGGTATTGTTGGCATATGCCCCAAGTGATCAAACATAGCTATCTCGAAAATTGTCGAACCAAGTGGGGGACTTTGCATTGCCATGTTTATCATGTTTGAGGTATTTCAATCATATCCGTTACTACTACACATTATTTTCGCTTGAAACGACCAACCAGTTGATTTATTGCACGAGCTGGATTGCTTTGGTCTCAGATTCCATGTGATCCAATCACAATAAAACTTCTCCATATGGGCTCGCTTTTAAATGCCCCATTCATGGGCTCCAAAATGCCCCAAGGTTTCTTTTGGGGTTTTGATGTCAGGGAGAGGATGGGAACAAGCACATTTTCCAAGTCTTCCCTGTGGAACATTCCCATTTGGAAGCGCAGTTCCAGTGAATTCAGTGGATATATATATATAATATAATATTATTATATATATATAACCATTCATGAATTGACATTTAAGTCGATATATATATATAGAACTACAATGGGCCATGAATGTAGGGGATTACATGCCAAGAGACATGTGAATTTAGTTCACAATGGTTTTTGCCATCATTTCGTACCCTCAGCTGCTGCAGGGCACCAGAGATGCTACTGGGTACGCAGACGTATGCCTATGAGGCCCGGCAGTGGATGGCCCTCATATCATGCGGATTTATAGGGTAAACATACATAGATTCAATGGGAATTTCAGGATCCTAAATTGGAGGTACCTACCATATATAAGGCCTACTTTTTAGGCCTATGTAAGGGGATATCCCCCCAAAATATGGCCTTATATGGTACTAACGTACCTCCATTTTAGGATCCTGGAGATCTCCCAATAGATCGATGTGGAAAACCCACCAGGGAAAACCCTATGAAGATGATCTACATATCATGCGGATTTTCCACATCGAACGGTTAGCTCACTGGAGGCTAACCAACCCCCCCAAAGGTCGCCCACTAGTGAACGTGGTTTTTGGCGGTGTTCTAGGTTCGCAAAGCCTCATTCTGAGGATTGGTCACCTGTGGACGTTTGGTACTCATATAACGCGGCAAAGCCACTAAACTTCATATTTTCTAGAGACACCGTTACTTCTGCGATAGGTAGCCAGTAACCAGGGTGATTTTACCTGAATTATACTTGTACGGCAAGACCCTGAGGTTTGCCCGGACTCGCAACGAGTGTCCGGGCAAGCCAAGATGACGATGATCACCATGATCACCATGATCACGATGATCACGATGATCACGATGATCACGATAACGATGACGACGTTGATGATGATGATGATGATGATGCTGATGCTGATGATGATGATGATAATTATAATGATTTTGATGATTTTGATGATTTTGATATCTTCTTGAAACCCTATAGGAAACCCTATAGGAAACCCTAATGACTGTATGGTTAATTGTTCCATGGGGCCGGGGGATTTTGATATTTTCTTGAGACCCTATAACAAACCCTAATGAGTGTATGGTTAAGTTAATTCCATATGATATGTAAAAACAATATGTTCTGGTTATATGATATGTAGAAGCAACGTGTTCTGGTTAACAGCCTAGCAATACAATTGAACATAAAATCCTTCCTGGTGGTTGACGTCGCACAGAATTCCCTGGTATTTACGCTATTCTGGGCTTGGGCAAACC
>Ga0126342_10022319_pt1 | contig 10462 bp, 10 predicted proteins | sample Cyp1metagenome_FD_92528 | JGI IMG/M metagenome (GOLD analysis project Ga0126342, IMG submission 92528) | Coral microbial communities from Lord Howe Island, Old Settlement Bay, Australia - Cyphastrea 1 metagenome | ecosystem: Host-associated > Invertebrates > Cnidaria > Coral ...
ACCACCTTTCGGTCAATCAGTGGCTTCGCTCTGCCATCCCTGATTCACAACAACCAACTTCTCCTATAGGTTTCCTATTTTTGAAACTTCCGCCACCGCCTTGTGCGGTACTACTGGTAATTACCCTCTGGTAAACAAACAGTTTGCGATTGAAAATGGCCCAGTCGAAATAGTTGATAACTACCCATTAAAAATGGTGATTTTCCATCTTTTTTTGTATGTTTACCAGAGGGTAAACCTCCATTAATCACCATTAGATCCCATTAAATCACCATGAAATCCCATTAAACCACCATTAATCACCATTTATAGTTGATTTACCTATTAAAAATGGTGATATTAAAAATGCTTACAGATTCATAATGATTCATACTGGTTGATTCCCATGATTCATACCGCTTGGTTCAGACACACTTTTTCAGCATTGAAGTTGGCACGGATGGGACATAATTCCCATATTCCCACCATAATTCCACTATGATAACATATAACCAAAAAAAACTTGGTTCATAAGCCCATGAAAATCTGGGATAATCCTATGTGTGACCAATCAACCAGATTTACCATCTGGTTATTTAACATAGCCATGGAAAATCCCTTATAAATGGAGGTTTCTAGCTGGGAAAATCATCTATATGAATGGGCCTTGGCTTCCATGGCTATGTTAAATAACCAGAGGGTAGGCTATTTTGAATGGAAAAACATGGAATCATCTTCCTTGATCAACCGATGAGGACGTATACTCCGCTAAAGTAAGTGGAGCCCAGTGTTTTTTTAGGGCTTGTGGCGGTGAAAATTGTGGGTTACCCTCTGGTAAATTAACAGTTCGACCCTGGCAGATAGGGGTTGGAAGACAAGTTTCCATTAAAAATTGGTGATTTCAGGGTCTATGTTAATTTACCAGAGGTTATATCCATTAATGCAAACGACATAGAACCAACTTAGGATAAATCTGGCTGATGGGGATGTGCGAACCAAATTCATGTAAATTCCCGATTCCCGATCCTGTTCACCGCCTTTATCCCCATGTTGCTCAAGGTGTTGAAGCAAACAAAACCTGACCAGTTGACCACACCAGTTGACCACCTGTCTTCCGTTCAGTTGCGCTGCTCTGAGGCATGGCTAAACGGCTAAACGCCAGCCGGTTCTGTGGAGAAAATGCACGAAGATCACAACAAAGGCAAGCAGGTAGCAGGTGCTCTGGTCTCGCTTGGACCACCGGGATGGCACGGAAAACTCAGATATAGTTGATGCTACCTCAGATAAAGGGGCAGTATAGACCAACCATGCTAAAATTGTCATGATTTAAAACCTGGTCCCAGAAACCTGATCGTTTTCGATGCATCCTTCCAGAACCCCAATTCTAGTCATCATTCCAGTGACGTCGACCATATTGGCTATAATTATCATTATCCTTACAATAATCATTATAATCACCATGATTATCCCTATGATAATCATTACATCATTATAATCCTGACATCGTCATCATTATCACTCTACACAAAAAAGTGATAGTATATCATTATCATTATATATGTGTATATAATTATCCCGAAAAGTGATATCATATTATCATTATGAGTATTGTTATATCATTATTTTTGTTATTTTTTATTATTATCATTATCCTCATGTATCACTATCATGTTATCATTATCAAATCCCCAAATCTCCAAATATTATCATCATATATGAAATATTATACTATTATATTGCTACCATATTACTATCATACTATCAATATATTAAAATTTCTTATTATCATTATCCCCAAAATTCTCCCAATATCATAGTAATAGTTCTCCAAATAATCATCTCATTACTATCGTATCAATGATAATATTAAGATTACTATCCTGGCTGGTGGTTTGAACCCCTCTGAAAAATATGAAAGTCAGTTGGGATGATTCTTCCCAATATATGGGGGAGAAAAAAAATCATGTTCCAAACCAGCAACCAGATATTACTATCACATCAATGATAATATTATTACCCTCTGGTAAATTAACATAGACCCTGGCAGATAGGGTCTGGAAGATTAGTGAAACCATTAAAACTAGGCTATTTTCAGGGTCTATGTTAATTTACCAGAGGGTAATGGGATATATATATATATATAATGGGATACTGACCAATAGCTAATCTTGATATAATGGGATGTTACTATCATTCTCCAAATATCAATATCATCCCCAAAAGTCCCATAACGAAAAACTCCTCGATCAGGCCGAGGGGATGGCTCAGTGGGAGGCGGCCTCGTCATGTGAAACGCTAGCGAAACGCGGCATGTCGGGAAAAATCATGGAACATGAGACGAAGATCCACGAAAAACATTGAAAAAACATGGAGAAAACATGGAAACACCATGGAAAAACATGGCAAACATGGACCATGGCCAACCAATCACAAACTAAACCTCGATATTCGCAAGGATATCACCAACCTTAAGTCTTGGAAATATAAACATACCCATGTGGGGTGGATGGGTGGATGGATATTTATATATATATACAATATACAAACGATATACAAACATAAACATGTAAACAAATCCTGCATACTTCATGATTTACCCGAAAACCAACCAAACGCCTGCATGATACTGTTGAATTTATAGCGGTAGAGTGGGGATTCTAGTATATTCTAATGGGATTTCATGGAATTCTAGTGGGATTTTCCATGGGGCTTAAAATTGTGGGTTCGTTCACCTCGATTGTAACTGGACATTGCCCCTACTGTACTGAATTTACTGAGTCATAGCCCACTAATTGGGGTAAAGCACAAAGTATTATGTGGGTTCTGTGGTAGTATAATCCCATATGATATGTAAAAGTAATGGCCTCGTGAAAATCACTCAAATAATAAAAAGAACCATATGTTTGTTGGAAAACAACTTTGACTAATAGGGGAAGGAGTACGTCATTCAATTAATTGTGGAAACATGCATGATTTTGGAATATCCCCTTGCTACTGTGGTTTCAAAATGGGGATTCCCAACTCATTGTGATAATCCTCAATATGTAAAGGGTAGAATCGAAGCCGCGGAATCAAACATCGACCAACGTCAAGGTTGGTGACACCGACCTTTCACCACAAACTTCCGGTGCTTCGAACACCGCCCAATTCGAAGTGTTCCCATTGCTCGGGAAAGGTCAATTACCCTCTGGTAAACATACAAAAAACTATGGAAAATCACAATTTTATAGCTAGGTATATCAACTATTTCAATGGACCATTTTCAGTTTACCAGAGGGTATCAGATTATCAGTCACTTTTGTTTAGTACATCCCCATTCTAGCTCCCCATGTTTGAACAAAAATCAGGATCATATTTCTGTTAAAACCTCCAGAAAGATGCAGAACAGCTTCAAACTTTACCAGAATTTTAGGTTTGAATTATAGGGAAAACATAGCTGAACCCCAAACATGTTTAGACAAAAGCCATAGGTGGTCCATGTTCAACCCAAAAGCATGTGATTTAAATCTTTAATTTCGATTGTGTTAAACCCTGGCTGCCATAAACCTACCTTTTGGAGATGCTTCGATTACCACCCATAAAGCCATGTCACCATGAATTTATTGGGTCTCTCTCGTGAGGATATAGGAGTGCACCTTTATATTCCCTTGTTGTCAATTCCAGAAACCTCTGATCACTGTCAATGAAAAGATTTGTAACTTGACACAAATCGGACCAGCGGCTGCGACTGTAGAGCAAATGAAGAACATGTCCAGTCATTGCACGATCTCCCAGTGACACGCTAGTGTCTTCCAGAATTGCATGAAGACGTACCACCTCCTCCATGCGAAACAAGTCTGCAGGCCTCCAAGGCCTTTTTTTTGTTGATTTCATTTGGGCAGTCAGCCCTTTGACCCTCAAGCTCTTCTCCGCCTCGTCGGCGCCATGTGCACCAAGCAAGAACCATGCTAACCTGAGTGCTTCGAGGAAGCTTGAAGATTTGGTTGGTGCAGCCCCTGATTTTTGTTGCCATTGCACATACTGCCACACTCTCATTTCTGAAATGGGCAACTAATGCTCTGCAAAGGTGTCTATGCACCACTGCTCGTAAGCCTGTGAGGAGTACAGCCTCCTGTAAAGGGTTCCAGGACTCTTCACTGCAAAAATTGCGTCAAGGATCTTCAAGGCAACATCATTAACCGTGTCAATCGTGGCCTCGACTGAAACCTTCAAACCAACTGTGGATGCTGCCAGCGACACAGAAAGCAACTTCCAGAAACCCTGCAAAGCTCCAGACCTCTTCTGCTGCTTATCAACTGCTGCTGCAACGTCCTCCATCTTCCGCACAACATGGCAGAGTCTGAAGGTAAAGGACAATGGGATAGGAGCAGCAAGCAACACTGTGGATGGGCCAGCGAAATCCAAATCACCAGTTGATAGGTCGGTCCGGTGGTAAACATCCCATTAAATTTACTTCGGCTTTTGCTCGCATCCATCCAAAATTGGTGGTGCAGATCGGATGTCGCATTATTTCGCTGGCCCATCCACCGTATCATGATCAAGTCATCATAAACCAATGAAATCCGAATCGCAGTCGCAATTCCTATGATTGAAATTTGATGAAATTTGTAGTTTCTTTCTGAACGTTTCGACGAAATTCCCCAGGCAGATTTCTAGAACCTTTTTGTTGCAGAAGAATTCATAGTCCCATGGCCACAACTGGACTAAGGTTCCATATCATAATTGTTCTCTCAAGTGTAAGGTTACATATATGTTATATCTGCTAAGGCTATGTGGTTATGTAATCTTAGTTGCCATAAGATATTCCATAATCCCATTTATAATCCCAGTTATAATCAGATATAAATGTATAAATTATAATTCAATGACGTCAATGACTGTACTTGGTGGATCATCCCAGTTAGTAAGTGGGTTATAACCCTAGTTATAGGTAAACTAACCCCACTTATCCCACTTATTACTAGGGTTATAACCTACTTAGTACCCTCTGGTAAATTAGCATAGCTATGGAAAATCATTATCTTACTTGGTAAATCGTCTATAAATGGTCCATGGCTTCCATAGCTATGTTTTAAGAAAACCCTTTGGCTCCGTGTCTGGAGAGTAAGTGGGATGAACCACCAAGTAAGATATTTAGGGGTTTCCATGGTCATGGAGGTATCCAATAGCTGGATGGTTGATTTCATGGAAAATACCATCTATAAATCTGGGTAAATTATAAATATTTCACTAATCTGAATTAAGGCCATCTGGGGATGATTTCCCGCAATCTAACGATGATTCCAGGGTTCGGAAAAACAGTGAGGTCGTGATGAAATCTACCCAGATATGTGTATTTATGATTCTGATATTGATATTTATGGATGAGTATTGATACATGATCACATACCAAATGATATATTTATAATATATACCATAGGATCCATGTATGGTATATATGCTAACATAAATGGGTTATATTGATGGGATCCATGTTACCATATATAGCAGCACCATGGATCCTATGGGTATGGAAAATACCATCTATAAATCATAATATTTCACTAATCTGAAATGGCTTTCCATAAATGGGGTAATTACCAAGAGCTGCATGGTTGATTTCATGGAAAATACCATCTATAAATCTGGGTAAATTATAATATTTCTATCACATCAATGATAATATTAATATTACTATCATTCTCCAGTAATAAAAGATACCAGATGATATATTTATAATATAACCTCGGTTATATATGGAACATACAAGACAATGTGAGGCCCCCAAGATATAAGTTGGTTTAGATTCGCCCCAGTAACTAGTTCGTTATAAATACCATAAACCATAGTTATTGGAGTTATAAACTAACTTAGGTATCTTGGGGGCCTCACATTGTACCATCTATAATGTCAACCCCGGATTAATAAACCATGGTTTATTAATTAGGGGGTATTCCTGTATTCAATAGTCATTTCATCTAATACTTACATGGTACCCTCCCAATTAAACAACCTAGGGGTTTATTAATCCAGGGTTGACATTATCTAAGATTGGCAACGACAAAGCCATAGAATCCTCTAACCCAAATGCTCCATGTATAAATATTTGCAATACCATCTATGTGTATAGATATAATGTAATACCAATGATATATTTATAATGAATGGAAAATACCATCTATAAATGGATGAGAACTGAAATTGCCCCCGATTTCAGCACCTCGGCGGCGGCGACTGTCTCCCCGGATCCCGTTGCGGCGGGACGAAGGACGCGGCGAAGGAGGCCTGGTTTGTTTGAAAAGCCCCGAAAAAGCTGCTGGAAACGGGATCCTTACCATGAAAATCCCATGAAAATGGATGAACAACCTAGGACATCTCATGAAATCCTAGAGTTAAAATCCTAGATTCCTAGATACCTGTTTTTGTATGATTATTTGGAGTTGTACATTCCATAAATGGTGTTATTTCACTTATAACTGGCATAGGGATTAGACCCACAAGAAGTCATTTGTTTAACCCACAGAAATGTTGTTTTAACCGATACAAATATATATATATGTATGTATATATAATATGTAAAAAAACAGAAAAGCAAGATTTCACAACCTCATATACATAAGGTGTTCATAGTTTTTTCTTGCTAATTGAAAAGCAACCGCCTGTTGCATAACCACACTCCACGTTCAAACCAACGTTGATCCCGATCATCGTCCGTCCGTGAGTTACGTTGCTTCAAGTGATGACTGCCAGCTGCCATGTGGTGCCCCCCACTTGTGAGTAGCTTTATAAACCCGATGAACTATATAGTTATACTTATCATAAACCCAACAGTCCTTGGAGTTAAATGTTCACCAACTTAGCGATTTCGTAAACGGGAGGCCCCATGTTGATCATCTTGTAGATATAGCTACCATAAACCCAACATAAACCGCAACATGTTGGTTTTACAGCAACTTATCGATTCCGAACTGGGGCACCACTGATTACGGCACCTCCTGTTGCGCGCGCGCGGGAGGCACGGGAGGCACCGTTGCGCTCAGCTCCGCAACAGGCAAGGGCCTCGGAGGGAAAGAGTTCGGTACCGGTGGAGCCTTGGTTGGAAAACCGCAGGAAAACTGGGACTTTTACCGAAGGATTTCAAGATGTTGATCCATCTTTGTGGGTACTTGCAGGTCTAGGTAGACTCAAGCGAAATGGATGTTTTGGTTGATGCAAAGGGGAAGTCTTCAGCAGAACAGAAGAATATCTTGACCAAGGAATCCAGTAGTAAATGGACTGAAATTGGTTGATTCATCCATCAGATTCATCCAGCTTCAAATAGTAACCTCTGCTACTTCAGCATGGTTACTATGTTCATGTTCAATATAATGTACATTTGGAAGTTGTTAAAATGGGGGATCCCCAAATATCCCCAGGCGTCACCCTGGGGGTTTCAATACTGAGTCATGGAGGTTTCCATAGTCATGGGGGTACCCCCATTTCTCATCCATTGATTCGACACCATCAAGGTGGCGGCTCCGGGGCGCCAATTCAAATTTCTGGGGAAGCAACTGGAGATCTGCTGAAACAGCCTGCAGAGACCCAATTATACAATATAAATATATATATATATATATAATATGTCAACAAGTAAATTATAATATGGTAAATTATATTGCTGTATATATATATATGTATATTACAATATCACCACTGTTGGTGGGTGGACGTGCCCAAAATGTAAGCTACGTTTTTCAAGGTGTATTTGAAGGGGCCTTGAAAATGGAAGCTTACTCTCCCCACAAAAACGACACCTGGGGGACGTTCAGCGACCAATTTTACAATTGAGGGGGGGGGTCAGGGGGTCCCAAAAAATGTATCTTTCATTTTAAGTAGCCTTAAAGGGATGGTGATTATACTAATATATTGTACACAGTAATTTATATAGTAAGAGTCTATATGACACCTATACAACAATGTAGTAGTCAAAGTAATATATGACAATAATACCATATACCATTGTCCACAATCCCCAAGGTCGAAATGACAACCACAGAATCAGGGACATGTTCTTTGCCTGGTAGGCATGGAACAAAAAAGGAACCAACATCCAACTATAGTCCAGGCATTCTTTCTTGCTTGTATACCTGCTTTGGTTTATTCTTGGTTTTAGTTGAACTATGGCATTTATTGGCTGGATGATAAAGACAAATGTTCAAATCATCCACGAACATAGTTATTGAATCAAAGCAGCCAACAACGAATCATAGTCCAGCCATGACCACTACATGGCGGTCCTCATAAATTCCAGCTTTCCAACTTTTCTATCTGGGGGTTGCTGTTTCCTATGTGGCCTTATTTCTTTGAATTACGTATATTGGGACTTGGGACCAAGATATATCAAACATCGGGCTTGGGAACATGAATCTACCCAGCTGTTGGTGGTCTCCGGCCCTGGTAATCCAACGTCGCTATGGAACATGGACCGTTTGTAGATGATTTTACCTATCAAACATGGTGGTTTCCCATAGCTATATTGGACTACCGAATTTGACGAGTCTCAGTGGTGGGTGTTCCATGTCATTGAAACAAATCTATGTTCATTTGCTAGCATTTACTGGGGATCTACTATGGTTTAACACAGCACGCTCAATCCCATATATCAATGGATCAGAGTGTGTGAAACTTGAAGCTCGTGAGCTTCCAGATGGATATAATTGCAGCATCAAAACCAGTGAAACAAATGTTGTCTGGGTGAATTATCTTGCATTTGACCGAATCCCTGGCAATGTTTCCTAACCGATTGCAATCTTAGATATCTGATCTTATGTTTCCTAACCTTTGACATGTTGCAAAGCAATATATGTAATGGTTCAGTTGCGTGGCCGGAGTTGATCGTATGATTTCATGAGAAAATAAGCCATCAAACATGATCAAACTATCAAGCTCGCCACCCTTAGCTCCACGGCTACCATTTTCCCTACAATCTGAGGCCCCCAAACCTTATGTTTGTTGGTTTAGATTCGCCCCAGTAGCTAGTTCGTTATCTGCGTACCATAAACCATGGTGATATTGGAGTGATGTGAACCCCAACTTAGCTATCGAGCCGGGGGCCTCACATTGCATGGAAAATGGACAATATTTTTCGATTCAAGGTAAATCCTCCCAGTCTTGGACAATGCCATCGCGACTTCTGGACAAACCCAATGAACAAATCATAGGTTTTCCCTTTGTGCGTTATATAGCAATCCCTATTGAACCAGCTGGAAGAACCTACTTAGATCAGATGGTTGCTTGTATCCCATTGCATATCCCATTATATCTCATTCTTTATCCCATGCATTCGCAGTATAAATATATTCCATTTCAAATCCATCAAAAATCATCTAATTGCACATCTCATTGTAGGCCCCCTGATCTCCCCCCTGATATCCCAGTATATATATATATTGTCATCATTGTTCAGGCAACGCAACGTGTCAACACCCTGGTTTTCCAACTCTTTGTGACCCCCGGCGATCTGCTCCTCGAAGCATGTCGCTGGCCTCGTTGCGGAAATCGAGCGGAATTGGGCACAAAATGATCATGGAAACATGGTGGATTCAGGCATGCAAAACGGGAAATTGCAGATCAATCTCGGCAAATGATCATAATTCACTAACCTGAAATAAGTTCGGCGATATTGGGATAATTCCCCTTGCTAACCATGATTACAGTGAGGTCACGATGAGGTCACTCGAATTTATCCAAACCAATAGTTAGGAATCATTAAGGGTATCTTAAGCACCTTTCGGATACCTAAATTGGAACTACCTAAATTGGAACTACCTAAATTGAAACTATTAACATCTATTATCATCAATTAACCAAGGCCTTAGGGATTCAACCACTGCCGAAAAGCCGAATCTGAATCATTGGGGTGTCACCTTGAAAGGGGTTGGTTCAATCCTTATGAAACCAACCATCAAACGATTGAAATTGGATAAAATGCCATGGGGTAAAATGGCTTTTGAGGATGTTGAAATGCTACATTTTACGTACGGAAGAAGTCCATGTTGAAATTGGTTTGAGGTAAAATGTAAGGAAAGTTAAACAATGGACTTGTCGTTTGTTTTTTGGCGGCTGTTTGTGCATTTTCTCTCTCCAAGCCAGTGGGAGTGCGTTGGTGAAGCCCCAGCGGCCCAGCGGTCAATCTTTATCGGTTTGGCCAAGGGGTAGGGAGATAGCTGGGTCTGTTGTTTGTGTACCCTACATGAGCGGGGCCCATCCAACTTTCCCTTCCCAATTCCTGGGGTCAGCTCATCATCCAGTCATCCCATGTTTTCTGGTCATGTTCAGGCTGCCACTCTGAAGGAAAATACTGCCTTCTTCCCTTTCTGGTTGGGGGTCAGAACTCTCCCCATAAAAACTAGACGACGGATGGCCCGAGAGCGTAGAGGAGCAGAGTCTTCTGTTGTTAGTATGGAGACACTATATTAAAGATGTATTATAGGCAGACGAGAAGAGTAGTATCAAGACAATATAT
>Ga0126342_10022320_pt1 | contig 10462 bp, 10 predicted proteins | sample Cyp1metagenome_FD_92528 | JGI IMG/M metagenome (GOLD analysis project Ga0126342, IMG submission 92528) | Coral microbial communities from Lord Howe Island, Old Settlement Bay, Australia - Cyphastrea 1 metagenome | ecosystem: Host-associated > Invertebrates > Cnidaria > Coral ...
CGTAACTGGTCAGGTTTTTACATACCTATTGTGGGCTCAAGTTACGTTTAAACTGTCATTTTCTGAGGGGGGACGTCGAAAATGTAATATTACATTTAGATAGGTTCATGTTACCTAAATGTAATATTACATTTTCGAGGTCCCCCCCTGGAAATACCTACCCTAAACGTAAGTTACATTTACAGGGGTCCCCCCTCTGTAACATGGTAGGGCTGATTTTTGGTCTTGTGAGCTACTTTTGCATTTTGCAACCTTCAGCGTTGGGATGATCTTTGCAATATCTTCTATTTTTGATAATCTTTTGACGTTGCCCTTTTTTTAATTTTGGAGGGAAAGTATTTAAAATCAGAAAAACATTGACGCCCGGACCCGGGTGACCCCCCGAAGAGGGGAGTGAGTGCAAAAGTACCTCTGGCCAGGTCCCACTTCGGGAGGTACTTTTGCACTCCCCTCTTCGGGCGGTCACCCGGGTCCGGGCGTCAATGTTCTATTGATTTTAGGTGCATATTTTCCTTGCAAAAAACACAAAACATGGCAGTGGGACAAAAAATTCAAATAGAAGATATTGCAAAGAAATAACCCCATCAACATTGGGATGATCTTTGGAATATTTTTTATACGAAAATTGTTTTTTCATGCATTTGGGATCTGTCGAACTCATGGGGTTACAAACGAATATCTTCTATTTGAAAACAATTTGTTGGAACTCTCTGGACTCCTTCATGAAATATTATCTTCTATTTGAAAAGTGTTTTTCAATACTCCTCGAATATCTTCTGTTTAAAAAAATGGCATTTCAGATTATCTTCTATTTGAAAAGTGGATTGAATCACCATCCCCAAATCACAAAAAAAACAAAACAACCCAAGGTTTTTGAACAGTTTTTCACCGACCTCCCCCCCCGGAAGGCGGGAGTGCAAAAGTACCTCCGGCCGGGTCCCACTTCGGGAGGTACTTTTGCACTCCCCTCTTCGGGGGCGTCAATGTTCTATTGATTTTAAATATTTTTCCTCCAATAATCACAAAAATGGCAGTGGGACAAAAAAAAAATAAATAAAAAATATTGCCAAGAACATCCCAATGTTGCAAAACGACCATTTCAAATAGAAGATATTCATTATATGTACATATATTTACCCATTTTTACTCAAATTCTCACAGCGAAATTGGCCGACAAACCATTTTCAAATAGAACATTTTGTCAAACAACCAATGGAGAAGCGGAAAAGACCATTTCAAATAGAAACATATTCATTATACCAACCCCAAATTCTCAGAACAAGATTGTGCGACAAACCATTCTTTAAATAGAAAATATTCGGTTGGATGATCCACCAAGTTTGTGCTTTTTGTGTTGGTCTAAATTGTTTTTAAATAGAAAATATTAGTTTGGACCCTCCCGGGACCATGGTTGCAGAGAGTGCCGAAGTACCTCCAACATCCCGGATATTCTACCATTTTGGGTCATTGAATTAGTTTATCTTCTATTTGAAATGAAGTTTTCTGCGCGCCCAAACCCGTTTCAAATAGAAGATCGGTTCTCCGATAATTCCCGAATAGCTTCTATAAAAAGGGTAAAAAATATATAGGGTACCTGTCTGACTTTTAAATTCCTCGGGGTTTTAGGATAGTTGTGAGACTTGAAATCTATTTCTGGAACTTTAAAGGCTTACCTTTTCCTTTGTGGACTGTGTTTGTCTCCTTTGTTTCTATTTTCTTGCTCTTGGGGGTGGCCTTGGCCGCTGCTGCTGGCTTCTTCATCTTTTTTCATCGGGCCTTTGACTGCCTCCTGAGAAGCCTTTGCATTTGAGCCTGGCTTCTTTGGGAAACACTTTGCCTTTGCTACTGCCATTTTCTTCCGAGTGTTCTTCGCCTTGGCCTTTGCTTGAAACTTGGCACCTGGATTCTTCTTCCGTATGCTTAAAAGGTTGCGAATGGAAGAACCTTCAACGATATGAACCATGAGCACATGTACAATTGATAATTTGTTGTTGTATATGTTTCGGTCAGCAAATATAAGTAATCTCCACATGTATTTTTTCTCTTTACCCCACAGGCAAATCACGACAACAGTTTGGACAAACGATGTTGCAACAACGTTTTTTTTCTGAAATCGTTACTTTTGGGTTTTTTCTGTAATGTTTCTGCGTCAAAGTTTTTTTTCCTTATGTGTCTCACCGAATTTCCACATGCAAAAGTCACATGCTAGCAAAGACGATTGTTTTTTAAATCGTTACTTGTAGGTTACTTCTGACTTTTGGTACTTGTTTGCTCCGAAATAATTGTCTAATGGCAATTTGTTTCTCAGGTTAAACTTATGTGTTGATTTGGGTTGGTGGTTTGGCGGTCTGGGACATTGTTTATTTTATGATTGTTTTGCCGGTGCTTGTCACGCAATGTGATCTCTGGAACTGCAGTACATGTGTGTAAGCGTTTTCAACATTATTATCATCATGATGTTGATGTATGTAATCGCCATTGGTGATCAGATTGCTTCACCACAGTGTCATTCCTTGAGGGCTACTTGTTTGACTTGATGCCGTTTGTCTAAACTTGTCTAAACATTGAAACATATTGCTTAACAATGCAATATCTTACCGTGTCTTTTGATCTAACCAATGATGACATTGTCAAATTGTTAGTGAAACATGGTTGATCCCTTTTTCATTTTGTTTGCAATTACTTGTGGCAGTTTAAAGTACCATGGTTGCACCCATGTTTTTCAGCTGCGATGGGAATGTTTTAAAATGAGGTGTGCGTTTTCCTTTACAATGATTTTTTGTCGAACCCATTGTTGACCTTTTCAATTATGTTTTGATAGCGCTTCACAAGTGATTTGCAGGTTTTGAACGTTTTTGGCTTTTAAGAAGAAATGCAATATTTCACTTTAGTGTATCCCCAATAGGGGTGCCACAAGATTACCGGTTTTTGGGGGGCTGAGGATTCGGGCACCTCTATGATGAGACACCCCCAACTATATCAACCGACACGAACAAATACTTGATCAAACAGGGATTATATATACAATCAAAACTTTCAGAGTTTCACAAGTCTGTCAAAGTCAATGGGTTGTTGGACTGAAGTTGAATCATGCTTGAAAAAAAACAATATCTTCCTGGCAAAGTTTATTCACTTGGTTGTTTGCTTTTTGCATTTAACGGTGTATTTGTTTGCCTCTCTTTTGCGCTCCTGATGCGATTCCATTGTATTCCTTCTGCATTCTTTTGCAATTCTTGAAATTCCTTTTGCATTTCATGTGCATTTTAATTGCATTTCATATGCATTTCCTTTGCATTTCTTATGAAATTCTCATGCATTTCTTTTGGAATCTTTTTTTTTGCACTTTCATGCATCTCTTATCCATTCAATATGCATTTCTTGTAGATTGTTTCTGCATTTCTTGTGCATTTATTTTGCGTTTCATTTGCATTTCTTTTGCATTTCTTTTGCATTTCTTTTGCATTTCATTTGCATTTCTTGTGCATTTGTTGCACGTCTTTTGAAATTATTTTGCATTTAGTTTGCATGTCATTTGCATTTCTTACGCATGCCTCATGCATTCTTACGCATTTGATTTGCATTTCTTATGCACTTATTTTGCCTTTTTAAAATGCGTGTATTTTAAACAAGACATGCATGCACAGTAAATCACAATATATACATGCATTTTGTAAAGCGCATAAAAGTGCATAAGAAATGCATAAGAAACGCGAACGACATGCATAAGAAAGGCATATGAAATGCCCAAAACATGGGCAAAAAATGCACCAGAAATCCATAAGAAACGCAGCAAAATTCCATATGGAATGAACAGTCAAGTGCATAGAGAATACAAAACTAAATTTAAAAACTTTGACGTGGTCATGCAGGTGTACAAAAACGATTTGGGAAAATACGATGGCCGGACGTGCTTGGCCATCGTATTTTCCCACAATAGTTTTCACGTGAAAACCATTCACATGCGCAGCCCAAATATGAGTTCACACATGATTGAACTTCTGTTCGACGTCCTGTGATCCTGACAAACTTGTGATATTTTGTTTTCTTATATCATACTAAACTGAAATGGTTTGTTGCAAAATCTCACTTTGAATAAAATATCTTTCGTCTATGGAGGTCATTGGGCATGTCTCACCAAAGAGGAACCTTAACTCTCTGCAGAGGAAACCTTATGAGAGCTCCAGTGGAGATACATGTTTTGGAACGTTCTTAATTCTTTTCTGAAAGTTCAATATGATTGAAACATGTGCCAAATGAAAAACGCCAGTGATGCACAACCAAGAGTCACAATTTATCACATACTTGTAGCACATAATTGAAATGGTTAACAGTGAGGTGAGGTGTTGATTTTTCAGGAATGTGATTTTGCTCAAAACAGAGCCTCCTTATTTTAAGACCGTCCCGTTGCTGATGAAAAAAAATAGAAATAGTTATGGCACTGCCTTACTCAGTGGGTGTCCTTACCAAAAAAAAATCTCGGTTGGATTCCATGCAATTTTTAGGTAAAAAATAGCGCCCCCCACGCGCGTGCGAACCCCACCCAAAAACAATAAAAGTTTAGACGCTGGATAAGTTAGTTTTTAAACATTCACAGTCAATCACAGGTAAGATGACTTAGGTATCAAAAAACTATTTCACTGTCAGTTCGACAATGTCATCAATGGTTTGATCAGCAAACCACAGTGAATACTGCAATGTTGGGTAAGTAGCTTCAATATTTCGAAAAGAACAAAATTAAATAAGTATTGCTCAAGTAGTGAGAATGTTGAAGCAGTCTTCTCACCAATATTGTTTACATACATATATCAGCAAGTTCACAATAAAGACACAAGTAGGGGTGACGGTGATGACAGAGACCATCATGATGATTATCATTATCAAACATTCTTACATGCATGTACTACAGTTGGAACGATCATATTGCAAGACAAACGTCAAAAACAATCACTCACCCAAAAATAAAATTTCAAAACTAAAGACAACACAAGCAACCCACAAACAACGACTAAAAGACCAATTGTACCTGAAGGACTGTTTTTGGAAACTGATGTCGCGACCTACTTATGAAATGTAGGAGGTGACCTTTGCATATTAGATTTATGCTTTTAAAAAATCAAAACTTTGACGCGGAAATATCCCGCAAGCAAGGCATAAGCAACGATTTCGAAAAAATCGTTGGTGCACCATCGTTTTTCCAAACTCCTTTTGGATTTATTTGCGACAGTGAGTAAAATCCTTTACGTGCCTTTACGTGTAGTGTTTTCTTGAGCAAAACACATGCAGCTACAAACTATCATTTGTACTTGTGCTCATGGTTGATATTTTGATTTTTCCCACCAGCAAGCTTCGGTGGTAAGTAGCAGTTGCCAAGTTGACTTGGTCTGACTTTCCCACAATGTTGAACAATGTTCGCAAAGATGCTGATGTGACTCTTACAAAGGCTCGACAAGCTGATGACCCAGGCAGCCCTGCAGGCAGTGCTCCAGCCCTTCCTGCCCCAAGCACGCCGAAGAAGAAACCTACTGCCAAGGTGACACCACAGGCCAAGGCGAAGAGCACAAGGCAGTAGCAAAGGCAGCGGGTTCTCCAAAGAAGCCAGGCCTAAAGGCCAAGTTTTTTTTTCGAAGGCAGTCCAAGGTGAAGATGAAGAAGCCAACAGCAGCTGCCGCAGCTACCCACAAGAGCAAGAAGATAGAGACACAGGAGACCAGCAAAGTTCGCAAAGGAAAAGGAGCCCAGCAAGGCTCCAAGTTCCACGGACAAGAAAGCACGGCAGGCAGGTCCTGAGGCGAAGGCAGAAGAAGAAAACGCGACTCAGTGTCAGGAGGAAGCAGAGAGCGGAAATTCTTGGCAATGGTGGCGTCTAAGCAATTGCCAAGATATGCGCTCTCCGAATGGAACCGAACTTGAGAAAGCTCAAGGTTGACGATCATCAATGCAGCCAACAAGGAGAGGCATTTGCTTGGGCAGCAAGGCAGAATGTAAGCAAAAAAAGAAAGAATTGCTGCCTTACTTGCGAACAGCATTTAATTACTTGTGAAGGCGAGACTGACTTGAGAGCACGGACTTTTGTACATGTGACTCCCTCACTATAAAGACAAGCATACTTCAAAAGTAAACAATTACACGGAACACCCAAAAGAATCAAAGAAAATAGATATGCATTATAATATGCGTTCTTCTATGTGTGTTTATTTTTGCCGAAAAACATTTGGCTAGTACATATATTTATTTACTTTACTAGGCAAATAGTAAATCCTTCTAGTAAAAAATCCAGGTAAAGTAAATCACCAAAAAACAAAAAATAGATTTCGAGACTCAGGGTGGTGGTGGGCTGAGCTCTACGACTTCGGCGGCTGCTGTGGTGGCATCTGGTTCAAGCTCTATTTCTGGGATTTTGACAGCTTCCAGCTCTACAACCTCTATGCCTACTTTGTCTTCGATTCAATGTTCGGTCATTGCTGGCTGCGAGCTTCTACTTGTTCTTTCGGAAACAAGGACAAGGGCAAGGGAGCTCGATCAGTGACGTGACTTGCCGGATCTTGGAGATCAGCCTGCAAGGGAGGAGCTGGGGCTTCACACCTGGAGGAAGCTCATCACTGATTCCCCCGCCCTGGGGCCACGACTTTTGGACCCACCGAAGGACCTTGGCTACTTACTCTAGCCAGGGGAGGTGAACTTGCGGAACAACTTGTTCCTTTGTGGTGTCGGTCCACTTGACTGAGCCCAACGAGACACTCTTTTGTCCTCGAGCTCTACTTTGGTCAAGTTTGTCTTTTTTGCTGTTTGTCTTAGACGTTTCGTAGCTCAAGGCCATTTTGGCAGATCCTTGTTACCAGTTTTTGCATTTGCTCTACAACAAGAGCAATGGAGAACCGTCAAACAGCGGAGACCATTCTTGAATGGGATGGAGACCAAGAGGATGGAGAAGGTATCAGCGAGAAGTGAGCTGGTTTGTGATGGGGACAAAGCCACCAATGTGGAAGTATTTGGCACCTCGTCTCATTGCCAAGATCACTGGGCCAGCCAGGCTCCTTGCTATGGGATGGTCTCAACAAGACTTTCAAGGTGTTGATGCCGTCAACCAGTACCTGAAAAAAAGCTGAGCAAATCACAGCTGGTGAGACGCAAGCTGCCCAACACCGCAGCTGTGACGCAACAGTATTTTGGATTTCACCGTGATCCCATGGAAACTATACCTCAGTTCTTGGTAACGGAGAGTCTTCACTTCGAGTTTGTGGAGGCGCTTCGCCTGCTGAAACAAGAGAAGGATGGTACTATAGATGAAATTTTCATTCCTCATTTGGAGGAGGATGAGAATGAGGACGATGATGACGGCGATACTCAGAGTCGTACAACCAAGAAGAAGTCGGACTACAAGCCGTTCCTGCCGAAGATCCAGATGGTCCCCCACCTGTTCCTGTGGCTGGTGGTGGTGGTCGACCTACATCGTCTTCATTGCCTACCTCGAGCATGGATTCTCTCACCTTGAAGAACTTCGTGGATGGGGACTTCTAATGGCTGCTGCCCTTTCACCTGAAGAGTGGCGATCGATTTTGGCCTCGACTGGCAATCGACTGGACTATGTCTCCGTGATGACTTCCTTGGAGATCCTTTTTTGACGAGCACTCAATCGAGGTCGAGGTCAACATGGTTTTGAAGGAGCTCATGGACAACAATCTTCCACTCACTATTTCAACATGGCGGAGAACGAGGCTTGGGATGATGAGGATGATTCCTGGTCTTCATGGTGGATGATGTCCATGAGGAGGAAGAGAACATGGAGGACTACGGCGGTGCTCTACCTGCTGCCAAACAACCAGCTGATGAGAATGAGGCCATGTCGGCCGGCGCTTCGAAACGTTCATGGTCTCAGGCTCAACGAGCCACTCAAGCTTATATGCCTTGTCAATCTTCTTCCGGATTTCCAAGCAAGTGCGTCATCGTGACTGACAGCGAAGGAGGATATGATGCCGTCACGAAGAGTGAGATGCCGATGATCGGTTTGAGCACTGCCAACAACGCATTGCAGGTTTATAACCAGCTTCGTGAACAGCTGGAAGAATCCTTTTGTAGATTGATTTGGATCTCTGGTGGCTGCAACTTGTCTGACGCTTTGACCAAGAAAGCCAGAGTTGCTCGAAGGTTTGATTCAGTTGTTCAAGAAAAACATCCGGAAGCTAAAGTTTGACCCAACCTTCATGCGGAGCTAGAAGAATGCACGACAGATGGGCAAAGCTGCTGTCAAAGCAAATGTAAGAGCTGCAGGCTCTGATTCCGTTTGGCCATGATCCAACAAGAATTTTGGACTGGTGCGATTGACGTACCAGCCATTGGATCATGCCCCTCTTTACCGTTTCATTCCAAGTCAGTCAGCGCTAGACCTTCGCACCGAAGGCCATGAGGCATGCTCAATTCTGCTGAGCGACCGTGTGCTTAGCCATGTGGTTTGGCTAGTTGGTTGTGTATCTAGAGGGGAACTTTCAAGCTGGCTTTCACGCATGGTTTATAACAAACCAGCTTTAACGGGGGGAGGGCACCGGGCACCACCTTGCATGCACCCCAAAGAAGAGCTATATGACCTGAAACCATTGGACCGTGTTCGTGATTGGAGTCATAGTTGGAATGACGCAAATGGATCACATTCTGATTCTTATCGTGCGCATCACTGCGGGTGGTGCCTAGGGCTGGGCCTGGGTGCACAGCAAGGTGTGAACAAACTTACTAATATTTTGAGAGGGTTGAAGCCACGAGCTAGAGAATGTTGCAAACCCAATGATGGCTATTGAAGCGAAGATAGGGCACTTCCACTCTCAATTTTCACGAAAAGTGGAGGAACAACGCCTTTGGAATTGTTTCTAATGCTCTGTATAGTGTAACGCTGCGACCGTATTAATTAGACAGTGTGGTTGATTTTCACGGAATCATTCCTCTCCGCTTCATTTCTTATTTGTTGATGGTTCAGAATTTGTGGAACGCACCAAGTTTTTTCTCAATGAATGGGACCAGATATGGTATTGCACTGGTGCTTCCACATATAAAAGATTGGTACCTTTCCCAATGGCCGTTTTTTGCAGGAGAGGGTGGCGGTGGTGATGCTTCTGGATCCAGTGTGGAACACAGACCCGGCCATGGTTTGAGGGTTGGAAAGGGTCAACAAGGTGACGCCTCCTAGATAGCTAAATTGATTTGTCACTTGGTTAACTAGGGTTTATGGGAAAGTTCATGTTAGGGGATGTTAGGGTATCTTTCTATCCATCCAGTCCTGGGTGCTGAAGCTGGGTTTTTGCAACATTAGGACCGTGTCAAAGTTGTTGGCTGATGTAAATCTCAAGGCAACAGGCCCTGCCAGAAAACACAAAAAGTTGCCGAGCAGTCAAGCTGGTTTCACGCACAAGTTGATGTGGGGAAGCATGATGATCCAGCATGTCCGGCCATCGTATTATCCCACATCGTTTTCGAGACGGAAGAATCCCGCGAACTAGCCATCAACTGCCTGCTTCTTTTTCACGCCACATTGCGTGGATCTCTCAACTAAATATATGTAAACGAACCTTTAAATTTCAAACGTTGATGTATTACACAGTGTGGTTGATTTTCATGGAATCATTCCTTTCCGCTTCATTTCTTATTTTTGGATGGTTTAGAATATTGCACTGGTACTTCCACATGCAAAAATTGGTACCTTTCCTGATGGCCGTTGTTTGCAGGAGAAGGTGGCAGTGGTGAAGCTTCTGGATCCAGTGTGGAACACAGACCCGGCCATGGTTTGAGGGTTGGAAAGGGTCAACAAGGTGACACCTCCTAGATAGCTAAATTGATTTGTCACTTGGTTAACTAGGGTTTATGGGAAAGTCCATGTTAGGGGATGTTAGGGTATCTATCTATCCATCCAGTCCTAGGTGCTGAAGCTGGGTTTTTGCAACATTAGGACCGTGTCAAAGTTGTTGGCTGATGTAAACCTCAAGGCAACAGGCACTGCAAGAAAACATATAAAGTAAACGAATCCTAAAATTTCAAACGTTGATGTGTTTATGATTTCAGACCATGTTTTCAAGTAAAAAGCGGCATGTGCCTCTTTCCAAGGTATATTTCAAGTAAACAAGCGTCACAAGTAGATACATCTGGGTTAGCACAGGTTGTTTCAAAAGACCGTTTGTCTCGGGTAAAAAGATTTCACATTAATATCATATGCGCTTAGATCTTTTCACAAGCAAGTATTCTTCATGCATGTCATTTTACTAGTGTGTCCAAAGACTGGCCACAGCTACGTTATCGCTATGTTTTCAGGGTGGAAATGCTATGTTATCGCTATGTTTTCAGGGTGGGAATGCTACGCTATCGCTATGTTTTCAGGGTGGAAATGCTACGTTATCGCTATGTTTTCAGGGTGGAAATGCTACGTTATTGTTATGTTTTCAGGGTGGAAATGCTACGTTATCGCTATGTTTTCAGGGTGGAA
>Ga0126342_10022321_pt1 | contig 10462 bp, 8 predicted proteins | sample Cyp1metagenome_FD_92528 | JGI IMG/M metagenome (GOLD analysis project Ga0126342, IMG submission 92528) | Coral microbial communities from Lord Howe Island, Old Settlement Bay, Australia - Cyphastrea 1 metagenome | ecosystem: Host-associated > Invertebrates > Cnidaria > Coral ...
GAGCAAGCTGGACGTTAATATCGGCCTTACTGGTGGCGCTGTTTTTGACTATATTTCTGGAGAACTGCGCCGAGGCCCCCGCTGGATGACAGACAACGGCATGGAGTGGCTGGCCAGACTGCTTATTGAACCTCAACGGCTCTGGAAAAGATATTTGGTTGGTAATCTGTTTTTTTTCTACCTGATCTTCAAAGAACGACTCAGAAAAACTAAAAAAAATTTGGAGAATTAAGGCTCTCTTCCCTCTCATGGCGTTGGAATTACCTTGCCCCCTTGCACCGTGCCACAGCTATAACTGTCTTGAACAGGATTTCTATATCATCACATAATCTCCAATTATCAATATATTCGAGGTCCAGTGCCATCCATTCTTCAAAATCTACATCACTTCTCCCCTCAACCTGCCAACGCCCTGTGATTCCCGGTTTTACACTGAATCTTCTTCGGTGTAGATTTGTATAAAACCGTTCAAAATCTCTGATTGGCAGGGGCCTGGGCCCAACAAGACTCATATTCCCTTTAACAACATTGAATAATTGTGGAAGTTCATCCAGACTTGTCTTTCGAAGGAATTTCCCCAGCTTTGTCACTCTGGGGTCGTCTGTGAGCTTAAAAGCCGCACCCTGCACTTCATTCAGGGCTTCAAGTTCTGCAAGACGCTGCTCTGCATCTCTGACCATTGTTCGGAATTTCCACATTTTGAACCGACGTTTGTTCAATCCGACACGCTCCTGAATAAAAAATACTGGCCACCCATCGTCTATATAAAGAGCCAAGGCAATTATAATCAAAAGAGGAAAAAGCAGAAAAAGTCCGAATAAAGAGGCAACCAAATCCAAAAGACGCTTGAGGTCATACTGAAGAGGAAATTGCTCTTTCAAATCACATGCCAGAAAACTTTCTTCGATACGGCCTGGTTGAACGAACGGCAGATCAAAAAAATCATTCACGAGCCTGGTCTTAACCCCTTGAATTTTACACTTTTTTAAAATTTCAGCTATGGTATCATAATATCCTCTGAGAGGGAGCATGATAAAGAGTATATCCACTCTGTATTTTGAAATGTACTTCTCTATATCATCAAGGGAACAGAAAAGTAGCGGTGCGTCACTCTGGTTTCTTAAGATACCTCGGCGGGTATCGTCATCAGCATACCCTACTAAAAAATATCTTTTTATCGGTGAGTTGATTTTTTTTGCAAAAGCAAGAGAACGCTCATTCACCCCAGCTATGAGAGCATGGGGCAGGTTCTCCTGTCTCCGAATATTCCGCTTAAATCGCAGGATGACTGTTCCGGTTATTCTGTAGAGAACAAATATACCTATCCATGTTCCAAGTGATATCAGAACATTATGCATAGACGGAGAACTGTTGTTTAAAAGAAGATTAAGGGTACTCAATACAATGGAAAGACAGACCAGTCCAGCGACCATTGAGACGATCATACGCAAGACAAAGCCCTTCAGCTCCTCTTCCATTATTATGGAGTACCGGTACATCCCTAGCCCCCCTAAGAGAGTACTCCAAAGCCAGAAAGAAAGCAGGAGTATAATCCATTGGCTCAGAGATAAGCCTCGAGTCTGAACGACATCACTCAGGAAAATCTGGGCACTGTCCAGAGAGAGAAATATCTTGCCAGGAATCGTTATTCTATCGAAAAGAACAAGAGATAACAAGAGCAAAAGGACACTGTCACCCCACTGGAATGCCTTTTCAATAATCGTGACTTTGAGATCAGCTCCATTCATATTCCACAAGATATATTAAGAATTTTTAATAAAATTTATCAACACCTTACAGTCAGTCAAAAAACCCTGACTGGCAATATAATCAAGTTCAACCTGAATATCATCTTGCTGGGGAGTTGCATTTTCTTTTCTTATTGAGTGCGGTGGAATAAGACCAGGCTTAACAACAAAGCGACGTTGATCAAGTGTATTGTATGCACCTGTCTTTTGAATCCCCTGAGGCACAGGCTTAGGACCTATAATACTCATATCACCAAGAAGAATATTAATCAGCCGGGGTATATTTCGGATCCCTTTTTTTTGCAGAAAAGGGATTGTCCGCATGTTGTTAAATTGCACCATCTTAAAAATTCTTTTATTGCGGCCTATGTATTCTTTCAGGGAAAACGGGCAATGGAAAAAATTCAAGCCCCATATCGCAAGAAAAAAAGGGAGAAGAAAAAACAATGCGCAAAAAGCAATGATTTTTTCTGCCAGAAATTTGATACTGGTTTGGAGTTCCTCTTCTTTACCAGGTAACGGCGAATCAGCTGTAAAATACGAGAGATCACCATCAATATAATGAAAGGTGCCTCTTTTAAATGTAAATAGATCGTTGAGCACACGGACGGTCAGGCCCATTGCTAGAGAATATTGAATAATATTTTTAAGTTCGTCATAAAAACTTCTCACAGGAAGTGTAAGAAAAACTTCATCCACATGGTGGGCTTCAATATATTCTTCTACCTCTTCCAGAGAACAGACCAAATTAAGCGCTTTGGCATAAAGTTGAGCATCTTCTTCTGCAATGGTATCTGCAAAGCCTAAAAGATTATAACCTGATTCTTGACGTCTGAGGTTCTCAGCTAAAGCAAGAGAACGGACATTCAATCCAACAATCAATGCATTGGCTGTGGGCTGTTGGATATATCTTTTCCGAAGGAGTAGTGCAATTATTATCCTGAAAGAAAGGAAAAGAAGCAGTAAAATTGCCAACCAGCTAAAAGAGCTCTGTATCGTATTAAAATAAAAAAGACTTCTTTCTATTTCCGAAAGACCAAACAAGAGGATGGTCACATTGACAAGATAAATAGAGAGGAGAGTAATAGCCCAACCTAATGTTACTGCTACACAAGTCCTTATGACAATATCTTTCCATGCTTCATACAGAGTCGACGAGCGCTCCATATGCATGAAAGAAAAAATACACTTCCAGAACAGGATAAGTAGCGTAAATATACCTCCTTCCCATAATTGTATTGATGCAATCTCAGGGAAGGCAAATCCTTTCTTTCCGGTACAGATGAGAAAAAAGAGAGTCAGCAGAACGAAATCAATCCATCGAAAGATGCTGTCAAGAGAATATCCTGATAAATGTCGATACGCCATAGATCTTCAGTTCATTTATGTACTTTAAAGGAAGAGTTCATAACGAATGTACAACGAAAGATAGATGATTGGCAAGGTATTACAAACAAGAAAAGAAAAAGAGAAGGTTGGCAGTGCCAATGTGTAACAACGATAGTTTAAAGATCGTTTTTATCCAACGATAATACAGTCTACTATCGTCATGAACCCCACTGGCACCTGATAGAGATGATTTGAAAAGAATTCCAAGGCGTTAGATTCGAGAATGGCAACGAGCTATCAGTATTGTTGCCTCTGATATTTGGGGTCAAGTCAACAACCATCACAAAATATTATACAATTACATGTTCATTCTTGAAAAAAACACAACTTTTTGTTCAGTCGGCATACGAAAATTGAGAACATGACGTGTTTTTTGGGGAGGCGTGTTGACGAATCAGAAAAGACTATAAAACATGAGATTGTCATAGGCGGGTGGAGCTACTTAGACTCCACCATTTAGGTTGTTTTCAATTCTCTTGACTCCTGCTGAAGCATCTCAATTGCAGTGGTAACAGAGGAGCAAAGAGGCAGGATTGTATGAAGGCGAGTCAACTCCATAACTCTCCGAACATTTTCTTTTATTCCGCAAAGAAGCAGTTTAGTTTCTTCTCGCATACTATTCACAACGGAAATAATGGCCCCCAGCCCTCTGCTATCTATAAAATCTATACTGGTTAAATCTATAAGAACTGCATCGTTATCTGTAGTGACCTGTGCCAATTTTTTCCGAAAAGTGCTCACACTGCTACTATCTAATCGACTCAGTTCGCTAAAAGAAATCACTGTATATTTCATAGGATGCTCCTAATTTTTTCTTATTGATAATTCCTCTCTATATACTTACCATAACTGAACCTAAAAAAAAGTTCAAGTTTTTGCACAAAAAAAAGTTATTTTATTTTTTTCAATTTAAAAACAAAAAGATAATCAAAAAATAAATTTCTAACCTCTTATATTCTCTTATTTCGTTTTTTGTACATTTAGACAAACTGATTTAGATTATCCTGCACAAATGCGAACAGTATGCCATATTGTAAATGAAAAAACTTTTTTCAATACCGCTCCTCCTGAAATCACAATACTTCTTCAGTCAGTCATACTTTACACCCTGTAAAAACCAGTTGACACTTTTGCAAAAAATAAGCCAATATATTAATATAGAACCAAAACAACAATAACTCAAGCTTATAACTTCCAGTTGTAAATTCTGAAAAACTCCTGAAATTGCTTAGTCAATATTCTTTTTTTACTCTCCCACAAGAAAAAAATGACAGACACATACTCTGTACAGCGCTGTTAACTAAGATGAAGTTCAGCCCATTTAAAAAGAACCAGCTGATGCACGCAGTACTTCAATATTCGGCATGATTTTTGCTATACCTATAAAGAACCGGGTAATTCTTACCCACTCTCTTCTTTATTAGGCTTTTTTTGCCCAGTTAACAATCACACAAGACAACTGAATGAATAAGTATTGTGTTATCACCACTGACAAGATGCTCTTTCAAACGATATCCAAGAGTATTGGTCTATCAGATACCTGTAAACACCTTACGCTCAATAATATCACCTGTTTTTCAGAGGCTATTGAGTATATCAACATAGAACTCCCGGACATTGTGCTCATGAATTTTTCAGACACCACCGTGGACTGCTTTGCATTGCTGGATATGATGATAAAAGACCAATGGCTTCTTAACACCGGCATCATCGCCTTTTCAAGGTGCGCAAAGGATACCAAACGACTTGAAGCTCTTCAAAGTGCGAATATTATTGTCGTCATAGAAGAGGCACAGATTATACCTTCTCTGTCTAAGATTTTTTCTATCATCCTAAACAATCGTCGTATTCTCTTCCAACGTGGACTAGGAATGGATATAATGGAAAATATTTCCGGCTCATTCAGACTGGACAATGATCCTCTCGAAGTGACATCGTACGCTAACCTTATTGCAAATTTTTTATTCAATGCAAAAAAAATAGACAGCAAGGGAAAGTTCAACCTTCAACTTGCCCTTACCGAAATGCTTATAAATGGCATTGAGCATGGTAATTGCGCCATAGGATTTGACGAAAAAAAACATTTCCTTGAGAGTGGAAAATCTATAAAAGAGCTTGTACAACAACGCAACCAAAATCCTGATATTCTCAATAAAAAAGTCCACTTCGAATATACTCTCAAACCTATGGAGGCATATTTTTCCATTACTGACCAAGGAGAAGGCTTTGATTGGCAAGCCATTATGGCGCGTATAAAACAGCAGTCCCCCCGATCCTTACACGGACGGGGAATTTTAATGGCACAAAGTGTAACGCAGAATCTTACATATAACAAAAAGGGGAACAAAGTGACCTTTCAATTCTTCTACCACCCTGAAAAAATAGAACTTGTTCCAGCACTTTTTCAAAACATAGAACCGCGCAAGGTAGACCAAGGCGAGACAGTCTTTCAACAGGGAGAATCAAGTAGCTCTTTGTACTATATCGTCAACGGTTATTATGACATCATTGTTAACGATCAAGTGGTTTCCTGTTTAAATTCTGACGATATTTTCATGGGTGAAATGTCTTTCCTGCTCAATAACCAGCGTAGCGCAACTGTGCGAGCCAGAACAAAAGGGCAACTCATTAAGATATCCAAAAGAGAATTTGTTCAGGCTATAAAAGAAAAACCATATTATGCTCTTTTTTTAACCCGGCTTCTTGCACAACGTATACACCGAGGGAATCACTTTGAACGAGAAGAAAAATAGGCATTTTGGGTCAATGAAGAGTTCTGCTATACCGGGCCTGTTATTCATCGTCACACTACCTCGGGACCAGCCTAAGCTAAGTAAGGCAGAACTTACCCTCCCCTCTCACAGCAACAAACTCAATACCGAAGCCAACCAACCACTCCCTTTTTGCTGAAGAAAAAGACTATTCAGAGTGCTCCACAGCTCTGTTGTTTTCGGCACACAATCTTGGCGATAGTACCACCAGAAATGGCCACCCACATAATAATCGCCTTTGATATCTAAACTATAATAGCGCTGCATTTGTTCAGCTTTTTTATCTGCATCTTTTGTACCAACCTCCCCAAATCCCAATTTTGCGTTAGGAAAAAGGAGATGCAGATTATCAAAGACAGCCTGCCACTCTTCCTGAGTATGTACCACACCATTACAGTCATCTTCATAATAGCTAAAAAATACATAATCCAACCCGTTGCGCATATCGATTGGGATATGAGCCTGAGCCCAAGTGAACATCTCATGTTCCGGCTTACCATATAAACAGGATTTATTGTAATAGAGATTGAGCGCCGTAACCCCACCTTTAGCTGTAACCGCATCATAAGCACCTTGTATTTTATCCACAACATTGGCTGTCTCGCCAAGCCAGTCCCCATTAACCTCATTACCAATCTCCCAGATATCAACAAGACCATCAAAACGATTCAGATACTCGTTGGTTCGTTCAATATATTCGGCCACCGAATAATTCACTACGTATGCACTGTCCAAAATTTCGCCCATAACAAAGGCAGCAGAGGCAATATTTTCCAGTGGTTCCTGATAACCCGAGGGGTCCCAACACTCATTGCAGGCAGCCACACATTTATCTACAGGATACATACACTCATCAAAGACAAAACGTGCTGTGGGCTTAACAACATGACTGGCCAAAGCATCTCGTATTTCGTTCTTTTCCTGTTCATTTTCATACAAGGGGTTTGTAATAGTAACCCCAAAAATATAGTCATCAAGACCGGCACTTGCCTCCTGTGCTGAATAATGTACTACAGAAAAAATGATGATCAGCAGAGTTGTATAGAGCATGCACGGTTTTCTGAGAATTTGATAACAAAAACATAATATATCATTCATAGCTCCTCCTATTATTTAACGAGCTGATTACAAAAAATTCAGTTAACTAAAAAACAAATCTAACTCTCACTAAATGATATCAATAATTATTACTATATTCAATTCTTAACAAAATAACGCCCTATAAGGCAAAGAGATAGGCTCTTAATCTCCCTGGATAATAGTTTTTTATCGTCTACCATTAAACGAAATACATTGACAACACACCTTTCCTATCTTATTATTTTCACTCATCTATATATCAAATCAAAAAACCTCTATGCCAACTTGAAGATTACCTCAGAATGTGGTCAAAACCAAAAATCGGAACATGCATCTCTCTCAAGTAAAAAATATCGTAGAAGAAATTCGCAGTTGCTCCCAAAAATGTTATCACGAGGAATATCAAGGAGAACTTGCTGCCTTGAGCAAATGCGGTCCCTTGATTGACACGGCTCAGGAAAGTAAAACTATCTTGTTTATTTCTCAGGCTCCAAGCCGTCAGGCCATGAAAGACGGCGTTCTTTCTGTGCATGAAAACAAGTTTTTCACAGACACCTTGCTCAAGCGGCTCTTTGCCTATACAAACAAGAAGGAATTGGAGGGATTGGTCCGGGGATGGCAGGAAAAAGTCTTCTGGATACACACGGCAAACTGCTATCCAGGCAGGGCAAAAAACGACCGAAATGACGAGCCCCCAAACATGAAATGCAGCAATACATTCATGGCTCGCTTTATTAATGCCTTTGAGCCCCAACTCATCGTTTTAATGAGTCAAGCTGCAATAAAAATCTTCTCTGGCTCCATCAAAAAGAACCTGTCCTTGCCGGGAAGCGGATATCCGGCATTGCGTGACACTCTGCGGGCACAGCGAGAGTTCCACCAAAAGAACGGTGCAGACTTTCAGGTAAACAAAAAGGGAAAGGGAGATCAAGGAATTGCATCCTTTCCATGCATTGCAATCTCGCATTTGGCATCTCATCCATCCACAGAAGATCAACTCTACGCTGTTGACTATCTTGCCCGACGTTTGCGGAAAGAATTTGATTTGAGTTGAGTCGGATCGATAATAATCATGAAGATTCTATCAAGTAACCAATGAACTCAGAGAAGGGCTATGAGGTGAGGGGTAACGCAGGGCATTTTCAGGGCTTGTGTTACCTGTAGCAGGCTTCGGACGAGTACGCTGCTTGGCGAGCCGGGGGCGATAAAAAACGACAAAGTGTTTGCTGAATGCCTTCAATCCATCATAGTCATGAAATCGTTGCAGGGCTGCATGGCAATAATCGACTACGCACTCAGCGCCTTTGAACTGAGAAATATACTCTGACTTCTTCAGCTTGGCTGATTTCAATTCAATAAAGAGCGCATACCCTTGACCGTCAAGCACAGTGAACAGGATATAATCACAGCGCTGTCTTTCTCTCTTCTTTCCCTTGAATAGAGAAAGTGGCTGATCATATGCATCCAATTTTATCAGAACAGAATTCTCAGGAATACCAAGAAGGTCCACCCGATTCAGTTTTGCATCCGCACCTTTTTCCCGAAGCCGGACAGAACCAACTCCATTTTTATGAACGATATCGTCAAGAAGGTCATCGACAAGTAACTCACGCAGGATATCCAGAGTTTTCTTCATCAAGCATTCTCCTGTGCAAAAAACAGTGCTTCCTGGATACGATTCATTTCATCAATGGTATTATCGAAACTTTCCGCCTCAATGCCGAGTTCAGGATCAATATCTGCTGGCACTAAGGTTAACACAGGAACTTTCCTTTTGTTTCCTTCAAGCAACAACGGCTTTTTTTGAGCCATATACACCCGAATTTGCTCCGAGTGAAGCAGCTCGGCTTCTCTGTATTTTTCCTTCTTTCTAATCCGCTCTACTGCTGTCCCTTTCTGATTCAACATAATCAAGGTGTTGAACTCCTTGATCAGATAATCACTATGAGTGGTAACGAAAACCTTGATACCAAGATTTACCAACCGGGCAAACAGACGAGCTATTTTACGTTGGTTTTCAGGGTGCAGATTGAGTTCAGGTTCATCGACCATAAGCAGGTCATTGGGCTGGGCAACATGATGGAGATAAAAACCAATATCCGGCAGGGAGCGCACAGCACTGGAACTTTCATCCATAGTCAAACGGATTCGCTTGTTGGCATCAGGAATATAATAGAGTTCATCCCGTACAACCTTGTACCTTCCTCCTATGAGTTCACTAAAATCAGCTAGTAGCTCAGGGTATTTTTTAGCAATAAAGCTCTCGCGTTTAAAAATCTCTTCTAAACGGCGGGTGAAATCAACATTCCTATGCACGGGTAAGGCATAATCAGCATAGACCTTATCCAGCAGACTAAAGGGATCAAGGTCACGCTCCATAGAATTCATTTGCTCCAGTAAACGATTACGGGCAAAATCAAGCTCCTTACGAAAAATAGCAGCTCCGGTGCGTTCGGCACTGGCTATAAAGGGATGAGGTAAGGTCGATGAAAAAACAATATCCTTAATCGCATTACCGATAGCTGCCTGTAACGGAGCCCTTTGTAAGGTAGCCAGGCTTTCTCGATCAAGGAGCAAACTCACTTCCAGAGTTTCATTTGGTCCTTTTTGGATACTGAATTGATCTTTCTTGGTTGAACCATAAACCTTATGAAATTTTTTCGTTACTGTCAGTCTATCTTGTGACACAGACATTTGGTATTCAGTGTCTGCAAAATGCTTTTCCGACGAAGCGAAAACCTGGGGAAAAAGTTTTGAATACCTTTTACATGCCTGCCCAATGATCTTATTAGCCTGCTCAATGTACTCGGAAAGATCAATAATCAGACTCCCTTCGTTCAATAAAATATCTATCTTATCCTGAGTAACAGTCGGGATAAAAGAATCCTCCCAAAAGCTCAAAAATCCATACAGAGCGTAAGTGGCATACGTCTTTCCGGTGTTGTTTTTACCGCAGATAACCGTCAAATCGCCCAATTCAAATTCTGCCTGGCGTAACGGACCGAGATGTTTCACTTTCAACTGCATAGTACTACTTACCCCAAAAAAAGGATAACAACTAAATTAATGGACTAGAGAACGATAAGAACTTCCCTTGTTCTACCATCAAGCAGAATACATTGACAACGTTTTTTCCCCCATGTTATCGTTCCTCTTCTTCTCAAGTAATCGAAAATCCGGCCAGCAACACACAGCACCCAGCCGGTTTATTTTGCAACATACCGCCTTGATCCGAAAGCAAGAAAGGATATTTCCATGACCATAACCCGCTTATACCGCCGCATCGACGCCACCCGCGCCTATTGCTTTAATATAGAATCCACCCGAGACCTTACCGACCAGGAATTACACCAACTCCGCCTGCTGCTGGCTGACGGTTTCATGGCTGACACCGTCTCCCTGACTCCAATACTGGAAGGCGAACAGGTCGTAGAGGTCGGGCCACGGCTCAATTTTGCCACAGCCTGGTCCTCC
>Ga0126342_10022322_pt1 | contig 10461 bp, 9 predicted proteins | sample Cyp1metagenome_FD_92528 | JGI IMG/M metagenome (GOLD analysis project Ga0126342, IMG submission 92528) | Coral microbial communities from Lord Howe Island, Old Settlement Bay, Australia - Cyphastrea 1 metagenome | ecosystem: Host-associated > Invertebrates > Cnidaria > Coral ...
CAGGAGAAGCAGAAAAGCAAAAAAGCAGAAAAGGCGAGAAGCAGGAGAAGCAGAAAAGCAAAAACGCAGAAAAGCAGAGAAGCAGGAAAAGCAGGAAAAGCAGGAAAAGCAGGAAAAGCAGGAAAAGCAGGAAAAGCAGAGAAGCAGGAAAAGCAGGAAAGCAGAGAAGCAGGAATCCAAAAATAATTCCTAAACCTGATCAAAAAAAAAATCCTAAAATAATTAGCCCTCCGTTAATTATTACCCATGACGGATCCATGTATGTATGGTATTTGTTTGCTAACATGACTGGGGTATATTGATGGGATCCATGTTACCAATTGTTACCATATATAGCAGCACCATGGATCCGTCATGGCTTATGGATCATTCCCTCAAATTCCCGTGTTTAACGGCACCAAATTATTGATCGGCTCGGCCCAGTTTTCGCGTCGACTTCTCCGGCGATCCCCGAGATTTTTCTCGCCTAGCTCCAAGGTCTTCAATCGACCAGCTGAAGATGCTTACAATGAGAATGTTGCACAACACACCTGCGCTGGCCCATGATTGCCCATGATTGGCCCATGATTGGCCCATGATTGGCCATGATATGCCATGATGGCACTGTATAAACTGTGTAGTTTCGAAGAAACTCCGGCACTATCCGCCACTGTGTTGCGCAGCCAAAAGATTACTCAAACCAGGCTGCTCGATCTGAAAAGTCATTGGAGATGCTCATTCTCAGGAGGAATCATTGAAATCATTGTGCTATGAATTTGGCCTGCCCTCGATTCCCGTTTACACATACTTCGCTTTCGCCATGTTTCCCCGGCGTCGCCATTGATATTTGCAAAAAATGCAAAAAAAAGATCCAAAGTGCGCTTTGTAAATGGATCAAACACATACAAAATATGATACAAAATCAATAAAAAATGGCTACTTTCAATTGCAAAAGAAGCTATGGTTGGGGCACCGTCTCATCCCAGTACCCTGGATATCCCTGGATATCCCTGGATTGCGCCTAAGGCCACCTTCACCCCGATGTCTTCCATCTGTTTCACACGGTCCGAGTGCATGTAGCTATTCTTCATCAACTCGGTCCTGCGAAGCGCAGAGCTGCAAGAGCTGCCAGAGCTGCCAGAATGACCAGTTTATCCTCTGGTAATGACGAACAGTTGGCTATTGAAAATGGATATTTATAGTGGATTTATATCCCCATTGATAGCATGGTTGGGATTTTCCATATAGTTTTTTTGTAAACGTTTACCAGGCCGGGTACCCCATGTTTAAAGCCCAGCTGCTATGAATGTCGGCCCCAGGTCAAGCTATCCAGTCCTGCAAATGCTCGCAAGCTGCTTGTCCACCCACTCTTCGGCCAGAATCTGTGCGGGTGGACTTCACCAGGCGCTGTCGCTGTCACCCGCTGATCATCCAAACTTCTCTTCAGGCACTACGATTCCCTGCACCACTCCCTTCATGTTTCATCATTTTTCTATTACCCATATGCTCCATGTATGGTATATTACCTACATAACTGGGTGATTTTGGACAAGGGCAAATGTTGGTATATAAATATTCCAGCACCATGCTTCACATTAATGGATCTGGGTTATGATCTGTTATGATCTCCTTTCCCGAGCCAAAACAGAACTGCCTAACCCAGCCTGTTCCCGAAACTCTTCAAAGGTCACTCCACGAGCCTCCTAAGTTCGTGAATGCAGTGGCAGTACCCGGGTGCTCAGCTCAAGATCCGATAAAAAGAAATCGCAACATCCATAGTGAAGACTCCAAAACAAGCTATCCATAGGATACTGTTCAGCATACCCATATGCTCCATGTATAGTATATTTACCTACATAACTGGGTGATTTATGGGGTAAATGTTGGTAAATATTCCATACATGGAGCATATGGGATATAAAAATCAGCTATTCTAGTCATCCATAGTCATCTAATCCACTCATCCACAATCCACTGTCCAATCCGCAACGCAAGGTATCACACCGACAGCTTCACATCCAGGCTCGCTCATCCATGATGCCACTGAGGACTTTGTACTCTTATGCGACGAATCTCGATCCTTAGCACCAAATAGATCGAGTTGTAGCTCCAAGTTCAATGCAGACAAGAAGGGGCTGGATTCACTCGATCTCGACGGAAGGTGATTGCGATGAGATCGGTTATGATCGGTTCCAGGGACCGGCTTTACGATGCTGACTTTTTCAGATACTGTAGGAACTGGACATGCCAACTTCTTTGCAGCGACCGGCTTGGGATAAGCGTGGGATACCCATGGCAGATTTTGGTGAAGTTTCTTCGTCCGTGTTGCATCCTTTGTAGAGCAAATCCGTGTCTGAAAAGTAGAGTTGAAGCATCTGTCTTTGAGAAGGCCCCAGGGCGGTTCAACAAGTCTACACAGTTCTACAAACTCCAACACTGTCAAGATATGTCAAGATATGTCAAGATATGTCAAGATATGTCAAGATCAGAGATCAAACAAATCAAACTAAATCAAACAAATCAAACAAATCAAACAGGTCAAACACCAAGATTCGTGGAGAGGTAGGCTCTCCTCGCGCCTGATGCTGCTTGCACTGCTGTCACTTCTTGCAATCTCGTCCTGTGCTGAGGCATCCCATTCAACTTTCCCTGTAAAAGTGGTGTTGAAATCTGCAGCTACCCAGTTGAAATATGTTGAAATACCAATTTTAAGTGCTAAAGTTGCTAAAGCTTAAGTATAAAGCTTAAATGACGTGTATTGTGATGTCCATGAACATCTTGCCGAAGTCGTTGCTTACTCCGTCCGCTGTGGCGGTCAATTTTTACTTCAAGCATCTTCAAGCTGCATGTTCCCCTTTCTAGCGCTTCCAAATGAGGATACTTCTGTGTTTTACACAGATCTGTATGTCTGCATCATTCTGAATGGTACAGCTGTTCTATCCATATATTATACTCATATATATGCATTGTAGTTACAACAGTAATATTGATGATAATGATACTACAGCACACACACACACACATTTTCATGTTGAATTGAGCATGCCCCACAATGCTTGACAATGCATGTTAGTGCTGGGTGCTCCTCAGCTTCATAATAGCACCACTTAAACAGGCTTGAAACAGAATTGCTAGGATCAGAATTTCTTTGTCAGGATTTTTTCTGCGCCATATATTAAAAAAGATCGCGAGAATCAATGCTCCACACTTCTGAAACTGAAATCCCAAATATGGCTATATGGCTATATACATTTTGCTTGATGTACTGGGATGTAAATCCCCCAGAGGTAGGGGTTTTCCAGAAGCATTGGAGCTTTTTGCCTCCCATGTCCGTCAACTCAGCCCACAAGAACTGCTCCTCGCTTAGGCCGAATTCGCTGTCCTCCAGTATCCAGTGGCTCTCAAGGACTGTCATTCCAAATCATTGTTTGATTGAATTCCCATGGGGAACCCCCCCATTTTTATCCATGTTTCCCATGATTTTTTTGTGACTCATCTGACCCACAACAGGTGGACACTCAGTAACACATCAGGTGACACTTCCCGCTATGCGCCTCCGTTTTCATCTTTTTTAAGTCCTTGACCTCCTTCTTGACCTCGTTCTCCTCCTGACCCAAACTGATCCAGAGTTAACCGAGCTAACCTGCACCAAACAGAACCTGACCGACCTGACGCTCGGCAGATGGAACCGGAACGCCAATGGAAAACTCTGAGGCCGTTGGCGATACGTCCGCCTCAGTGGCCTGCCAATGCCAACAGGTCTGGGATTTCAATAGAAAAGGTGGATTGTCTCATCAAAAATGGTGATTTTCCATAGTTTTTTGATGTTTTTTGTATGTTTACCAGAGGGTAGTATCCGTTTGACATCCGAAATATTGGGATCATCGCAAGGTGCAGAAATCCGCCCCATTTTATATATTTTATCAGACACAAAAATGGGCGGTGATTCCTGGAAGACTTTCCGTTTTGTCATACCCCCAGTTCTCAAAAAGATGAGGATTCAGGGGTTGGTAACTGTCCCATTTTGGGAATATTGGACATCACCTTATAGTAGCCATCTAGTAGACCATATACCATTCATGGTTGGGTGATGTGAAAAATGGGGACATCAGTCATGACCCATGGATTGTCCCATCTTTTTCACCCATCCAGCGACAAAGGGTGACCTCAAAGCGAATCTGTTTGCCGTTGAAGGAGACCTCGGAACCCTGTGGGACGCTGGGACGCTGAAGCGACGCATAAAAAAGCTTGCGCCCCCACCACTGCCCTGATGTCATTTGGGGGTTTCCAATGGTTTCCATAGTCAAGTTACCCCCAATAGCTGGATGGTTTATTTCATGGAAAATCCAACAAAAATCCCATATGCGAACCATGGTGCTGGAATATTTACCAACATTTGCACCAACAAAATCACCCAGTTTTGTAGGTAAATATACCAGCACCATGGAGTATGGGAATGGATCAGGCCTGTCTTGACTTTGGCCCAGTCCGACTCTGATTCTCCTGCAAGTCATGGTGGGTTGGTTGAAAAAATTTGGGAATCGAATCAACGGTACATACCCGACCTGGTAAGCATACAAAAAGCTACGGAAAATCCACCCATTTTTAATGGGTGAACCCACTATTTCATCTATTTCTATGGCCATGTTCAATAGCTTTGTGTATGTTTACCAGAGGGTAAATCAAAGGGTTGATCCGAAGTCTGATTTTCTATTGGCCTCACCAGGTGGCGAGTTTTCGCAATGGCCCTCCAAAAGGCAGAGTAACTTTGATGGTTCTTTTATTGCAGTCACAAAAAGGTTCGATAAGAATCCAATATTGGCAAACGCTCAAAAATGCCTGGGGCTTTTTCAAACCTTCAAGGAGAAGGGTCATGCAACAGCAATCGATGAGGAGAACACGGACAAGGATGTGCTGGTTCAAGACCAAACATCTGGAATCGCCCCAGAGACTCAAGGAATGTTCCACTTAGTGACTTTGCTGGTTGATGACCAATTTTTCCAGCATCTTTACTGGTTGGTGGTATACCTACACCTCCGAAAAATATGAAAGTCAGTTGGGATTATGACATTCCCAACATATGGAAAGTCACAAAATTCCATGGTTCCAGTCACCACCAAGCAGTTTAAGTTGGAATTCTGTGGGGATGAAAGCTGATGGCTGCTGTCACTCTTCCCTTCCTGTCCCTACGGAGAGCCGATGTTCAAATCGCTCCTGCTCTTGGTCCTGGTCCTGGTCCTGTTGGTCCTGCAGTTCTGGCGAGTTGCTCCTGGCCAAAATTCCATGGAAAAATGGCTAAAGTATCCCCTTCCCTCTGTGCATTGTGCATGAAAGCATCACAAGATAAAGCAGGCTCGGAAAAACATACCGCGAAAGATGCTTTGATACGTTGGAGCACAGTGTCCACAGTGACTTGGAAGAACTGCTGGGTACGATCAGAAGGCCAAAAAAACACCCACTGCAGCTGTCAAAGCTGTGAAAGTTGAATCCATAATGTCGAGCTGGGTGGGACTACTACTCAGAAGACTTCAGGAACTTCTCAGTTTCAAACGCCCTGTTCAGGATGGAATTCTATGGAATTCTATGGATTTCTGATGCCATGCTAGCCACAAGGCACACTGGTAACCAGCCTCATTGAAGTCTTGTTGGAAAAAAAGGAGAGATTCGTGATCTTCCTGCGCGAGTTCGAAGATTTCCTGGCCATGGATCCCGGGACGGCCAGGGATGGCCGATGGCCAGGATGAGTCGCGGAGCCAGCCTGGTAGTTGTGTCAAATCTCGCAAGCACAGCGCTTAGCGCTTGGGTGGAGATCTTGCCATCATAGTCCTAGGGGCCGAACGCCACGAACGCCACAGCAGAGATAGCTGGCGCAAGCTAGGCCATGAAGAAAATTTCAGGACCCAGAATTCGTGTTCTCTCTGAACTGCCTACAAACATCGACACAGCCTCACGAAACCCCCATTGGGTTCCGAATTCTCACCTGTTCAAATCTTTTCCACAATTTTGCCGTCCCTTTCCCTCAATGTTTCCAAATTCTTGGCTTCTGTCCTCCCTTCCCTTCCCCACACCTTTGACCCTTGCCCAAAAAAAAAAACAGTTCTTACCTTCTTACTCGATCATCAATCCCTTTCCAACAAACATGTTGAAATTCTCTTCGCTGTTCTTTCTTCATATTGTTGTATGAATTCATTGCACTTGCCTTGAGTTCTTACCTTCTCCTCTCTTTTTCAAGTCTCTGTTGCCCTTTTTCGTGGAAAATTGATGAAAATTGCATGAGCTTTTGGTGGTTAGAGGTGAATCCTTTCAAAGCTAAGCCATTTTTCATGGCGGAAAAGCATTTCGTGGCTTTCGTGGCGTTTCTGCATTGACGTGTCTTGTTTTGTTGATATATGTTGATATATGTTGCCACCCATTCGCCACCCATTCGCCTGGTCAAGAAATGCGAAGACGCGATGCAACTTCTTGTCTAACAAAGTCCGGGAGTCAGCATCCAACTGCCTCGGGTCAACGGGTCAACGTCAGCAGTGTGAGATTCAGTCAACTCGTTTTTTTGTTCCAGAAGAAAACACTGACCCATCTGAAAAAGAACATAAAAAATACCATAAAGATACCATAAATTGCATAAATCAAATCTTTAAATCTCCACCAAACTTCACAGAGATCGCGAATTCCTCACCCAACATTGTCCTTTTTCGGCCTCATTCGTACCCTCTTTAAAAAGGTCAGGACCGAGCTGCCGATTCCCTCGCTGGAGCAAGCCAGTGATGCGCGGTAACAATGCGGCAATCCGCATGAGACGCGTCAGACGCTGCAGCCGCGAGACACGCGAGGAACGCGCTGCCAACATCCTTGGATGATGGATGGAAAAAACTGTTCCTGATGGTGACATGGTATACCCTCTGGTAAACTAACATAACTATGGAAAATCACCACTTATAGTGAGTTTTCCCATTAAAAAATAGTGATTTTCCATAGTTATGTTAGTTTACCAGAGGGTATCTGAAAATGATATCCAAATGGCCAGGAAAATGGTGGGAAAATGGTGTGAAACGATAGTAAGAACATCGAATTTTTGGGTAACCCACCATTTTCAGAAAGAGCCATGTGAGTTCGGTTGAAAAAGAGGCTTCAATCGCCAAATATACGTAGTATGGGGATCTTATGTATCAAAATGGCTATTGGTCAAAACCCTGGCACCTAGTGAACCCCAAAATAGTTGGTAAATGGATGTTCATCCCATTAGAATTGATAATAATAGGTTTTGACCCACACCCAAATGGCAATAGACCCGAGATTTTCTTGATCGATTCCTCTAGTTGCTTGGTAGCGATTCCCAATGCTGTGGTGACATAAAGCCTCACAAGCGCGCCCATTTTTCACGACTCACTTGCGCCCAGATTGACCTAAACATACCTCTATGTGGAAAACAACCATTCAGGGTCTACTTTTAGGGGACATAGGTGGGAGGGAATTGGGGAACACGGGGGGATTAGGGAGGGGCAACAGGGCAACAGGGGGGACTACCCGGGCACTTGTGCGAGACAAATCCACGGGCACAAGCGGCTTGGCCGTTTCCTGACATATGGTGACTTCAGGTGGATGGTCCGTGCTTCACTGTCAACCAACAAGGTTATTCCCATAGGATCCATGTATGGTATATATGCTAACATTTGGGGTATAGGTAAATGTTACCATATATAGCATACATGGATCCTATGGGATTGGGTAACTTAGACTGCATATATCTTATCTCACTTCTAATCCTGGAGCGTATAAAAACGGACTCTCGTGTAGATGAGCTCAGGTGGAATCAGGTGCTGCAAGCCTCACAGCAGTTGACCCATTTTTTCAACTGGATCATCGAGGATTCTCAGAGGACTCGTCTGGCCCAGGCCCCATTGGTGGTCGCACAACACAACTCGTGTTTTGAAAAAATGGTGTACCCTCTGGTAAACTAACATAACTATGGAAAATCACCATTTTAATGGGAAAACTCACTATAAATGGCCATTTTCCATAGCTATGTTAAATTACCAGAGGGTAAAATTTGCGCGCAGAGTGTGTTGATGGCACAGTCACCATCATTCACCCCAAGAATTTTCCAGATTCTTTGGATGCTCCACATTTTGTTTCATCGGGAAAAACAAAAATCGTCCGTACAGATTGGGGCCAGTGATGTTTGTTGCTTTATAAACCATAACAAAACCACCATTATATAGTTATTAAACCATAGTTAAGCCACTTATAAGGCAACTGAACGCGAACTCGACTGGGGGCCCCCATCCTGTACTATCAAAGACATTCGAACGTTCCGTGCCATGCGATGTGCCAAGGTACAAGAAACGGGTAAAGCTTTCATCGTTACTGGCGATGAAGTTGGAACTCAAGATCTGCTTCCAGAACCATGTCTCTGGCAACAGCGACAGCGAGGCCGCCAGGTCCAACCAAAAGGAGAAACGGCAGATGTACTGCGGCTTCGCCAGACTGTTCAGTACCAGCTCCAGGAGAAAGAAAGTCAACGTGAGCGTCATGGACACACTGATCCTCAGTGCCCAGGGCATTGGGGACACACAACTCGGGAGTCTGGGCCATGGGTTTGCGGTTTCAAGAGTTCCGAATTCAAATCCAAGAGTTTCCAGGTGGAACCCACGGAAGGGTTTCCCTAAAGGTATGAAATCTAAGTTCCATGTCAGGATTCTGGACGGTTTCGAAACTTTCCAACAGGTTCGAATTCCCTGGATAGGTTAAAAATAACATGTTGGAATGTTTGGAAAAGTTCTAAGCCAAAGCTGGTAGACAGTCACTAATACTTTTGGTGTTTTGAGGATGTTTGAAGCAGATTCTTAAAGGTGTTGGAGTTGGAACTTTCGTTTCAGTTGCATGGCTGCTGTTTGGACGTTGCTGGGTTTCAATTAAAAGAACATGTGATGAAATTCAAATGGTTTCGGGCAAAACAACAACAACAACAACAGCAGCACCAAATGGGTTCAGTCGCACGTTGGTTTCCCAGATTTCTGCAGCGGTGACTTTCACCGAGGGACACGACTTCAGATTGTTTGTGGCCAAAAATGACATCTAGATCTGGAGCATAGAAACTATACCTCGGGCAGACTGCGCACAGGGCCATGCCCCCAATGGTTGGCAACCTGGTCATGATATATATAATTATATATAATTATATATTATATTATATTATATTATATTATGTTATGTTATGTTATATTATATTATGTTATGTTATATCATATCATATCATATTATATTATATTATACTATATTATATTATAGCATAATATATTATATTATATTATTATATTTTACTTTAATATCATATATCAAAATTTGTTATATTATATAATATCATGTTATGTTATGTCGGTGCGGCCCTTAGGTTCTCCCAAACCCACATGCCTTGAATGAAATCCTTCATCATGAAATGTGTATTTGTATGGGTTTCCCAATGTTTTTGTGTTGTCTCTAAAGCAATCATCCTGAGCAACATGTCTTCTGTTGCGCGGACATTTTTCAAAAAATGTCCATTTCAGAAAACAGAGAATGTAACATCATCTTTGTTTTTGGAGCTTACCACAAGGCCAAAACTGTGGAAGGGTTGTCGATTTTTTCGATTGTAATCTTACCACCAAGTTTACGATGCTTCCAAAGCACTGTGGGCACCATGCAAAATGAACATGCTTTCAAAATCTATTGTAGATACAAAGCAAATTTGTGGTTTTCACACAGGCACCTCTGATGATAGTCAGCCTTTTTTCTTCTTCTAGCATCTTGACATGTTCCAGAGTGGTTTTTGCAAACACTGCGTTGTAAAGCGTGCAAGAGAACTTTCACAGCGTAGCATCAAGAGCGTCGTAGAGCGTATACAAGAATTTCTACAGCGTAGCATCAAGAGCGTGTTAACGAGTAACCAAAAAAATGGCCAAGAAACGCAGGCGACAAAATGTTATTACCCCCACCACCCCACCCAAAAAAAAAAACCACACCCTCCCACCCAAAACACACACCGCGAAACAACACCAACAGTCGGAAGCATAGCCGTGATGTCAATGCGACCTGGTTTAACGCGATCAGCACTCGGAGAACCCCAGCGCTGGCGGGTGTTACGTTATGTTATGTTATTTTATGTTATATTATATTATGTTATGCTATGTTATGTTATATCATGTTATATTTTAATTATTATATTATAGTTATACCTGGGTTTAATTTGTATATATATATATATGATGCAGCCCTCCCAGGTCCCCCCCCCTCCCCCCAATGGGTATGGGTATACAGGAGCTATGTTCCCCACCCCCCTGTGGGTGGGTGGGGTGGTGGTAGTAGTAGTAGTAGTAGCTAGTCGTAGTGAATAGTAGTGAATAGTAGTGAATAGTAGTGAATAGTAGTGAATAGTAGTGAATAGTAGTGAATAGTAGTGAATAGTAGTGAATAGTAGTGAATAGTAGTGAATAGTAGTGAATAGTA
>Ga0126342_10022323_pt1 | contig 10461 bp, 11 predicted proteins | sample Cyp1metagenome_FD_92528 | JGI IMG/M metagenome (GOLD analysis project Ga0126342, IMG submission 92528) | Coral microbial communities from Lord Howe Island, Old Settlement Bay, Australia - Cyphastrea 1 metagenome | ecosystem: Host-associated > Invertebrates > Cnidaria > Coral ...
AAAACCGTTAAGCTAACGACTCAGCAGCACCTTTTCCAACTGAGCCGCAATGCTGTAGTGCAACTAGCTTACATGTGTGTTTTATGGTGAGGTGATTTTACACGTTTTGTCCACAATTTTCTTACAGTCAGCTTCGAGATTCATCTTGAGTTCAGAATACCTTTCCTCGTACTGCCTGGCGACATAAGAAACCTTTTGGTTCGACCTTTGCTCTGCCTCCAGTGCTACAGCATTCGCAGCATTCTTCAGTTTCGCATGTGCGTCACTGAGTTCCTTCCTCAAGTTCATGATTTCCTGTTCAGCTACCGTACGGGACATCATGTAGTTTTGCTGTGACTTGTTCATGTCGCATGTCAACATTTGCGCGCTGCTGAGCAAGCTCATTGAAACACCTCTGCTCGACATTCAGACTACGGTTTTCGTAATCCTGACAGAGTTGCTGCACCATCTGCTTCACTATTTGGCTATGCCTCCTGCTTCCTGTCTGATATTGTCAATGTTGCTCTCATTTATATACGTGAGATTGTTTTGCACGAACTGGAAATATGCCTGGACAGGTTGATAAAAAAAAATCCATCGTCTACCGTCATAGGCATGGGGTTTGTCCCAGCCGGGTTTGTAGCCGGAATTCCAGTTGTTGGAACCATTGAACCCGTTGCAGGAATTAGAGCACCGCCAGAACTAGACCCATCACCGCCTGGTCTCTTCATGGCTATTTAGACTACGGATGATAACCTGTATTTTCTGGTTTCAGCTGGGGTTATGATTATAATCCCAAGTAGACTGATAAACCTAAAACTCAACCGCTAAGCGTGCAACTCAATCCTTTTTCACTGAGCCGCAATGCTATAGTAACGCATGCTATAATACGTGGTGTTTTGGGTGGAGTGCAATTGCAAATATTGCCATTTGTTATTTTCCAAGACAATGAATTCATCGGGATTACCAAGATAAAAGTAAACCAAGCCCTTAGTATATCTAGGTCCTGTGTATTACTTTATTATTACCAACCTAGTAAGAAGCTTATCCAGCAGCCGTCAGGCACCATGGCTAGCTGGTGACTTCCCGGAGCTCAGGGATCGACACTTCTGCCGCTAAGTCTGCATCGTACATCAGGGCCTCCAGGCAAACTTTTTGAGCCGTGGGGGTTGCAACCAGAAATGATGAGTCGACTCAACTGAAATACGGATTTGATCCACCAAAATGATGATCGAACCTACATGGGATGATTTAGGCAACTGAGTTTGGGATTCAAGCAACTGTGAGGATTTAGCCCAACTGCAGAAGGATTTTGCCAAGTGAAGCGATGATTTAAGCATGTTCAAGCAAGTGAAGTAGAGATTTGACCAACTCAAATAACCTAGCGCGATAGCGCGGTTGAGGCAAAGCCCCAGAAAGTAGAGTATCCCCTAAATGAGATTAAATAAGTTACCTGTGGGGGGTACCCTCATTTCCAGGAAACTCTCCTCAAATGAGGGCGACAAATGGCTGGCTCCCCTTAGATTCACCCTGCGTTCCCTGGCCGCCATAAACGAGCCAACGAGCCATGGCTGCGACAAATCACCAGTTATAATGTATATCATTGACAAATAGGTATCAAATAGGAATTCATCAGTTAATAATTTTTGCAAAAATAATTATAAGAAAACATGTCAAATCATTGAAACTACCCACCTTCTTTACGGTTGATATCGGGGAAACCATCAACTGAAAATTCCCGATGAACATTGCCATTCAAAAGGTATACCACTGCATGTTTGCGCAAAGTCAAAAATCATATTGTTAGTGATATTATATATATACATCTGGGCAAATTATAACGACCTCACGGCGACCTCACTGGAATCATGGTTAATAAGGGCAATCATCCCAAAATGGCCCAACATTTCAGGTTAGTGAATTATTACAATTTGCTCAGATACTTATAGTATCATAAAATGCTTGGTCTTACAGTATATCGAATGTGGCTCTGAAAATATCGTACCCTGTTCCATCAACTGGTTGATCATCGTTCTCGCTAAAATGAAGATTTTCTGGGTGCTTAGAAAAATCCCCACTTTCAGACACACCCCTATATCAAAAATGTTGGTGAAACCAATTGAAATCCCATAAAAATACCATATTAATCCATAACAAAACCACCATGAAGCCACTGTATTGATGAAATCTCCATTCTGGTGGAAATCACCATTCTCTTTTCATGAAACAATTCACCCCATGAAAATCCCATGAAAAAATCACCATTAAATCCCAGACAAAATCACCATGAAATCCCATAAAAAAATCCCCATTAAATCCCATACAAAATCCCCATGAAATCCCATGGAAAAAATCACCATGAAATCCCATACAAAATCACCATGAAATCCCATACAAAATCACCAGAATTCCACAAAATCCCCATATTTTCCCCATACGCCTCCTCGGCGATCAACAAGCCCAAGCCCCAAAAGTTCAACAGCACCGTGGTCCTTTTTTGGAGTCGGGTTGGAAATGGATGAGTTCACTGAGTTAACTATCGATCATGGGATTTCACCAACAAAAAAAGAATCTTTTGGGATCCTGGTGATTGCCATGATGGTTCATGATGCTTACCAAAAAAGGGACGGGTGGCAGAGGATATGATTGTGATTAGTTGGATGATAGTGATTCCCAATGACGATTTATGTGTGGAAATCCTATATAGCCATTATTTTTCCGATGCATTCCCATTATGTAATTTATTCCAACGCATGATGTGGGACCATTCCCATTCTGGAATTGTGGTTCTGACTGGGTGACTATCCCAAGAGAGCCTGAATGTGTGAACAAAAGGGATGAGTGATAGAGGATATGATTATGACCATTCGGATGGTGATTTGGGTGACTTCGGATTTTAGGTCGATGTTTTTCCCACTTAGGATAGAATGGTGGTATCATGGGATATAATATATATATATATGATATAATATGACATATCTGGTTGGTGGTTTCAACCCCTCTGAAAAATATTATTCAATGGGAAGGATTATCCCATGCATACGTGTACAAAGGGGGAAGTCAAACATCCATCATTAGGATTATTGGGATGATCATTAGGATGAGAATTGGGAACATGATGACCCTGGGGGGTTAAAAGAATCCATGGGATTTAATCATTTAATTGGATCTAATCATGAACTATCGGGGTTGAACCATCAAATACAGTATGTCGATATGGTTGATAATGAGTTTCCGATGGAACATGCAGTAAGGAGCCCCGAAGCACGATGGTGTTGTACCTTCGTTTAGTTCACCAGGCGATCGCGATTCGATCAGCCAACTGGAAACCGGGCGGCCGCCCGGCCCCAAACCTGGATGGTTTCCCAGAAAATGATGTATAAATGCTAGATGTTCATGGTTGTTCCATATCTTCTTTTCAATTTACTGTACAGAACGGCTGAACCCCCTCTGGAAAAAAGCCCTTTATTTAGTGAGAAAAGCATGACAAAACCTGTAGACTTTCCCAAAAAAACCAAACCAGCAATGATAGTCTGTCAATGGCTTGGTTTCTTGGGAAATTTTGTTGAAACACCCTCATGTTTCTACCACAAAAAAAAGGTGGTCAATCATAAATCATAAATCTTCTCTGATCTAATTCTAAAATGATATCGAAGGAGTGGGTTGTTGTGTTTATTTCCCGTTACCACTCCTATAGGTCTGGGCAAAGAAACACGATTTCCTGTATTTGTTCCGAGCAAAGTCAATCAAATCGTGAGAGTCGACCCATACATCATCCTCTGATCGGCTGGTATATAGGGTCCCCCAAAACAAGACTCCATTCACGTATGGTGATACTTACCATTAAAGCAGTATGGTGCCCCAGACATAACCATCGATCAAGCGTTATTTTGGGTGTTATATCATATCCTCACCTCCACCCCACTTTTTAGTTGGAGCACATCTATTTGAGGAGACATTTGTATATATATATATCTATATATATAGAGAACCCTTTACAACCATTATTTCTGGACTACATCATTGTCCTTGTTTGTCTCAAAAATTGCTACCCCCAACATGTGATGTTGCATCGTTGTCTTCCATATTTTTCAATGACGATTTTTGGTGGTATACAACATGTTCAGACACACCCATATTTGACAGGAAAAGTCCGCTTGGCACTTCACCATTTCAATGGGTTTGTGTGACTCCAAACCGGATACAGCCAGGTCATTCTGAATCTGGGAGTTTCAACACCCAATTTTGCTACCCCTAAATCGGTCTCAGATCGGTAATTTTTGTAAAATGGTTAACTCAAAAACGCAAACTCAAAATGGTTGATATATGTTGATATGAATTCTCATGTGGATATCGCTAACTCAAAAAGCCTAAACTAAACTTCTAGATGGAACAGCGGGCACGCTATAGCTCCATGGTTCCCCAGCGGGCACCGCAGCTGAGAATCAGATCCACTCGGCAACAGCCGTTCCAAAAGACGTGTCTCACCGCGGCGCCTCGGTACTGATTCGACGCTTGGAAAGCACGAAATATGAATTATAAGTACTGATAATGTACTGATATTATCTATGAAAAATTCTATGAATCCCTCCCCCTAATACATATATATATGTTTATCACCATCCAAGCGAAGTCCTGGTGAAATGGATTGGGTCCCAACATTGGGTCTCTCTTATTTTTGAGGTATTTCATAGGGAAGAAATATAGCAACCCCAGCCTATTCTAGTGGAATTTTAACATTGTCGTTGGATGAATGAAAGGGAACCTATTGTAAATTCGAATAGAAATCGAGTTACCTATTTAACATGTTGGGGCGGTGTATATAAAATTATATAAACCATCCCTGATTCGGGAAAACACCTGGTGACATGCTTCACTTTGAGCTGCATGGGTTCATCACAAAATGGACCATGGGATGGAATGGCACTGAGAGATATGAGATATGTACGTCCTGGAATAGTTCTAAAGAGGATAAGCATGATCAAACATGAAAATAGGCTGAAGTTGTTCAAGACTCAAGATGTGGGGATATTCTACTCAATCCAAGCTCAGAAGCTTATACATATATGGAGATGGATACCCTATGGTACCCTAATCCAAGTGATGCTGGGTCAATGGCCAAGCACTGTCTGAAAATCGGGTACCCAAAAATCACCGAGTGTACCATCATTTTCTCTATGAAGATTGCCATGTTTTAAAACCGGACTTACAACCACCATGTTTTGACATGTTTTGACCAACTCACAAACTGATTACCTTCATGGTCATATCCACCATGGCTTAACATCCTCCATATTCCTCCATGGTACTATAACAGGAAAATGGCAATATAATAGGTAAATCATCCACACATGAGTAAATTTCCATGGCTGACTACTGACAACTTGGGAGATGGACAGCTCTCTTCGCACCCTGGTCCCATTCCCAAGTGCCAAGCTGATTATGTTGATACATGTCACGAAAAATCCCCATCCACATGGCCAAGAATCAAGTTCTGTCAACTTACCCTTCAGTTGATTTACCCATTTACCGTATACTTTGATGGTCAATAAATCCCAATTTTTGATGGCTGAATGGCTGAATCCATTTTTTTGCAGGCAAAACAACCCCAATTTGATGGTTGATCCACTACACACCCCAAAAAGTAGCATACCCGAAAAATAGGTCAGGAAGATGATTTTCCGGATGGATTTGGCCATTTTGGGGTTCCATGTTGTTCCATGTTCAGGGCGTGTACCCCACCAAGGTTTACCCAGATCCCTAGGCATTTGGACGGATCAGATTGTCCTCCGCCATGATTTCGCTCTCCACGTTCTCCTCTGTACACATCGCGCCAAAGACCTGTCGAGTTGGAGGAAACCTGTACCAGGTTGATGCGTCCTCAAATGGGAAAAAAAAACATGGAGCCCGCTTTGGTGTATAGTGAATATATATATATATATATATGTATTATAATATATATATATATATATATATATACATATACTGCATATATATATATACAAATGCTAGACTATTCATCATATTCATCCTCATAGACATCATCTTCTTCATAATCATAATAATCGGCATCGCCTTCTTCTTCATCATCACTATCACCATCAATCATCACCATCACCATCATCATCAACAACAACAGTCAACCACTAATAATCAATAACCAATAACCCAGCTTTAGTCATTAGTGATCAAGCATCAATCAGCATTAATCATCAATCATCTATCATTAATCAATCATTAATCAGTAGTCAAGCATTAATCATCAATCATTAATCATATAGAATCATATATCAGCAATCAATAATAATCAATCATTAACCATCAATCATCAATCATTTTAGAATCATCCATCCTCATCATTGCTGTTTACCTTCATTGGCTGTTCATTTTGTGGTCCAACGGGACGTACCACCCCCCCTTCAAGCGGTAATCTGGCACAGTTTTCTGTGATAAATGAATCTCTTGGTTTTCAGATTAAAGAAAAACTTATTCATCTGCAATCTTTCAAGGTCTTCAGATTAAAGAAAAACTTATTCGTCTGCAATCTTTCAAGGTTACAGCTCCATGTTTGGTAAAAGTATATAGGCACAATTGTCTGGCCAATCTTTGATCCGAAAAACATTGCCATTTTTAGCTGCTGAATGTCTTTTCACATCAACACACACACACACACAAAAAAAAAAAGTAGTCCACGAAGTTCTCACCAAAATTCGCCTGGGGTACATCTTTTATTCGCACCAAATGGTAACAAAAGACCCAGACCTCCGCGCAAAGGATGTCCTGAACCTGGGATGTTGATCTGCCGAGTGAACTGCTCATGGGATTTAAACATGGTAAACCTATCTATTCTCAAAAAGGAATAAACCTATCTATGTTAATTTTAGTTCATGGCTACAGATATCTTGACCAGTGTGTCTGAAAAATAGGCCACAATCTGATGGTTTATCATAACTGTCTCCATTCAAATTGCCATTTATCGGGGCAAACTAATTATATATCAATGGGCTGGTTTGAGGGAAAATCGAAACTGGAAACCATGGTTTTTACCATCAAATATAGGGCTTTCCTGTAAATTGTCCCATTATCCAATTCTATGAATATAGTAGTTCTTAAGCCGAAGACATTTGAGGAATGATACGGACTGACTAACCTTGACCTTTCTGCTGGGCTTGATGCATCCCTGCGACTAAGCTTGCAGTGAGCTTGCTGTGAGGTCCCTGTAGAAATCGATACATTGTAGTGAATTACCCTCTGGTAAATTAACATAGACCCTGGCAGATAGGGGTTGGAAGACTAGTTTCCATTAAAAATTGGTGGTTTTCAGGGTCTATGTTTATTTACCAGAGGGTACATCCTAACCAAGCGAACTCTGTGAAGGCGTCAGTTTGACATCACCAACGGAAAATGTAGAAAGTTGAACCAAAGAAAATTACGATGGTCACGGAAAGTGCGACAAAATGATGATGTCCTGGATTGGGAGAAAATTTCCGGGGCTGCTACGAGGTCGATTTACCATCACTTCAATGTTGAAAAGAGGTGGATAGCCCTATATAATCCTCTGTATAATATATATATATATAACTATATAATTATATATAACTATATAATAATAATAATAATTATATATATACATATCAATGTATTATAGTGTATATGTACAGTGTATATAAATATGTATTATATATATACATATCAACCGACCGCTAGGAAAAATATCAACGGAACAAAATGGGTTTGAGAACGCAACATTCCTCAAATTTCAGGACATAGGGAGCCCCTTGAGGGGCAGGTTGCCGCCTTGTTGAAAGCAAAATTGGAGGTGCCAGCCTAAATCTGAGTCAATAAACTGAGTAAATAGTTGCCTTCCGGGCCCCGGTGCATTTAGATAGCCACCTCAACAGTGAAGCCAAGCAGTCAATGATGGAGGCTGATTACTATACAAAAACGCTCCAAAACTCCAATCAAAATGTCAAACCCCTAGGCAAAAGGGTACTCAGGGCAGTTTTAAGCGTTAAACCCCGTCAAGGTACTTGGTTTCTTAATCCCAGAGTTAACTCTATTTACCTTCTGGTAAACTACGATAACTATGGAAAATCACCAGGTTTAATGGGTAAATCAACTATAAATGGCCATTTTCAATAGCTATGTTAGTTTACCAGAGGGTATCTTTATTGGAAGCCAATTGATAAGCCCTTTCTCACAGCCGCAAGTTCAAATTCCTGTTGATCAAATCCGAGCGCATCGAGCGTGCTGATAATGTGAAATTTCCGTCCCCCTTTGAAAGTGTGGTGAAACTGGATGAACAAAACTATCATAAACTATCCCCAACAACTTACATCCCAAGCATGTTTGATATTGTTTGACCATTGGGGAAAATGGATGGCCCCCATCCCAGTGTTTTTTTTTTTCGGAATCTCAAGCCATGAATTTCGCCAGGTAGCATGGCACACTTGAATCTCAGCGTCCAGAACAGGTCGACCAAAGTCGCGGTTGGTGATGTACTTGTGCCATTCGGGATGCTGGCGCCGGGGCATGGCGAAGCTTACTGATGTTCAACCAAGGTTGGCACCTAGGCTATGTCAATATGGGGAGTACTTCGAAGATCGTCCTACACCTGGCTGGTTATATAAGAACCCATAAGAACCCGAGATCCAAACCACGCCTCGAAACGGTTGGAGTCAAATTTCCAGGTGACTTCGTCGACGTAGAAAGTCCTTGCTGAGGACAGCATAATGGTCCCAACATGTCCCAACTTTTGAAGGGATTGGAACATTTCATCCCACCAAATTGGGGAAACAATGTAGTCAAATCCATTGCTTCCCTCATCTTCCATCATCTTCCCTCATTCTTTGGGCTGAAATATCACAAAAGAACTGCTGATTCTGGGTTGGACTTGTTGCTCCGGTATGTGCAGTGCTTCTGCATTGGATCTGTTTCAGCAACATGGGATGTCACCGAAATGGGAATAGAACCCAAGAAACTTTGACATAAGATTAAGATGATATGATAAGTGTAGTACCCTCTGGTAAACTAACATAACTATGGAAAATCACCATGTTTAATGGGAAAATCCACTATAAATGGCCATTTTCAATAGCTATGTTAGTTTACCAGAGGGTAGTAGATGTTTTATGGATGTGTTTAAAAAAATAGCTTACCCCTAAATCCAGCGGTTCCTCCTCATTTTCCCTCCAAAAACTGCGGAGGGTGAGATTTTTCCTCATGGAGATCACGGCAGGAAAGCGATGATCCAAGATCGATGGGCCCCAAAATATCTCCAAAATCATGTTGGTTTCCAAAAATATCCCAAAATATCACCAAAATTTCCCCAAAATAACCCAAAAATGTGACATTTCAATACATTTTAGATGCTTGGGCTGTGGGCTCTCCAGTGCCCAACAAGTCACGAAAAAAATGTGTGCTGGGGCCGCTGGGGGTCGGAGAACCATAGCGGGACTGGTCTACCAGTTCAGCAGGTTTCCATGGCAAATCTTCGATACCCTGCTTAGCTTCTATGGCAAAAGTTGTGTCAGTATCAAACTACCCAGCCCACGGTGAAATGGGCTCTACGCTTCTAGGAAAATCCATGAATTGAAACGAAATGAAAATCGGAAGCCATGGGTTTCAAATCCCTGAAAAATATCTGGAGATGTTCCTGCAAATTCGCCAATTCTATTCATCAACCCATGGGGAAAGAGGTTCCGACTCACCGAGAGATTGAACGCCAGGTGGCAGCATGTATCGCACTGGATTGAACATCGTCCTGCACAACTCCACGATGACTTCAGGAATTCAACGTGGCTGGGAAATACCCCTAGAACTGAAGGTTTTCGATGGGAAAATCATCGAACTTTAGGTGGTACCATTGTTTTCGAAGTGCCAAGTTTGATTACCGCGGTGCCGGTGCCGATCTTGTGGATATCTCGGCTGATGGATGACTTAAATGTTTCGAAGTGAGAGGCATGTAAATCGAGGTGCCGGTGCCGGTCAGCTGAATTTCTGTCCCAAAGTCCTGCTTTCGGTGTGAGTTACGATTGCTGAATGGAAACTGAATATGGGACTATTGAACGAAACCCGACATGGACAAGTCGCAAACTTATCGAAATTAGCCTGTCTGTCAGATTTAACCTCTGAATATCTCTCCCCTGAAATCCAGTTGCCATGGAATCTGTGTCTGCGAGGGCAAGCCTCCCTCTTTTGCGACCGATACTCAGAATCGCTCTGAAGGTCTTACACTATATTGAAACGTGAGATAAGACCCCCACCGTAGCCTTCGTCGGTTCCATGTTAGATTTTAACCATGATAATCTAACCCAGCAACAACATATAATGTTTATATTATATATGTTTATATATGTTTATATATGTTTCTATATGTTTATGTTCATATATATATGTTTATATATGTATATGTGTACTTAATATATATACATACATATACAACATACATATCTATATATAACATACATATATATATATATA
>Ga0126342_10022324_pt1 | contig 10461 bp, 10 predicted proteins | sample Cyp1metagenome_FD_92528 | JGI IMG/M metagenome (GOLD analysis project Ga0126342, IMG submission 92528) | Coral microbial communities from Lord Howe Island, Old Settlement Bay, Australia - Cyphastrea 1 metagenome | ecosystem: Host-associated > Invertebrates > Cnidaria > Coral ...
ACATCCAATTTTTTATACACATCCAATTTATAGATGATTTAAACGCCAATTTTTATACACATCCAATTTATAGATGATTTAAAAACCAATTTTTATACACATCCAATTTATAGATGATTTAAACGCCAATTTCTATACACATCCAATTTATAGATGATTAAAACCCAATTTTTATACACATCCAATTTATATATAGATGAATTTCACATCACACATGAATGCTTGGCGGTGAGATCTTCAACAGACTTCGCTAGGATTTTATACTACAGTAGCCCGCAGAGAAAGGTCCAACAAAAATATGAAGGTTCCTGATGACTAACATTTTCATACATTTTCTATTTTCTGGTTGCTGTACAATCGGGGTGAAATCGCTGGCCAACACCCCAGTGGTGCGAGGAGAAGCGGGAGTGGCGTTCAAGTGGCCTTCACGCCGCGAGTGTGCTGATAAGGCTGGCGATCACAACGTTGCCAGAAAGCCTGCCATTTTTTGGATGGTTTATACCATCCATTCACCCAGGGGTTGTTGTATTATATGTATTTATCCCATGGTTTATACCATCGGTTTTTCTGGTAGAATAGGGGATTATTATTATTATTATGATGATGATGATGATTAGATGATGATGATGATGATGATGATTCTTACTCTTCTTCTTCTTCTTCTTTCTTCTTTCTTCTTCTTCTTCCTATTGTTATTATTATTACCATTGGGTTTACAGCGTCATTTCTGCTTTGGGTGTTTCGATGGACCACCGATTTGTACTGTAACAGTGCAGAGTGGCTTCACAGATTTGCTGGTGCTTCGCCAGTATCAATAGATCTACCCTCTGGTAAATTAACATAGACTCAGACCCTGCAAAAAAAAAACAATTTTTAGTGGAAACACATCTTCCAAGCCCTATCTGGCAGGGTCGAACGGTTAATTGTAGGGTAATAGAATCTAATAGATTGCAGATCTCTTTGTGTGTTCCGGTACTTTTTGAAGGAACTTTTTGCCTTCCCCCCCTTTTTTGCGGACCAAGCACCAGGGTTGGACCTCAGCTGCAGGTCCAACGAGCCACTCCTGACGATCCGTGGCGATCATGGCAACCAAGACAAAAGGATCTTTCAGATGAAAGAAAATGACAAAAAATGGCTAGATTCAGTTGTTGACTCATTGACTATATGGATCAAAAAATGGCCTATACCATCAGATACCTATCAATTCCTGACAGCCCTTCAAGAATCAACGGGGCCGGCGATTTTAGGCACCATCAGATGGCCCACATTTGGCCCACATTTCGCAGCAGTGACTTCGGAAACAAAGAAATAGATGGTCAGTAATCATAAACCTTAAAGCATCTTAAATCCTAAAGCCACATTTTCGACAGACATCCAGCCTAGAGATCTTGGAATCCCCTGCTTCGACTGGTAGTTAGGAGGGTAGGGGCCATAGATCGAGCCGTGGCGTGCCGCGTGAGCGATGAGCCGACGGAAGCAGGTGCCCGTTGTGGCTTTCATGGGATATACAGCAATGAAGGGTATATTCCATGGGATGTTTCATGGAATATCATGGGATATATGATATACAACCAACTTGATTTTTTGGTGTCTGAAAATGGGGTATACTAACCCCAATTTCTGGCTTTAACTGGGAATGTGATGATTCGACAACTGGCTCTACCTACTAAGCAGGACGGTTACCAAATATATAGTGTATAATATGCTTGTAATCTGGGTATAAGCTGACTCATCAATTGGTTCGATTTCAAACCAGGAGCCTCACAGACACACCATAGATCTGCTTGATCAATGACCAAACCGCCTCTTGGTTGATAGCTACATACAGTGGATTCTACTAATTTTGCTCAATTAGGATTATTCTTACCCAAGATGGACACCCATATCAGGCCATATCAACCAATCAAGAAGGGGATTGCAGAAGGTATTGTGCACTTCTCCGGTCTCTTATCTTTTTGGACTTTATCGATATCAAATACATCTACAGCTTGCCCTGCCACCCTGAGTCTGATGTTTAGCTTGCTGATCATGTGCTTCTCCAATTTTTGCGAGCGTTTTCTTTGCGAAAGTCCGGTTACAATCATAAACAGTTGTGACATGTTGTGATAATTGTGAACTATCTCAATGGTATCCTAAATCTCCAAGTATGGTTGTATAAATGTTGTATCTCCTCTCAAAAAGACATCTCCACTCTATTCCTGGCGTTTAACCAGACGTCGGACGTGGGCTTTTGGGCCTCCCTTCAGGTACGAACCTGGGGGCCAGTTGCCGTCCTGGCTTGCTTGACCTCGGTCTTCTATGATGAGCGTCTCAACTGACGACGTGGCTTTTTGTGGATAGTTTGCTAAATCATCGAAGTCAATGGACCATTTTGATCCATTTTTTACTGGCAAAAAAAAGCACCTGGAGGGTGGTTGTTGATCTTTTTGCTGAAACACTCATCGTTTTAGATGATCGTCCCCCGAAAATTCTTGTCTGACTCAAGGGGGTTGAAATACTTCCATGCACCTGGTTTGGGATTTTCTAGCCTGTCCGTCATTTCAAGCAACTGGTTATTTGATTTCCTAAACTTGGGGTTGCCAAGTTTTACATCATTGGCAAATAGACACACATTTTTTTGTTGTGTGAACTCCGTTCCCCCTTCAACTGCTGGCAAACAAACAACCAGGAAACGATCCGTTGGTGAAAGTCACATCACTTTCAGTGGTAAGGATTCAACCAACATTTGGGTAATTTTGGTTGGATCAACGGGAAACCTAGAAATCACCTTGTTTGAAAAAAACATCCCTGGCTGCAGTTTTGGCATAGAGTTAGATCCCTCTCATCCATCCAACATTTTAGTCAGGCAACAAATCCCATCATCCTCCTGTTTAGAATGGGTAAAAGGGACTTGAACATGGGCAAACGTTTGCCCCTGGAAAATACCAAATTTATTCATTAGGGATCAATTAGGGATGATTCACCAATGGACTTAGGGGTAGCCTATTTTAAGACAAACCCATGTACATATATATATATATAGTATAAATAAATAACTAAATAAATGAATAAAAAAATAACTAGAAATTAGATATATACATATATATATATATATATGGTTGAAACAAATCCCCAACATTTGGCTTGGGGAAAAAACATCCCGTTCCATTGTGGGTAAGGAAGATATAGTTTTGGCTGACAAGAAGTCTCTCATCTCATCCATTTTTTCTTATCCTACTGGATCGTCGAGAATAGGCTATCCCTCCACCGGTTGATCATCATCGTCCCTTCTAAAATTGCCAGGGCTATAGCCCATTGTTGGATGATGTATCCACTTCATTGCATCCCATTAAAAAACCTGGGACCTAGGAAAGATCACACCAGGGATACGAATGAAGCCATGAATTCTATCCCAATGAAGCCATAGCATTAATTATATCGCAATAAAAAAATCCCCAACGGCCACAAACAATGCCATCCTACCAAAGCCAACCCCCCAAACTGAGGGCAGGTCTCCATTATCCCAAATATATACTACCAATTGTAATACCCATTATCATTTCGAATATACATGGGGTATATATACTTTTTCATATTGCATTTTTGAAATTGGGGATATCTATTTTATGTACAAATTCTTATTCCCCGTCAAATAGCCTTATAATAATTAGTCGTGTGGAGATAATCCAAATGACATATGATCTCCAGACTATAGTCTCCTTATAAAACAGCCCACAATGTCATCATTTTTTCGAATTCCTTTTTTGTTTTTTTGATATTCCCATCATGCCCATTACAAAAAATGTTTATATCCCAATGATACAAATATTATGGGATGTACCATCATGAGAATTATCTCCATCATTCCCATATGAGGCATTCTCAAAATGGGGGTACCCCTTAAAATCGATGGTTTATAATGGACAATTGCAATCTAAAAAATTGATGTTTCTTGCCGGTGCCATGACTCAGAAAACCTCCAGATATTCCATGGTGGAGATGATCTGAGGCCCAGTAGCGAACCACTCCCGGGCTTCTCTGCCTTAGATGCCGAGCGTCCCACCCGTCCCCCGCGAATGTCGGCCCCCCCGGGGGCGGCTCCCGGGGCCGCCGGGGCCGGGGCCCGGGCCCGGCTCGCGGCGACAGAGCGGCCCATGGAAGAGGCATATGTCACTTGGAAAAATGGGGGAGTTTATGGAAGAAATGGGGAGTAGACTAAGATAGCTATGGACAATTCACCATTTTTAAGTTTGGTAAATCAATTAACTACATGGTCATTTGAACATGGTTTTAACATGTTTTAACATGGTTTCAGAATGGTTCAACATGGTGGGATTTACCTTTGGGGATTTCGTGGAAACGTGGTGATGCTGTGGCCGGCAATTTCTTCAAGTGGGGTATCTGAAGAATTGGTTGAAAGGAAGATGGTGATGTAACCAGCATTTTACCACCACAAATGAAGTTCAACATCACAACATAGGGATATAGAGCCAGTAAAATATGAAATACCCCTACATCATTTTGATCCCAAGGCATGACGAGATCCAGTACATGACATTACAGGGCTTTGGTTTGGGGGTGTGGCAGTTGATACCTGGATGATGGGATTAAAAGTTTGGTTTGTGTTTGGGAGGTGGTTGGTTGATGGAAGCTTTGAGGATCTATTGAAAAAAAAATCCCAGCATTCTTCTTTGTCGGTTTTGAGAGGGGACCCATTCTGGCTGGTTGCTGGAAGATAAAATGTGTATTTTCTCAAAAGAACCATCAAACATGTGGATATTTTACTTACTACAGCTCCACAAACAGACAAACTCGGTGAGTACAAAAAGATGGACGTGGGTCAGAAGTTAGCAAGCAGATGCCTAGACCGTGTAAATGAACATCCCAACTTGGTCACTCACTCCATTCTGTTCATATTTTTGGGCTGTTCACCTGGGCATTCTTTGGAGTTTTGGAAATCAGGGGCACAGCCCTTGATACCTTTGATGTTTCGATGGGTCACCGATGTATGTCCAACCTGACTGCCCATGACTTCTTTTCAGTAAACCTGTAAATCTTCCAATTTTTCAGGTACCCAACGGTACCCAACCCATCCCCAAAGATTCGCTCTTGGATCTTGGCGCTTTGATGATGTCCCTATCATATCACGTGTCTCACTTGTCGCGGTCTTTGGAGGGAGCAAACATGTGCCATACTCACATTCTGGCGATTGCAGCTCCCCTGGTTGGTTCTTGGGCATCAACACGGTCAATCTTTGCAGCTGATCATTTTTGATCTTCACTCTTTTGCCTGATAAATGCCTGTTTTTTGGAACCATTTTTTTTGTTCCCAATAAAAACTCGCATTCAACACCAATCCCATTTGCTCGTAGGTGACCGAAGTTACAGGGTATCCCCAATTGAATTGGATAACAAACACTTTCTTTGAGCATGGTTCATCATCATTCCCACAATATTTTCCACAATTCTTCCAAGATGATCCCAGAGTTCACCCCATCAACCGTTGGCTTGCCATCATTCGCTCTTTCATCTGATCAACTATATTTATGAACAACACAACTCGTACCATAATTGTCCCATATTTCAAGGCTCATTTCCCATTACCCCCTGGTAATCAAGTTGGTTGGTGGCTGGATGATTTTCCCGTAAAAATCCCCATTTGAAAAAGGGGATTGTTCCACGTTTGAGGACGAGGGTGTTTGTCTTGGCGCAACAGCATTTTTTGTCCTGTACGCTTTTCCAATCTTTTCCATTGATTATCCCATGAATTATTGGCTTCCCATAGCTCGAAGAGTTATATATATATATACATATGTAATTATCCCTTAAATTGTGAAGTTCGGCAAATCAAAAAGGATGTAAAAATCACCTATCTCAATGGCAATTTTCTATGGCCCCATTTTTCAGTTTGGCAAATCAAAAAGGATGTCTATCATCAATTGGGCCATGGCTTCATCGATGGCTTGACAGGCAAATCACCATATGTCAATGTTTTTTTTTTTTCCATTAATCATCATATCATCACATTAATAGTTATATAATAGTTATATATATATAGTTATCCCATTATTAATAAATAGCTATATAATGCTATATATATAGTTATTCCATTATTAATAGCTATATATATATATATGTGTCTACATGGGCCATTCCCTTCCTATGACTTGGGCCGACTCCAATGGCCGAGGTGACCTTGGATCATGTCCTTCTGCCGCGCCTGTTTTTCCACGAGCTGTCCGACATCTTCGATGGCCACTGGTCGCAGGACTCGGTGCTGCCGAAATCCCTGGAGTGACTGACTGGTTGGAGAGTCAGCGAGATGGTGGAAGGGGTGCTGGAGAATTTGTAGGAAATAATGTATATATGATATGTAATATATATGATATGATATGATATATATATATATATGTATATATATGATATGTATATATATATATAGTGTTGTTGATGATCTAAAGATGATTAGCGTTTAAGGATATTACATGTACTGGATATGTATATTTATGTACTGTTTTGCTTGGAATATCTGATAGTAGATCCAAGACTATGAGATGGGACAAAATCTTTGAGAAGGATTGGTCCCTCATGGATGGCTCAATGGGGCAAGAACTGGCCCAGGCATTCGGGCGCGAAGCATTTGAATCTGTGGACTGAAGAGGGACTGAAGCAACTGACCTTTGGCATGGACATGAAGATCTTTGGCTGCAGAAAATCGACCAAGATGTGAACCGCAGGATGGACCTGGCTTGTGAACCAAAGCTGGTAACCCCAATAAGAATCTCCTCAGAATCAACCATCGGTTACTTTGATTGATACTCTTCCTAACCATTACACTCCCGCAAATTAACATAGACCATGAACATTTTTTGTAGTGAAGAGTAATATCTTTCAACCCGTGATTCATGGCAGGGTCTACGTGAAGTTGCGGATAAAACCAGTAGCAATAAGCAATCCATAACACCAATAGCAATCCCCTACAGTAATAATCAACCTGCTAGCCTTATTGACCATTGGTCAACAGAGTTGAGTCACTATTCCCTCACCTTCTGGTTGGGACCTTTGCAGCGGCAAAATGGGTTCACAAACCGTCCTTGAAGGAAAGTCAGAAGCCAATACATATTTGGCTCATGATCCAGAGCTTTGTTTCATTTTACATATGTTTATGCATGTACATATATATATGTATATTATGTAAACACACAGCATTTTGTAGCATGTATAACATCTATACATGCGTATGTTTCATATACATCTATAGCATTTTCACAAACACATATATATATATATATAATTATATATATATATAATGTTGCATAAATATACATCTATAGCACACACACACACATGGGGATGGATCAATACCTATTAATACCATTTTTAGGGGGTTATTCACATCCATAAATCCCAGCTATTTTGATGTGAACTACAGGGGTACTATTGGTTTTGACACACTGCCATATATATATAGATATATATATAGATAGATATACCATATTAACCATGGTTATTAAGTTCTGGGATGATCATACGGAGCGCTGGCATGATGAACCGGTTGATTTTTTGAGGATCCCTTGGCATCACGTCAAGACCGTCGAGTCCTGGAGCGGAGGACGCGGAGCCGGAGAGGCCGCCGCCATGCGGAGGTGGAAAATTGGTATGTCATTGGTTGGTACAAGGAGGTGCCCCCGTTGGATAGCTATTGAAAATGGCCATTTATAGTGGATTTTCCCATTAAAAATGGTGATTTTCCATAGCTATGTTAAATTACTAGATAGCTAAGTTGGTGCAAAGAACTCCAATAACTATGGGTTTTTGTTGGTGATATATCGAACTAGTTAATGGGGTTATAAACCAACTTATAACAAGGTGGGGGCACCACCTTGTATGAATCAACTCACTGAGATTTGGATAAGATTCATCAGAAATTGGGCAGTTGAGATTTACGAAGTCGCCACGAAGCCCTGGTGCGGTTTTGAGTTCGTGGGGAGCAAGTGGAGTGGCGACTCCCTTTTCCTACTGGTTGATTCATACCAATAGGACATGACGTTGCGATGATGAGATGATGTTCGTGTGCTTAGTGCTCCTAAAATTCTGGACCGATTTTGCCATCTCCATTGTGTTTACCGTTCACTTCGCTGATTCATCCAAGAGGTTTTGTGGCTGACAAGCCACAAAACAATGTGTTTTTTTCGATGAATTGTCTCCCATTTGGCTTGGTGGAATCCCCATTGCTGGTTGGGTCAAGCCACCACGATTCTTGTTGCTTCCATCCCCACTAAAAATGGTTCTAAAAGCAAGGTTTTTTGGTCGATAGACTTTTTCAACTCACCTGAAACCGCGAGCTCGCCCCCGCTAGAGAGATTGGAACACCACCCCAAAAATTCTATAGTATATGTATATCTATATATATATATATACACATGTGATGTATATGTATATATATATATAATATATATATATATATATGTATGTATTATTTATAAACGCAATTTCCCATGGAACATCTTCCACAGTCCATGGGCTTCCCCTCTTGAGACACAAAACAGGCGAGTTCCAGATTCGCGGTGAGTTCCAGTGAGATGATGATCAACTGTACCGTGAGATCCCTCCGAAGTATCTGAGAATCACTGGTGGAGCTGGGATGAATGGCTTACGGTGACTTTTTTTGAGCCCTAAAAAGGATGCCCCAAAAATAGTAAAGAGACCATCACTAGCTTACCTTCGGTTTTTTAAAATCATTTTCTATCTTTTTGGATGATGAATGGGTGATTTTCAGAAGACATGGGATTCAGAATGTGATAATATAGATGATTAGCCCCAAAGAGGTTTGGCCCAAAACCATGTTGTTATTGCCCAGCAAAAAGATAGAATACATATTTTCACCAGCACAACTATGACAGAGGAAGATGCAAGTAAAGATATTTATCAGTAAGCATGGGATACATTGATGTTCCAACATTGCTTCAAGATATTAATCGATAAGCATAGGGATATATACATACATAACATAACATAACATAACATAACATAACGTAACATTGCATAACATAACATTGCATTACATTACAATACATTACATTGCATAGAAATATACATGCATATGTATGTATATATATATATATATATATACAGATTTTTACATAGGCAAGAATAGCAGGGGATATAGTTTGACACAAGAAGCATCGAGGCATTCGCCGGCATATGTGTGTATATATACACGCACTACACTACATACATGTATTTGAGAAGTCCGCCAGAATGTGGATTTTTCACTCTCCCTCACTCAATCTTGCAATGGAACATCCGAATGAACATCGGCCCCAACAAATCTTCCAGTTTGATCACTGCGGGGTAACTGCAGCTTTCGTGGGTTGAGTTGGTGGTAGGAAAGCAAAAAAAAGTTGGACCCCATCAGACCCATCACACTTTCTATCACATTTTCTGCTGGGTCCAATCTGAATCTCGTCCGAGGTACAAACCACTCTAGATTACTGGAGCGACTTGGCAGCGACATTTGGCCATCTCGGGGCATCCTGTTCTGGGGCCCTGGGGCTCTGGGGCTGCGTCGGCTGAGGATGTCCTTCGAAATGGAGGGCCCGGTGTTGCAACGCTTACGTCCCAAACTGCTGTTGCAGATGGAACCGCATCGCGATGGCTTGGAGGTGGATCTGAGAGGGCTTTTGTTTAAGTGGGAGACCGGCAGGTAGATGGCAGTTGACGTGGTGTTTTGCTGTGTTTTTTCTGTAGGTTTTTGGAGTTTTTTTTGGTAGGTTTTTGGAGGTGAACTCTGTGAGAGGCTGATTGATTCGTGTTTGGTCATCAAGGAGGTAAACATAGCTACTAGTTTTACTAGTTGCAAAGATTTCTGATGTTTTGAACACATGGGATGATAAGTTAAACTGACCAGAGCGACTTTCGGAGCTGAGGTGTGGGTTGGAGGTCTGCTGGAGTGGAAGGCGAGGATGAAGACAGGGGGATGGTTCTTAGAACGTGGCTTTGTTTATTTTTTTTGGATGGGCCCCGAGTTTATGGTCGTTTTTTTGTGGAAAACATGACAGTTTGAGTGGTAAAGCATAGGATGGAATGGGGTTGCAAAATTGAGACAACATCATTTTCCATGTTGATGAAAGTTGGACAATGGCCAGCCTTTACTTCGCAGGTGGATTCCTATTTTTTGGACTCCGTTGCTGGGGTGGACCTTCCATTGAGGGGAATCTTCCCGTTTTTTTTTTGGGATGCGTGGGGCTCAACCACCGATTTACCACAGAGTTGTGGTACACCCAATGGTTGTCATAAAGCGTCCCCAAAATCACAACTTGATGGGTTGTATAAACCATCCCCAGTCATGGTAGGTGTATGGCAGGGTTTACTACATTATCACGAAAGGTAGCTCCAGAGGGGCTACCTTGAGTTTTACTTTACGAAGTAAAGGGGAGGGCGGCCAGCCCCGTTACCTGATTCTTCAGGAGATTGCTAGTCA
>Ga0126342_10022325_pt1 | contig 10461 bp, 8 predicted proteins | sample Cyp1metagenome_FD_92528 | JGI IMG/M metagenome (GOLD analysis project Ga0126342, IMG submission 92528) | Coral microbial communities from Lord Howe Island, Old Settlement Bay, Australia - Cyphastrea 1 metagenome | ecosystem: Host-associated > Invertebrates > Cnidaria > Coral ...
ACGCGGCGTCTGCCGGAAAATGAAGCAAAATATGCCTACGCCAGCCTACGCACCCCAGCAAACTGCCTACATCCAACCATGTGCAGGTCAACTTTCATATAAATCTTTACTTGTAAAAAAAAAACTCTGCTCATCTGAATGTCATGAGAAGTCATAGTTCCATCTCAATCACTCCACATCACCATCATCACCATCATCACCATCATCACCATCATCACCATCATCACCATCATCAATCATCACCATCATCACCATCATCACCATCACCACCATCACCACCATCATCACCATCATCACTATAATCACCATCATCACCACTGACAATGTCATCGCCACCATGACCATCATGACCATCATGATCATCATGTTCATCATCATCATCATCAGCATCATCATCATCATCATGATCATCATCATCATGATCATGATCATGATCAGATTCATCATGTTCATCATATTCATCACATATTCATCATATTTATGATTGTATTCAACATGTATGTAAATATATATATATATATATATATATATATATGTACATATCTAAATATACACATACATTGACATGATATGGGTTATCTATCTATCTATCTATCTATCAATCAATCTATCTATCTATCAATCTATCTATCTATCTATCTATCTATATATCTATCTATCGATCTATTTATCAATCTATCAATTTATCAATCTATCAATCTGCCTATCAATCTATCTATCTAGCTATCTATCCATCTATCTATTTTTATATCCATATTCATAGATCTATTATATACACGTTTCTACATTTTCTATTATATAGATTCTATAGCTGGATTCATCGCCAAGTTGCCACTGCCAGTCTTCGCCACGGCCACCAAATCATGGCCCAAATGGCAGATTGGCCACGCTTGCGCCTGCGATGAACTTCCATGATGCATTTTCAAGGGCTAAAAGATATGTATATGTATATATATATGATAGGGATAGATAGATAGATTGATGCATAGATATTATCTATTATGTTGGCTTCAAGGTATCCCAAAAAAATGTCTATATATATAAATGTATATATATATATATGTATATATATATAAATGTATATATATATATATATGTATATATATATGTATATAATTGTATATATATAAATATATGTATATAATTGTATATATATATATATAAATTCATATATAAGTCAAGAATATATAATTGGTCAACCCCTGAAACCACCAACCATGCAAGCACTTCTTTTCGGATGACTTCAAACGACTTGAACATCCAGCCTGAATAGGCGATGGTGACGGAAATGCCTCGATCAACGCGTCTTTCAGCTTCCTCCCGACAGGCTGACTGGCTGACTTCGTTTCTAGCGAAACGCGCCATGGTGACGACTGGGGATTTCCCAATGACTTACCCTCTGGTGAACTAACAAAACTATGGAAAATCACCATTTTTAATGGGAAAACTCACTATAAATGGCAATGTTCAATAGTTATGTTGATTTACCAGCGGGTGAGACCCCCCTGGGCCCGACTTGTTTTTGTGAAATGTCACTCTGGTTGGTGGTATACCTACCCCTCTGAAATATATTAGTCAGTTGGGGTTACTATTCCCAATATATGGAAAAATAAAACATGTTCCAAACCACCATGTTTTCCATGTTTTCGGGCAGCATGCTTGCTCAGGTCGGGAGCGAAGCACTTGTGTCCCAGTTCCCCAAATCTAAACCTACAAAGCCATGCGGCTGCACTTTGCAGCTACAGGCAGTGCCGCCAGGCTGCCGGCCGCCCTAGTGCACGGGGCACCCAGGCGGTCGAGCAGCCACAAGTCCACTTCACGAAGTGCTTGGTCGCTCCAAGGAACAGAAATGGAAGGCACGTAGGTTTGAATCGCTGATGAGTGTGGCCGACACTGCTGAAAAGAGGTGTGAATGCCAGCTTCGGTGACCATGGCCTTCACCAATTGTCTGAACCAGCGCACCCGCTTTCGAAACGGAAACACCTCCGCCGCAATGTACGGCCTTGTGGCCACGTCCACCCAGACATTGTTGATCCGAATGGGTCCTGGGTTTCCCCAGCAAAGTTGAAAGTCCAAGTATAACTGGGCAAAAGATACCCAAACCACTTGCGCATCCTCTCCAGTCGTCAGTCTTGACAGAAACCATTGGACCACCCGTTGAGCATGATCACCGCCAAACAGGCGAGCCAACTTGGGCAGTGGTTGCCCGTTCCATCCTCGCAACGCAAAGCAAGTGTCAAACTGTCGTGTTGGTTTCGGCTCTGGCGCCGGTTCGGTCTCCTCCTGCGGTTGTCCTTGACGCACTTGTCTTTGAGCAACCGCAAGCTGCAAAGCAACAACCTGTTGAAAAATTCCCTCTGCTGCTGTAGACGCCACGACATGGGATTCCCATTGTTGCCAAAACACCTGAGGCCGTGCTTGGTTGGCCAATCTCGCAGCCCTGTCAACCAGACTGTTGTTGTAAAACATCCATAGCTCACGTGGATTCTTTGCACTTTGCAACGCTCGATGCGCTGGAACTTTCCGAACCTGTATGCAGTCTCGCCCAAGGGTCTCCACCGACTGAGCGATCCACACCCAAAGATCAGCATTGGCTCCATGTAAGTTAATTTTCCTACTGCCCCAGAAAGTCAGGTTATACCGGTTGACAACCCCAAGACAGTCAGTCCAAACACAGACAGGAGCACACTGACGGGTGGCCCAATGAAGGATGTAGGCAACCGCAAACAACTCAGCACGGTACGCTGTTTGACAAAGTCCACTCAGGGCAGCAGCACAAAGAACAACAGACGAGCCAGGAGTCCAAGTAGGCGACATGGGACGAGCCAACAGCACAGCCCAGGAGGCAAGGCGAAAACGGGCATCAGACTGCCACAGACAGGACCCATCCGTAAAGACATGGTTAAGACTCCCTTTGTCCAGTGCACACTCAGGTGGCGGGGGGTCAGTGGGAATGCTGAGCAGGGAGGTCAACCAGGCTTCATGAGTGGGCGACTGCAGTGCCCAACCCCGCAAGGCCAAAGCCGGAGGAATGCTCTCTTGGAAGTGCTGAGCCTGGGGGGCATGCAGGTCTCGCAAGTCTTGATGCTGGGGGCACTCCCAGTAGCGGTGCTGGAGAGAATCCCGACTACCACACCACTGACAGTGATCATTCTGGTCACTCCATTTGGCCTTGTAGGACTCAGTAAAGAGACCACCCGAAAGTCCAAGGCGGTAAAGGGCTTGATCGTCGGGCCCAAGCCTACGCAAAGCTTTGCGAGTGGCTGCAAGGTCAACTCGGTGAAGTCCATCAAACTCGGCTCGGTGGGAAACCTTGCTAGCAACGACTTGAGTCCACGCCCACTGGAGCCTAACTTCGATTTCAGCCGGGTTGGAAGTGTGAAGACAGAATGAGCCAAAACGGTCAGACAAGAACCCACGCCAGTCAACAGACAGTCCAACATGCTGCAGCCGATCCAAGACAATGGCAGTCAGGGATGACGGGGGTAAGTCCAAAAGTCCACAAGCGACAGGGGCAAGCAAAGTAGACCCGAAGTCAGAAGAGTAGTGGTCGCGAACAGATCGGCAAGTCCAAAGCAAGGCAACATACTGGGGATCGACACCAGGCTCCACAAGCCCCAAGAGCACATGTGAATTGACGCCAGGTTTCTGCCATCCAAGGGCTTTGACAGCCCGTCTTCGGAGACGTGTCCACACATTGGCCCCAAGAGGCGCACTAGGAACTGCATGAAGGCCCCTAGGCCAGGCAACTGCACGCAACATGAACACCTTTGCATGGTGCCTTGCTCTACTCTGTGCAAGCTTGGGCCAGAAGTCTTCAAGTGCTTCGATCCGTTGCTGGATGGTGCGGTTGGTGTACTGCTTGGACACCCCAAAATGACCTCCAAGTTCACGGGCATGGTGGCAGACGGAGATACCACTGTCCCGGAGCTGGCTGCGTACAGCGGCATGGGTGGACCATCCAAAAGTCTTCTTCCTGTCTACAGTCAAGTCCAACATGCCCGCAAAGGATTCAACCAACGAAAGTTGCCGAACCGCAAAGTCAGGATCCCAAGTGTAACACTGCCAGTCATCGACATAGGACAAGGTGGAGATCGATGGTGCCTGAAGACGCATCCAACAGGAGAACATGTGATCGACAAGCAACATCCCAAAGACACTAAGTCCACACCCCTCAGCAAGTCCAGTGCTTGTCGAAAATCCATCTGAGAATGAGTCACGCACCTTGAAGTGTCGACACATACCTGCCAACGCACCTGCCCAAGCAGTGGTAACCTGATGTGGGGTTCCTGCAAGGATTGCAAGGCAAAGGGCGGGGTACCTGGGAATGCAGTTGAAACATTTCTCCAAGTCTGCTGACACCCCGCACAATGGCGAGTTGGAAGCATAGGCCTGCTCGATCTGCTGCAGAAGGAAGTGCCAAAGGTCGGAAGCTTGACGCCCTCTGCGATTCCCAAACACACCTTCATCAACCCAGTGTTCAGCCCAGGCAAGCAAGTGTCGGGACTGGATGCTGGACCAAACACGGTAAGGCAAACCAAAGACAGTGATTGGCCTGTACTGGCTGGCCGTGGAGGCCGATTCCGTCTTGGCGAGTGAGTGAACCTTGCCAGCTAACAGCTGGGCTGGCCAACTGCCATCACTTTCAGCGCGCTGGTGCATGCTGACCAGGCTTTGCAACGTACTGGCATCTGCCTGAACCAGATCATCTCTGCTCACACCATCAAGTCCAGTGGCAGAGCGTTTCTTTTTCCGATGGACTTCCGCAGACAAAAGCGAGACATCAACAGGTAAATGGGGGACAAAGACAGGACGGAACAACCGGCTAGCCAGGGCAACAACTTCATTCCAATGGGTAAACGGCACCTGATCGTGGCGACACCATCGCTGTTGCCATTGCTCATGGAATGCTTGGAAGATGGATCGCAGGTCCCCAATTTCCTGACGCTGAACTGCACTGTCACTGGGCTGGATGTGGTCAACGTCAGTCAACCACACTTTGTCATGATCAGCATGGATGACATCGCGGGGTTGGCCTGAGATCCACAAAGGCAAAGAGGCATCAACAGTGACAGGCTGAGTCAAAACAACCGCACACTCATCTGCATCAATTTCCTGGACAGTGGCATGCACTTCATGGATCAGGGTTTCAACAGGGGCAGCAACAGGTCGGGACACATCCCGGAAAACCAGATGCCTGTCATGATCATGCTGGTACTTCCGGTGAGCCGCTTTGGCTTGGGAAAGTCGCTGCTCAAGGAGTCTGACTTCAGCAAGAACCGCATCAAAGATTTGGCTGGCAACCACAAAAGAGGGACAAAACTGGGGGACCTCAACCGGATCAGCAGGACAGACATACCGCCGATGGGGCCACCACGCAGAGAAGCTGGGCGAAAATCCAGAAGCCCGCAAGATGGAATTCCAAAGTCCAATGCCATGTTCAACATTGGCAGTGCCAACCGCAGTCCTATTTTCAGCCCACCGACAAAAGTTCTGCAAACGACGGAGCTGTCGGAACTGTTTGGCATGCACAGAGGAAAATCCAAAGAACGCAGGCTGAACTTCATGAGCGCGGCTGGCTTTAAGTGGTGCTTGTGTATGTAGACGGCGTCTGGGCTTGGTTTGTTGACCACGGCCCTGCATAGATGGCACCCAATCATCAGGAAGGGCTTTGGCAGCAAGGCGCTCTTTGGTACACCACAATTCAGCATATTGTGATGTTGGATCACCGGGGGAGTCAAAGGAAACTGGATGCTGCATCTCATCAACTTGACTCCAAGGCACAGGGTGAGGACAGGGCCAGACAAACCGTTCAACATGGCAAGTACCGCCAGCAAACCGGGCACACACAACCGCATGGTCAGCAAAAGTATCATGGCATATGGACAAATCCACAAATGCCCTTGCCAGCTCTGGCGACAAGAACAGGAAGTCCTTGCGAGATACCCCTTTGCAGGTCATACTGACAGCAGCACCAGTGCGCAGGGCAAACAGGTCTTGGGCTTCAACCCAGCCAGCAGCATGCAACTGTGGAACGATATCCAAAACATCAATCGTGTGGTTCCAGTCACCGCACAAGAACTTGGGTCCAGGCAATTGGCTGAGATGGGCAAAGGCAAAATCCAAAATGGCAGAAGTCCTGGCCCTGGCATGATGGTGGAGTTTGCCTTCAGGATAGCCGTAGATCACACCACCAGAAACCCATGAAGCTGGGGTATAGAAAGAACCAAACATGACCCTGCCAGTCTCGTACAGGTCAGGAGGCCACGGGATGGCCATCGTCCGGCAAGGGACCGTGGACGTGAAAACCACACCACCATATTGTCCTGCATCGCTGCTGGTAGAGCGTGGAGTCATGGGTGCTCCTGTCAGAACATGTTTGTACTTGGAACGCATGGATTGGAGGCTACTTGACAGGTGTCTAGTGCCAGCTTTGGTCAAATGGGATTCGCTGATGGCCAAGACATCGGCATGGATCTGGTTCACAATGGCCTGTTTCCCTTGTAATCCGCTAGGATTACAGATCCCAAGCGACCATGGTGTGTCCACATCTGGTCCTGGCACACTGGCTTCCCCAACACGCCACATCAGCATCATCAACAAAAAGGTAAAGATAGCCCTGAATGGCTTCAGCAGCATAGGGATCGCCCTCGTTTTGGGCTGCAAACGAGGGTTCCCACCCCTTCATTCGGTCCGGGGTTTCTTTGAAAGGATCGTCTCAATGCGAGACATTTGATCCGAGAGCATATGCTGCATCTGCTTGGACTGGACATCGAATTGGGCCAACATCTGTTGTTGCAAGGACTGAACCTGCGCGGTGTTTTGGACATGGTGGTCATTGACCATGGCCTCAAGTTGCCCTTGACGGGTGGACAACTGCTGAACCTGCATCTCCAGAGCCTGCATCCTTTGTTCCTGACAGTCTACCTCCATGGGCTCAGGAGTGGCCTGGATTTTGGCAAGCAGGGTCTGTTCCAACCGCTGTTCCATCTCATGCAAGACATTAGTGGCAGGAGGTGCTGACTGCTGAGGTGGCATTGAGGACACCGCTTTGGACCATGGGTCTTGGATGAGCCATGGATCTGCATTTGTGGGCTCGGCATTGCGGCACATCTGCACAGTTTTGGCCTGCCCAACAATGTCCTGCTGTCCTGTAGTCTGGCTGGGCTGATCATCCTGGCAGGTGATGACCACTTGTCCATGTTGCATCGGCAGCACATTGCAAGGTGGATCTACCAGCGCCTGAACTGACCACATCAGGCCACCTGGAACGTGGTGCAAGGGTTGGAGTGGTGACAGCACTGGTGCTTATAGGTTCCGGCAAATCTTCCCCAACTGGGAGCTTGATGGTGACATTTCCATACATTTCCACTGAGGCTACTATCAAGTGAGCACCGCATAGAAACAACCTTTAAACCTTCAAAAGGCTATCACTGCAAGCAAGGGATAAACGTATTGAACTACCTTTCATTTTTTTTGCGTGCCCAAGTAAAACACCTGTCCATGATTCCTGGCTGGTTAAAATCTCCAAATAGGAAATACACACAGTACATCCCATTCTATCCACAATATTCCACAATTGACAATAACTGTTTAGTTTTCTACCCATTCAACCCCCAAAAACACTTAGATCGTTCCATCTTTCTTGGGGTTTCCCATTGGTCCTCGTGAAGGGCGCATTCTCAAAGCTCTGTACCGGATCCGGCAGTGCGGTTTCCACCGCCGCTGCGTTCACCGCGGAGATTTTGAACTTTTCGCGGAACCTGAGGAGTTTGGAGAAGGAAAAAACACAGGGCTTTCAGCCGAACAAATGGACATTTCACCCGCAAAAATGGGAGTAAACTATAGTATATATAGTAAATTGTTAGGGTTGTAACGTTGATTCTATGACTATGAGATCATCATTTAAACCAGCCAAAACTTGAGTTTCACAAGCAACAGTTAAGAAGCACTTGGCTTCTTTTGGTACCCGAGAGCAACCCCGGCATCGACCTGGAACACCTGGGACAGCAACATATTTCGCAGGCTCAACAGTGACCAACATCGACCAACATCAAACTGTTCCAAAGTGCGGTCCCTTAGATCAAAAGAATTCAACAAACCTATATAAATCAGTTTCAATGGGAACATCAACCTCTTGATAGGGCCCAAGTCAGTGCTTTGGAATAGATCGTGGAATTCACCGTCAAACAATGGGGTGTATCAACGAAATACCAACGAAAACCCATCTTTTCATTCAGACTTTCTCTGTTTCACTTGGTAATTGGTCTAGCTTTGGTTGGTTTTCCCAGTTGTTCGCGGGGTAACCCTGTTGTCAGGGAAACATACCCAGTCAGACTTATCAAGCGCTCGCTAAAAGCAGGAGGAACATCCATAAATAAGGAATGATACCATCCGCTAAACAACATCACAATCAAATAGCGTCTATACATGCTTGGTACACTAGCATCGACCTAGACTTCAGCATGGCGAATCCTAGACACGCCACACAAACGACTGCATATTATGCATATGACTCCATTTATAGCCTAACATAAATTTTAACTAAGCTACAAAAAACACGGTCTAGCCCGATGGCAGGATGTGTCTATGTCGGGAAAATGAAGTATACCTAGAAGAAACAACAAACACCATTGGTTCATCCGCATTTTAGCATCTTTGTTTACTCTGGTTCGAAAAAATGTGGCTTCCTCAGCTCCCTCCAATCCCAGCAGCTTCTCTGCAGTCAGGGACTCTGCCGCCTGGTGGAGATTGGGACTTCACAACGGGTTCCCGCCGTAAAATTTTTAACTGGGATTCATGGGATCACCAGCACTATGATACCACGTGGTTCTGTGGTGATCCTTCTTGGGTCAGATATCCACCGAAATTCATCAACAACGGATGAGAATAAATTCATGTTTTTTTTGACTGATCTCCGATGGGGTGTTTCTATGGTTCTGTAGATTTATCATGATTTATCACTTGGCTACTTGGATTCATGGTGGATATACCGAACTATTTAAAGGTGCGGGTATAACCAACTGATTCCTCTCGTTTGGGGGGGGCCCTTTCGGGAGGTAGCCTGCGGTTGCAGAAGTTCTCATTCAAGGAAGTGATAGCGATAGCTGTCTACTGCATCACCTAACTATGGAAACTATCATCTCCACCCAACCCATCCAACATTGATTCCATTAAACATCATAGTGCCGGCTATATATATATATATATGTATATATATATATCGCATGAATCCCTACCATAGCGGGTTTTTATACCCAATTGATTCCCTAAATAACAGGTAAATTTCCCAACATGGATCAAAGTGGGACACTTTCCTACCCTGATCCGGCCCGACAAGGGTCGCCACAGAACCATAAACCTTAAACTCTGGGACCCAGTTTTGCTCTAATAATTCAAGCTCCCACATGGATAGCAATTTCTTTCCAAGTTTGTTTCCTTTCATGGTGTGGACCAGAGGATCCAAATTGGCTTCGCTTAAGATTGGTGATTAAAACATATTAAAACTCTCCTAGGCTTGACTGACACCCACAGCCATGGAGTTAGTTGAGTTGGGATCAAAAAATTGGCGTATATCCCATTGCATATCCACTTTTAAGGGAATAGGCGGAAAAGGTAATATATATATATATATATGTAATTTCACAAAGCAACCTACAAAGAGAATATATATTAGTATCATTTATTATTAATATTAGTATCATTTATTATTACCATTATTATTATTGTTATTACTATCAGTTTTATTATCATTATCATTATTATCATTAAGAATTGTTATCATAATATATATATATATATGAGCCTGGTCCCCGGACCCCCACCCCCCCCCCCAATGGTATCCCCCCCCCACTCCTAACCACCCCCACCCCCCCAAAACCTAGTATTTGCATGTTATTTGCGCATATACATACACATATACACATATATACTCCCCTTTCCACCCCTCCAACCTCGCATCTCTACGTTATTTGCAGCACTTGAGAGCCACGACCTCGTCAACGGACCTTGTCTACCTGTATGTTTCTATCATAACCTTTTTTTCCAACCGCCTTTAGCGTGCCTCGCACGTGGTTTACAACATATTTGCAACCTATGGATTACGCAAAGCTTACCTATGCAAACCTAGACATATGTACAGTAGAAAAACAATATATATATATATATATATATATATGCACATTCTAGATACTACATATTGATATCTTGATCTTGTATCTATCACATATTTTGTTTACATTGTACATACTGTACACGTATAAATATATATATATGTACATATATATATGCATATATAATATATATATATATATGTACATAAACTCTAGATATACAGCGTGTAGTGCTGTCGATATTCAATATACCACATATACTATGTAAAATTTATTCAACGAACATATTTACCTATATTGTATATATTGCATCTACTGTGGATACAGTACATGTGGCATATACTATCTA
>Ga0126342_10022326_pt1 | contig 10460 bp, 11 predicted proteins | sample Cyp1metagenome_FD_92528 | JGI IMG/M metagenome (GOLD analysis project Ga0126342, IMG submission 92528) | Coral microbial communities from Lord Howe Island, Old Settlement Bay, Australia - Cyphastrea 1 metagenome | ecosystem: Host-associated > Invertebrates > Cnidaria > Coral ...
AAGAATTTGCTTTTTTGGGTTGCCCCCAAAAAATCCCGGAGAAGATCCTTGGTCTCCCTAGGGTTTGGGAAATACTGTGCCCCAAAGACCCGCATTTTGGTTTATAAAATGCCTGGGGAACCAGCCTCCACAAAATTTTGACTTAGGGGACCCATTTTATAAACCCCTTAAAGATCGTAAAAAGAAGGTACGATAGAGGAGGTTCAAAACAGAAATGATGAGAACATATGAAAATAGGTGTTAAAAGAATTTCAAAGATATAAGTATGACTAAACATTCTAAATGGAATCATTTCAAGTATGCTACTGGTGCTCTCCGCTCCATGTCAGGAGAGCAGCCTGATCGTCCAGGAGAAGAAAAGCCAGGCCATGAAGTCATTGGCTTGTTTCTTCAGCATATGGGGTTATAAAATGGGTATTCCAAGGATTTCCAAGGGCAGGATGGTATAGTCACCCAGAAAGACCATTTTATACTCACATAGATGGATAGAATACGGGTTTTTCCAAGTTTTTCATTTTTTTGTGTGTGGAGGCAGTGTCCAGGATCTGTTTATGAAATGGGGTGACAATGCCAAAGAATTTGCTTTTTTGGGTTGCCACCAAAAAATCCTGGAGAAGATCCTTGGTCTCCCTAGGGTTTGGGAAATACTGTGCCCCAAAGACCCAAACATGGTGCCCCAAAGACCCACCTTTTGGTTTATAAAATGTTTGAGGCACCAACCACCCAAAAACTTTGACCATGTGGACACATTTTATAAACCTTGAAAGGGAAAGGACAATAACCTCATGATGTTTCATGAATACTTTTCAAGTATCCAAAAATATTCCGTTTAATCTTTCATGTGGGCATATCTACCTTCAGGCATGTGTATGTTTATAGAATGCATTGGGATCCAGCTTACCAAAGCTTCAACCTGGTTTGAGCCAGTTTATATACCAATTTCACCTTCCATCGGCTTGTGCTTCCAGGGTCTGGCCAAAAGGATGGCAATGTCAAGCGGGAAGCTGGGATAATGGCAGGAGTTTGGGAAACGAATGGGTTGGAGAATTGAAGAGAGCACTTTTTCACTGCCTGAGCTATCACCTAGGGTTTCAGTTTCATCCATTGATGTAGGACTAAAAGTGAAGCGAGAGATGATCAAAGGCTCTTGGCTTGTGGGATCTCGGGATGAATTTACTACTTAGCCTCACATAGTTTTTGGTTCTCAGGAATTCTCAAGTCCTTTTGACATGAATGAGTGATCACAAGAGAAAGAGACATATTCATAATTCATACCTATCATATTCTATCATTATCTATCCAATTATCCAATCCTTTCTCGCCAATGCACAGTGCATTTCAATCACGCATGACATCCCTTGGCCCCATCCCTTCACCTACCCCACCTATATACTTCTTGACCGGAACGGGTTCTGCTCTAGGTGGATATCGTGTCAAGACAGAACCTGGTGCTCGCAAACATCCAGGTGACGACATTGGGGTTCTGGCCGTCAGATCTTTTTGCATGAAACAGAGCAATAGATAGTAATAGCATATAATAGCGTATATAATAGTAATTTATAAATTCATCAAGCTGGTCTTCCCAGAGTCTAGGTTGACATGAGTTGGGCGCCTCACGATTTTATAAACATGACTGACTGCCTAGTGCTGCGTTGGACCCCTCCCTCAGCATTTGGATTTCTTTGTGTGATTCATACGGAGCAATATGGAGCATATATAGGTTTTGAACGGTTTTGATGTTTTTTGATGTATATAAATTGCGCAAATGCATATTACAGGCACATTGTAGCTCCATGCAGCCGCCCCTGCCTTTTTATAGAGCCAGTGGCAGCCCAGTATTGGCATAGTAGCATTTTGGCCGTCAGGCTTGAAGTCAAAAGATCCCGTGCGAGACCATATGGCCAGGGTCTAATTTGTTTCCCCTAAGTTGCAGCCGAATGGATTGTAAGCCAATGGGTCATTGAATCCTTTTTACACAACATTCCGAGGTAAAGAGGGCGCAAGATGTTCTCACAGACAAGACCTATGTGGATATGGTAGATCTAGCCCTACTCGCTCATAAGCGAAAGAAGGCAGATGTTATTTTCTTTCTTTGGTGGTATTGTTCAATTTGCTTGGATCATTTTGTTGTTTTGGTGAATGTTGAAACTTGAAAACCCATTGTACGTTTGGGGCAAATTTGCAATAGGCAGCCTGAGGGGAAACATCCATGCAGGCATTGATATTGATCCCCTTTGACCACAATCCAGATCCTGATCCTACTGATGTGGCGTCGATTCTCAATGAGTTCCTGCCAGATTGTGATGCCTTTCCCATTGTTGATGATGACCAACCATGGCAAATACTCCTTTGTAGAGCGAACTACGAACCGAGCTCAGATCATTCAAGCGGGAAGCTCAGCTTTCAGAGCATCCGGCCAGGGGTGGTGATGCAGTGGCCTAGTCACGTCAGCACTTTCTATATCTTTCCATCTCAACACAGATCAAAAAACAACTTGTTTAGTTGATATACTTTGATGCATGGATTGATATAGCTTTTGGTTGGTGGGTGTTTTTTTTCTCAACACCCAGAGATGAAACACAGCCCAGGTTTCAATCATTTTGTCCCAGTGTGGAGACGTGCAGCGTTGGGCACAGACAGATGCAACCAGATGAAAAAGGCTCTTGATGTGGAATTCAAAACTCTACTTCAAAGCCCAGATTTGTCCATGATGATTGAGCCTTCCGATGTCCTGGCTCTTTCCAGAATGCACTTGATGAAAGAGCAGTTGCAGCATTTGGGCAATTTCCAGGCCTTGCAAGACTGGTTGGGTGAGCGAATTGCTTCCAATGTTCCAGGTGATGGAAATTGTGCCATTTGGTCGGTCCTTTCTTTGATAGATGACAACCCTTTCCTGCAACCAAACCAGGCAGCCAACACCAAATTGCGCCAGGAAATAGCAGCGCACTGCTCTCTGTGTTGGATGATTCTGCATGGCAGAGAGTGTATACTGGCATTGTCAACCCGTTTGATGATTGTTCTGAGAAGGATGTCGTTGATGACGTTGAAATAGTGTCGGAAAACATCACAGGACCTTTCTGTGGTCAGGTGCACAAAAACGAGCCCAAGAGGGAGCAGAAAAGTGAAAGGATTTCACCTCCGAGACGAAGATTGAAACAGCCAGAATTTGTTGATCTGACCACACCTCCAAAGAAGGGAACCCAGCCAGAGCCAGACAAAGGGCAGGAGAAGAAGGGATCACAAAAAGTTCAGCCAGAAATTGTGGGAGCCAGCCGCCCTGCCTTTCAGAGGAAGAATTTTGCAGAAGAGGAAAAGCCTCTGGAGCATTTGGGTATGAGAGCCCAAGCAAGTAGAAAGTTGGGAAAGCTCTTGGATGATGATCATGCTGATCCTGGTGATGATCAAAACGGAGATCCTTGCGAGGATGGCCCTGAGGAAGAAGAGCAGCAACCTGCCAAGAAACGCCGCAGACGCACTTGCAAAGTCAAGCAGCCCACTCTAGAAGAGAGAAGGATTGCAGCTGCAAAGGCATACCTTGGCTCAGTTGGCGTCACTTGGCAACGCCACCAGGGGTTTCATTCACGCTTTGCAGTTGCCAGCTCAGAGTACAAATGTGTGGCCTACAGAAAGATGGTTGCTAAGCTGATGGAGGGTGAGTTCCCATCGTGCCTGACCTGTACGTCTATGTTGACTCAGCATGGGTTCAATATGGACACATTCCAGGGGAGATTGCGGGAGGCTTCTGCTGATCCATCACTACCCTCACCAGCAACCAACCAGATCTCCAACCTTCTTCAAGGTCTCTCTCTGCAGTATCCTTTAGATGGAAATCTGGACTTGATTCCGCTTCAAGATGCTCCTGCTGCAGATGGTGAAGCTGCAGGCACTGCAGGACATAATTTTGAAGCTGCACTTTACTCGAATTGGCTGGTTTATAAAATGCAATGGGGTCATATGGGGTCTAACTTACCAAATCTTTGACCTGGTTGGACCATTTTATAACCCCCAATGCGAGAATAATAGCCCGTTTTTTTCTTCCTATAGCGTTGGGGGCAGCAGTGTACCCAAAATAAAATCAAAGTAGGGATATGCTGGTCTTTATGAATTGTTTTTGAATATTTTTGGGCATCCATTTCAAACAGCCGCGACCTGGCTGAGCCATTCTATACACCTTAATGGCACGGCAGTAGACAATGTGTGACTTTTATACAATGACTTTTTGAAGTGTTAGATAGCAAAACAGAAGAATCATGTTGTTCAGATGATTCTATAAATTGCCATCTATGATCGTTTGACTTCCAGGAGGCAGTAATCAAGATGCCGGTGAGGATGATGCTGAGGTTGAAGACTTGGACAGTGTCCTCCGCCAGTCGAAGTTTTTTGAGATTTTGGATGCAGGACTCCATGACAAGCGGGTGCCTGTTAGGTGCATGCTCTGCAAATCCTCTGCATTTCCAGATGGAAAAGTGTTTGAGGGTCACAAGCGCAGGGCCAGCACGATCAGGAACTTCATCAGACAACATTGCCGAGGTGACGGGCACATTGCTGCAGTATCAGCATATGTGCGGGATCAGGATCCACAAGTGGAATCAGCAGCACTGGCAGATGCAGTTCAGCAGAGGCCTTGTGATGGAATTTCAGTGACCCATGGCAAACACCGTGCCTCTGGGTTCGTTCGGGAAATCCTGTTGTGGGCAAAGCACACCAAGCTGGGCACTGCATTGGCCAAAAACACATATACATTTGACCTGGCTAAAGAAGAGCTGAAGGTCAAGCATGCCTCTTGTGAGAAGTTTGCAGCAACCAGTGATCTATCCGAAAACCCATGTTGTCAGAGCTGTCAACGATCTGATGCAGTCGTGAACACTCTCCGTTCTTCCCTCCGATTTGCTTACAAATACTGGGCAGCCAGACTTCTACATGCCAGGCTCTTTATGAGCAATGTGAATTCTGAAGACACTCTCGCAGATTTCCGTGAGACGGCAATGTTCAAAGCTGATGAAAAGAAGGGAAATGAGCTGGCAAATCTGGAATTGGAGGCCTTGCAAAAGTATGTGCGAGGGGCATGGCTCAGAAGCCCAAAGGAGTTTTTCACCGATGTGGCAAGCTATTTCTACAACTCAGTAGTCCAGCCCTGCTTGCTTGTCAACATTCAGGACTGCAATGGTGAGCTGCGGCAGATGGCCAGCCAATTCACTGCAGATTTGGCGTGTGGAAAACTCAGCGAATTGGGCCAGCTGGCTGCAAGAATTGCAAAGGCCTCATGTGATGGTCGCCTGACTGGAAACCCTGCAGTGATGGGGCTGATCCTACAAGCCATGGACAGGTTGGAAAGAGACGCCCGGGGGGTAGAAAGTCTCAAAGGTGTGAGGAAGATGTCAGATTTGGAACGGAGCATGGTGAGTGAAGCAGGGCTGATGCTTGCCAGCAATAGCTGCAACAGAGAGCTCATGAAAGAACTGGGGTTCAACAAAGACAGGGTTCTCAGAAACCACAGCCGCGTTGATTCTTTGCTTGCAGATTCCCTTCCATGTCCGGCCCTAGCTTTGATGCACCCAAACATCTTGGACACCAATATGTCCCTCATTGACTCTTTGGAGCCTCGTTGTGCCGAGTCTGGCCAGAAGGATAGGTTTGTGGTATGTTTGGACTTCACATACCTTTTGCCAATGCGCACCAGTATGATTTTGCATTCTGCTCGAGGCATGGTCGGAGGGGCTTTCAGTTTAGATGATTGCGTCCAGGAGCATCCAGCATGCTTTCAAGATGTTGCTGCCAAGCAGGATAGGGATGGCCGTCTCAAAGCCAACAGGATGTTGGAGCTTTTGGTTTGGGATCCTTCTTCAGAGCAGAAATTTTTCTGGACCCCAATGTCGTTGCCAATCAACTTGAAAGCCTTGAACTCTGAGACCACAGACTCCTCCTTTGACCCTGAGTTTGCAAATCATTGGTACCATTTTCCTGCCCTGTATGTCCCTTTATAAAATGGTTCTCATCTGTGAAACAAGCAATGGTATGCAATGGTTTATCATGGCGGCATTCCATAGTCTTCTATGATATAATCTAAAACTTGGATGATTTTGGAATTCCCCACACTCAGTCCCTTATAAAATGCCCAAGCTTGGTCCTTATAGCATGCTGTAACCACTTTATATCATTTTTTAATTTCATAAGCAGGTCATACCCAGGTTTCAAAGTGTTTTGAATGATTTGTAGATATTGCTTGATTTTCTAAGGAGATTTTCCGTATGCTGGATGCATTTATGGTGCGTGCCTTCCCATTTGTGAAGCTGTTCGTGTTTGACGGTGAGTCATGCAACAGCGTGTTGCGGCATGTGATCCATGGCACAGCAGATTCAAGTACCCGGAGAAAACTCCTCTCTACGCAGTTCTTTTCCCAGCTCAACCATGCAAGCATCCCAGGGTTCGAGGCATTGCCTCGCGTGCCAATGAAGCATTGCACAACAGATGCTGGGAGGAGCCTCTATGCTTTGTGTGGTGCAGCTCATGCCATGAAGAATGCATGTGGTCAACTCATGTCTTCAGGCAGAGTTCTGTTCTTTGGGCACTATTTTGCTGACGCGTCAGGTGGGTTGGCCCTTGGATTACCACTTCCAGCCTTTGCCCGCAAAGATGCGATGAGCGATCGGCTGAGTGCACTCTTGTGTAACCCGCTCTTTCTACTGAGGGATGAAGACCCTAGTTTGCATCTATGATCATGTTGGAGCATTTATGGAATGAGAGTTTTCAATGGGCAAAGGGTGGAAACATAGATTAATCTAGGGCCAGACCATTTTATAAACAAGAGATGGGGGCTCATGGTCGCTTATTGTTGTTTATAAAATGCATGTTCAGTTCAGGCAAGGGGTGGCATATAGTTGCAATGGTGTTCTCATGTGTTCCCCGAGTATCCCCCAGTAAAAATATATTGTTTATCAAATTCATTTCATAGATTAACAAATGTTTTCTTTAGGGAGTCATACTTGGATAGACCATTTTATAAACCTACAGGGCTGGTTTGTTTTGTTATGTTTTGTTTGGATTTTGGCAATTTGGATTTATAAGATTCACTTTTGTTGAGCTTGTTTTTAAACCAAGGAAACTGAACAGAGCAAGACCATTTCATATAGCTGCATGGGGCATCAGAGTTTATTTTGTACACTCATTATCCATGATTTTGAAAGCCTGTTCCATGTGAGGATTTGCGTACGAAATCATGGAAGGATTTGACCATTCTTCCTCATCTGCGTGGATTTTTGCTATGGAACTTATCGGCTGCACTTTGCATTGTTTCCTGTCTTGATCAGAAACAAGTTTGGTTCAGTTTGTTGCGGTTAAAGAAATTCTTCTACCCCCCCTGAAAAAACAAATATAAACAAACACAATTTGCCCATCCATATTTGAGGGGTTGCAATGAGGCACCAGCTGTGTGCTCCGGGATGTCCTTGGAAGAGAGATGCGAAATTTCCCTGAGCGGACTGATTGTGCAAGATTTATGGAGGATGTTGGGTGCTCAAAAAGAGCAAAAGGAACGTTTGCCCAAGGGTCTGAGCACAATGGCCCCGCAGACGGTTCAGAACATGCAGCTGATCGCAATGACCACTGCCAACATTTGCGCAACAAAAGAGGACACCTTCCATCCATGGAAGGGCGCCGCCCACTCCTTGAGTGAGATTCACATTGAACGAATGTTTGGACGGTACAGAGGTCAGTATCAGCATTCTGATTTGACAGCAAGAGGCTATTGGAATGCGAATGCCAGGGTAGCCAGACAGCAGGCAGCAAAGATGGCTCGATCCAAACCATCAGCCCCACATCATGAAAAGGAGCCACCACTGGATATCAAACAGTGCCTGGTTCTGTGTTTCTACAGATGTTTTTTTTGGTGGGAGTAGTTTCAGGACATGTTGTTTCTATGTTTTTTTAACAAATAGATACATTTATAATCATATATATATATGTTTTTATTATGTTCAATGTTCAACATTGTTTTCACCAATGAGTAGATTGAAAGCCAGAGTTTGGCATCCACCCGGGCAGAAAAACAAAATGGTTTAGTTTATACTATTGAATATTGGTGAATATTCTAGGGAAAATGGTGAGATTTGAAAACATTGTGCAAGGTTGAGAGCATGTGTGCAGCGCGCATTGAGTTCAGCGCTTCTCCTTGCATCCAAATGCAGTGATGTGCCAGTGCAAGACTTGGAGCGAATCTACAGGGTTGAGTCTAGAGTGGATTTCTTCCAATGCGAGGATGCTCCTTGTGAAGAGATGATAGAAGAATTGGAGGCGGAGGACCTTGAAGCTCAAGAGCAGGATGACCGCAAGAATGAAGTTTCAAAAGTTCTATCTCAAATCCAGGGGATTGCTGAGGAGGAGTTTGCAGACGACAGTGAAGATGCTGCTCGCCGGCCACAGCGAGATCCTGATGAGAGCCTTCCTGACGGAAAGATCCTCATTGACTTGACGGCCAATGACGACTCGGGTGACCCTGGTTTGTTCCCGGAGTTTCCAAGAACATTGGCCGAAGCTTTGCTCGGTGATGGAAACATGTGGGGGCGACTCTGGCAGCTGACAACGCACTTGCGCTGTGGAAAGCATGGCATGGATACCCTCTACTTGCGAAAAGCGGAGCAAATCCGAAAGAAGGCAACCAAAATGAATTGGCATCAGAGACTTGTTTCAACATTTGGGGGGAGATAGACTGAACTTTTGCAACTCCACTGAGAGAATCTGAAATTTATTGAAATATTTCTGATCTAGGATCATATGTCTAACTATGACCATTGTTTTTCTCCCCAGTATTTCCCCATTATCCGATTCCAAAGAACAGATACAGTGGCTCTTTACTTCAGACCTGTCAGGACCCTGGAGCATGAAAACAAGCTCTTGCGAGAGGCTGAGAATGAAACCATGTCCGGACAGCGCGCCTCGCGCATGGCAAGATGGATCCAGACCTCTCAAGGTCTGCGTGCACATGCAGGTTTCAAAGACCCAGAGACCATTCAGACACTCGCAGTCATATCAGTTTATAAAATGAGATTGGGATGGTTTGGGTATGGCCATGGGTCAATGGTTTGATGATTTTCCATTTCATAAACATTGATAATTTATCGGAATAGCAGCCTTGCACCTGAGTACACGTGGAACCATCATTTTATAAACAACATAGCCTTTAAAATCATGAAAAAATACGAAACTATATCCCATGACAACAATGACTTGTTCATGAGCAACATTTATGAAATGCTAAGGCTTGTTGCTGACTTAAAAACATTGAAGCCAAACATTAGCAGAGCCATTTTATAAAACATATTTGTTGTATATGAATTCATATTTTCCCACATTCTACGAATCTGGTTTTACACATGCAGCCTTTTTTGGTGTTACATGAAAAAAATGAAGACATTTCCTGAGGAGTGGATCCGTGGTAGCTTTGAACTTGGGAGATGGGCTTGCGCCGTGTGCTGCCATCATCTTGACATTGTGGAGCCTGGCAAAGAAACCAAAACCGTGTGGACAGGTTTGTACTGTCAAAGCTGCTCATGCCTTCAGAGCTGTCCTATTGAGAGCCTCCGATGACAATCCAGGAGATTTTGACACCACGCAATCTGTCAGCAAGTTCATTCCTGAGCAAGTGATTGCAATCTTGGATGTTGAGGATGGGGATCTGGCGGCTGGCAAGGTGTCTTTGACTGAGGCATCAAATATGGCATTAGCAAAGCTGATGGCTGCTGATCTTCCGGCCGTTCCAGCTCTTGCAGAAAGATGTGGGCGCCGTGGACGGAAGAGAAAGGCAGCTGCACCCACCACGGTGTCTTTCAAGCATGTCCACAAGAGACTCCGTGAACGTACCAAGGCAAAACATGCCGAGGGAAAAGCAACTGATCAGTTCAGTGAAAATACTTTTGTGCCTGCAGACTTCCGCCGATCAGCCAAGGGCCGAAAGACTATGGCCTATGCTGTGCAGAGATTGGTGGATTTGGACCGACTTGTTTTTTCCAATGCGCCATTGTTTGATCCCCGCACCAACATGTGCACTCACAAGGGGTTGGCTGACATGTCTGTACAGAGCTTAACAGGTCGTGTACCAATCGTTTTCCAGCAGCTATATTTTCAGATCCGTTCTCCCGAAGCATTCGGGGAGAGGGTGTTTTCTGATGTCAAAGCAATGTTTCAAGAATTGCGTGATGTACAGCCAGGACGCAAGAAGTTTATTGCATTGCTAAAGGATGTGAAGGCATCTGGCGGCTGTGCAAAGTTGCATGTGTAGGATTGTGTAGATAGAAGTGCACAGAGCATTGTAGGACAAGCATGGAAACATGGATACTTGAGCCGCAAATGAAGATGGCCCGAGCGCGCAATCGGAAAAGTGCCATTTGTTTGAGCTCTATGACGATGTGGAAAGAGCATTTTATAAACCCCTGGCAGTGGTTCACAAGTAGCTCTCTAAGATCTGG
>Ga0126342_10022327_pt1 | contig 10460 bp, 7 predicted proteins | sample Cyp1metagenome_FD_92528 | JGI IMG/M metagenome (GOLD analysis project Ga0126342, IMG submission 92528) | Coral microbial communities from Lord Howe Island, Old Settlement Bay, Australia - Cyphastrea 1 metagenome | ecosystem: Host-associated > Invertebrates > Cnidaria > Coral ...
AAACGGTGGGATGATCATTTAAATAACTTTTGCCGGCGCCAGTTTCCTCACTACAAAAGTTGGCTCGAAGCAGCCGCACAACCAGAGTGGCCTTTACAAAGCGATCTCTTTGTACAGTTTTTGGGTGAGGAGGCTTGAGCAAATTTTTCCACATCGAATCGATGTGGCTTGCCCATGTCCTGCAAGGACCGTAGTTGCGAACTCGAACGGGCGCAAAGCAAAAGGTGAGGTTGACGGTCCGTCAAAGTGTCCGACAAGGTGTCCGTCACGACAAGATAAAGTTTGGTTTGATGAAATACGGCTTATTTTGGACGAAATAGGTTAGTTTTTTTTAAAGTCTCGTAAGAGGTAGTGATCTTCGAGAGCGTACGTCCGGTGACGAGTGCAGATAAACGTGGTGACGGACGTGCGTACGACCCAGCGTACGTGTAAGCGTACGAGTGGACGGACGCGTGAAGTACCAGTGGACGGACGGGTGTGTACGAGTGGACGGACGTGTGAGCGTACGTACGTGCGGTGACACGTTCATTCGTCACGTGCGCCCGCACGTACAAAAATAAGGTCGACTCATCGACCTTATTGTCGTACGTGCGCGCGCACGTGACGAGTGAACGTGTCAATGCACGTACGTACGCTCACCTATACACACACGTCCGTCCACTCGTACGCTTACACGTACGCTGGGTCGTACGCACGTCCGTCACCACGTTCATTTGCACTCTTACCCCCTACGTTCACTTTTTGCCTAGAAACTTTAAAAACACCTTTTACGAGTCTTTTAAAAAAACTAAGAAATAGGGTTCATTTCATCAAAATAAACCCTATTTTGTCGTGACGGACACCTTGACGGAAACTTTGACGGACCGTCAACTTCACGGTCGACCTTTCCGTCAAACTCACCGTCATGAAACACGGATCCTTCAAACTCACCGTCAAGGTCACCGTCACATGCAACCGTCAAATTTTTGAGGTGTGACTCGAGCATGCGTGTCAAATTTAGTTGAGGTTGTTTGCAATTTTTTTTCCGGATGTTTTCACGGGTTTCATTTAGATCGTTTTTGCAGACGCCGCCTCGGGCGATCCCAGTCCGTTTGCTAATTTTTGCACTGTTGCGTTGTTACACGTCATATTTGCCATATTTGTTTCTCATGTGGGTGGTTAATAACATATGTGTCGGGTGGTCGGCGGGGGGTTAATAATTTTTTGCCTCTTCTTTTGGCAGTTTCTTTACATTTTCCCACGTTTCTGGTGGAAGACGGGTGATGAGGGGGGGGCTAATAGCTAATAATGTTGAGTCGTCTGTTCTGTAGGCAGTTTCTTCAATTTTTTTGACGTTTCTGGTCACATGGCGGTGGTGAGCCGTGGCTAACGGCATTCAGTCACATCTAAGATGATTTTGCTGCTACGGTCCTACCGTTTTCCTATAACATCTAACATGCTCTTGGTGCTACGCCGTTACAACATTCGTGTGGGATCTAACACGCTTAGCACAGTGCCATGTGACATCGAATATGCTCTTGGTGCTACGCTCTTCACACCTTCATATGGGTTCTAACACGTTGTGCACAGTTTGACGTAACATTTCACTCGCTCTTGGTGCTACGCCCCTCGCACTTTCACTCAACATCTCACACGCTCTTGTTGCTACTGGTGGGAGGCCACCGACACTAAGTAATCACGATGTCATTCAAAATCGTTTGTTGGAGCGCACAACACCTTCCACCAAAATTTATGCAGATGGCAACAAAGCCCGGGCTGAACTTTGAATGTTACCAGGTGGAGCATTGTCGAATGCAGCCTCTCAAAAAATCAAAATCCCATGGTCAAGTAACATCGAAGTCACTGCTTCGACCGCCGCTACTCTACTTTAAAGAAATATATCCCCAAGGAGTTGGCGTCCAAACATTGAGGCAATCGAGACTTGAATCAGAAAATCAAAGGCTATATATACAGTTTTGTCTGGAGATGCAATGTGCCGAAGGATGCTCAGTTGAAACAACTTGGCAAGTTGGCAAGGACTTGCAAGCGGAGAACAACAAACATTCAGTCTTTGAACATATGGGAACCGAAAAAAAAAAAATCTACCAATTTAAAATCCTCGAAACGATTACGAAGTCATGCAAATACCATTCGAAATGCGAGTCTGCAGAAAATGTTCTGGACACAAAACCCTGGAAACGTTATCAAACAACAACTTGGCGGCAGAAAAAAACATAAAAATCACCAGGAGTCATTGCGGGCGGCGTGACCTTGTTTTTTTGAACACTGAGGGTTTCATGTCGGGTTCCGAAAATTTCACTTGCGGTCTTGAGGGTTTCATTTCCGGTTTCTGTACCGTTTCGTGTCAAGTTTCCGTCAGGTTACATCTAGGGTTGTGTGCGCTTTCCATAGGTCCATACGGTTTCAATGAGGGTTTTAGGGTTTCATTGCGGTGTCTTTGGGGTTACATGAGGAGTTTCACCTAAAATTGTCGGCGGGTTTCACCTACATTGCGAAGCTACCCACCAACGTTGGGTCAAGCGGTTGTTGGATTGGCAACCTGCTAGGTTGCAGAAAATGTGGAAGACCTAGCGACACTTGGGACACTAAAGTTGTTTTATATTGTCAGTATGATGGACTGGAACATTGGCAAAATGCAGCGCAAATTTTTCCATATCGGGCCGGGGACCACCACGAATTGAATTTTCTGGCCTTCTGCCTCTGTTGAACAACAAACCATAGCTGAGCCGGCCGTGGATACTTTACTTTGCTGTTTTCTTTGTTGCTCTTCTGGGCACCAGGATCACTTAGAACCACAAGATTGGGATAAATTTAGAACCAGCTGATCATTTTGAACCAAAAAGCATCACTTAGACCCACCTAATTAGGATCACCAGAACCACCAGTCCAGATGTCGATGGTTGAGGCTGCTATAACCAGCGTGGTGGAATGAGACCTTTAGGGTAACACTTGGGGACGCGGGGCTGGGAGATGGGATGGGTTTAGGGGAGAAGTGGGGACGATGATGATGATGATGATGATGATGGTGGTGATGATGATGATGATGATCGTGATTGCAGGGTGGTTCTAAGCGATGCCAGTTGCGCGAATCTAAGCGATCCAAATCCCGTGGTTCCAAGCGATCCCGACCGTTGTTCCCTATGCCTTAAAAGGGCCGCCTTCGCTCCTACAGGGTCACCTCACCTCACCTCTTACGGTTTCACTTCGCGTTTCTTTACGGTTTCGTTACGGTTTCATTGAGGGTTTCCTTTGGGGTTTGGATTTTTCTTGGTGGTTTTCTACAGTTTATTTATGTTTCAAACGTTGATTCATTTTTTCTTGACTTTGTTCAGGGAAGGAAATCCCAAAGCGTGTTGATCTCTTACATTAATGCGGGTGGTTCTGCCAAACATCGAAAAGCCACAAATCAGGGGTCACAAACAGAGGACCGGGGATCAGGAAGGAAGTGCGGAGGTCAAAAAACACGTGCAGCGGTCAAAAAATAGGATCTGGGGGCCAACAAAACACATCCAGGGGTTTTAAAAAATGGGTTGGGCATAACAAAAACATGGTTGGGGGCCCAACAAAATAAGGGTCAAAAGAGGAAGGCCCAGGGGTTTTAAAAACACCCAGGAGTCAAAAAAAACCAGCGCAGGGTCACAAAAGACAAGGGGCCCAGGGTAGGGTTGGGTAATGTGGGGCGTAACTCTCATTGGCACTTGCAACCAAGGATGCCGCAGGCGAAAGTTTGGGGTGGAGTCGGATGTTAACGTTCACTGGCGTTTGCAAACCACGGATGCCAAACACACACGAGCACGGGGTTGGGGGAAGGAAACAAGTACGCAATCATAGGAAGAATGGCACACATTGGTTTGAGATTGGGACTCACGAATTTTACGTGAGAAACTGCATTGGAACGGATCGTCCACCTGTGGAGTGCGAGGAGACGACGGCCTTGTCCCATCTCTTGTATTTCCCTCCCGCTAGCCCCTTGGATGCTGCGAACGCTTTGCGAAGCCCGAGAACTGTTTCCAGTGTTGGCATTTGGACATACACTGGACATGTCTTTATTGCAAAGAAAAAGATCACCAGAACACAACCATAGTCTTTGGTCGCACTATCTTTCACGCCAAGTAATTAACTGATCAATTAATGATTTTAGTCGGATTTTTAGGATTATGTTGTTGGCCTTTATGCGTCCGGAATTTCCGGAAGGCTTTAATGATCTTTAATGTATGGTTCAAATGTCGCATTTCCCCTCCAAACCGACGCGATTTTTTTTTTCGACACGTTGTTACAATTAAAGGTAATGCTGGTTAGCACCATGAACCCAGATGTTTCCTCTCACTATCTTCATTGCCGGTTGGGCTACAAAACGACGGCAAATTCAACTTTGCGGCCCTGTGTGAGGGTTTGCTCTCACCATTTTTTTGTTTGTCTGCTGAGGATCATTGTTTTGGTTCCACCCATGTGATCAAACAGCCCAAATGTTCACAAAGTATTGGCAGGTTCGCCTTTGGTTGTGATACTGCTGTTTTGATTTTCCAAACTGTGAACGAATGTCGCCACCAACGGCTAGGTCGTATATCAACCAAGAGGTTACAACAAACATTTCCGATCTCAAGTCCGTCTTCTACTAATCCTCAGGCATTTGGGTTAACGAACCGACCATGTATCCAACATGCCTTTTTCTACGCTTCCATTTCAAGCGAAGATGTCTACGCCCCATTTTTTGGGCAGGCATGTTTTGCATGAGACCCCCCCGTCGATTGGAACGATGTGCTTACATAAAGCCCATGCTGCAATCTCACTTCTCTGATACCATTACACCTTGTGAGGGTGCCATGCGACAGAAATCCTCACACCTCCTTAGAGACATTTGACCTGAGATACCTACATGCACCACACTGGACCACACTTCACATTACTGGTTTGTGATTTAGACTCAACAATGCTATTGAAATATATTGAAATTACGTCGGAAGTTTGTCCCTGTTTTCTCACGACGCAAATTCGATTCCACTTTTTTGACCAAGTTAATGCCGTCCCTTGTGAGAAGATCGGCCATGCTTTGTCAGACAAAGCCTTTTGATCCTTTTGTATTCGAGCCGGGCTTAGCAGAACTCCGGGCGTCTAGTCCGGCTCACACAAACGCACTATGGCAGAGCTTCTGTTGCATTGTGGGTTGAAACGTTGATTGCTAGCGAATTCGCATGGCGCAGAGTGCTTCAAAACTGGAATTAATGTTGTCCTGTAGATACTGTAGATGTGTACCAAGGATCAGGGCTAAAAGTGCGGACGGATCTGTGACCAAATTCAGTTTCGCGAGGTACTCGGGATCGGTGCACGGCGCACCGCAGCTCACCACTCGAGAGATTTGAAGTGAGATTTTGAGGCGCAAAAGATGGGGTACCTGAGCTGTTTCAGAAATTGTCAGAACATTTCTTCAAATTTTGGTCGAATTTTTGCCGACATTCGAAATCTGATTCTGATGTTGCCTTGAAACTCTTGTCAGACTTAGCTATCATCATGGATTAGCTTTTGGTAGAAAACCTCAGAAATCATCGAGAAACTACATCTAGCTCTATTTCGAGGAGACTTTGCCAGGCGCTTTGCGACTCTGGCATTGTTTTCAAAATGAAATCACATGTTCACAGGGAAAGAACGTGTCCTATTGTGGCAGTGTTCCGCCTGTTCTACCCCTCTGTTTTATTAATTTGTGGCACGGTCTTGTCAAATCGTATCAGAACCATAAGTTGCTCAAGAAGGCATGCCAATTTTACTGCTTTAGTTGGAAAACGGGCGATAAGACTATCGGCAAAGAATTCATGCTATCACTGCACAAGCAGAACACCTTGATCCCAGGAAAGAATATTTCGCCATGTTGTGAGCTTTCCATGGCAGAGCTACAGAAGTAGTCAATCAAATTTGATATCGAATCTAACGGTACACATTGCAAAACGAGGACACGCACAGCGTCGATAGTTTTGTGAAGAACCGCCAGGACTATTCAAGAAAAACCCATGACCAATCCACTGTGCAAAGCTGTCCATTACGAACCTGCAAATATCATCCCTCAAAAAGTATGACAAGTGCGAAAAACGTGCACGGACTCAGGACAGCAAACCCTTGAGGGAAGCAAAACCAACATCACATTGAATCAACGACATGGAGATCGTTGGTTGGTCTTGCTCGAATGCGTTCAGTGTGCTAAGATTTGGAATTGGGAATCGTTGGCTTCAATTCAATCAGTGCCAAGAATTCACGCAGCATCAGGATGGTTGCGATGGTTGCGATGGTTGCGATGGTTGCGATGGTTGCGATGGTTGCGATGGTTGCGATGGTTGCGATGGTTGTCAAGTTGGCGCGGCTAAACGGAAACGGCGCATCCCTGTGTTCACTCACCTTGGAGGCGCTGTTCATGGCGCAGTTCGGCGCAGCGTCCGCACATTAAAGTGCTTGTTTTATACCCTTGTTTTAAAGTCCTAACCTGGTTATTAGAGTTTTGCACAGTCAAGGCAGTCAAGGGTTCAATGCCAGCCCACGCAGCCCTTTTTCCACAGAACCTGGCCAGTCACTCTGGCAATTGCCAACACCCTCTTCACTGGCTAATGCATGAAAAAAGGTGATTGTGCGAAACTGAAACACATTCGAGCCATCTTGAGATCCAAATATGTATCCTCCTCAGAAGGTCTTGACAACCCGCGAATTGAAGCAAGTGACCCATCAGACACGAAAAATGGGGTCAAATGCATTTAATACATATAGAGAGGTCCACAGATCGAGATGGTGATTCAAATCAGCTTCAGAAAACTGAAGCGTAGATCAGTAGATCTATCCTTGTGCGTTCTTTTTACACTTCCCATCTCAAATCCTGCCGGATCTCTTCTTTTTGACACCAAAGGAGCTTGAGCCCCATAGGGGCAACTGAACAGGTGCTGCAGGCAACAGCATTGCAAAGAAGCCAAGATCTACCAATATCTGAATGCCTTCCGCAAGGTACCTAGCAGCTCTAGCGTCCCCAAAACATGTCTAGATCTGCTCTGATGTAGCACCCAGAAGTACGGGCTGGTCCCTAAGTTGCTTGTTGGGGCTAGGGTTTTGAATGTTAAATCGTCATTTGCATCATCCCAAGAAAAAAAAACTTTTTTCCAGACTATGTACAGTGACAGGGATTCCATAACCCGTCATAATATGTCATAATCTTCTTTGTCTCACAGAGATTTTATGATTTTTGCTTCTTGCTTCCTCTACTTCCTCTACCTTATTTTCTCATATTTTCTCCCCATCTTCCAAATTCCCTTTTGCAATCACTGTTGTCAGTAAAGGTGGAAGCTCCGGTGTCAATGGACAAGGGCACCACAGCAATCCATGGTGATCCATTTTACACCACTACATACAAGTTTTGCTTCATAATTGATTGAGCATATTTACTTAATTCCATCATTAAATCATAGTCTATTTACATATTTATGACTTTTTATGACTTCCTCTGGTTCAGGAAATGGAAAGGACCCACTGGAACTGTGGCAGCGGTGCCCCTGACCAAATCCACTCCTCGCGACAAAATTTGGCTCCCACCATGGGGAATTCAAAAGAACAGCTTTTGCATAGCATGTAGAAAATTTTGATCTGTATTGCAATATCGTATTAGTATGGCAGTATGGGTATTTCCTGATGTAAAGCACTGCCAGGACTTTACCGCAACAATGGGCGAGGAGGTTGTACATTGCTCACTGCAAATCATAGCCCTGATGGCCTCACGATTCCTCAGACGTCGCAGTGTCGCAGTGTCGCATTGTCGCACTGTCGCACTGTGCCCAAGATTTGTTGTGTTCTCCAAGTCTCCAAAGTAACACTGCGAAGCATCGAGCATTGAGAAGATACACTTTCCGTCTCCGTCACTCTCCGTCACTGTTCCTATCCCAACTTGAGTCACTTCGTCTGCTGCGAGATTCTCTTTCAAACGCAACAAAGGTTTGTCCAGCTACGGGACTGAAACTCGGGAAAGCAAAACATGTGGGAGATTCCGTGTTGGGAAACATGTTGTGTGGGAAATGTTTGGAAATGTCAGGTATCAACCGGGAAGGTACAAGCGTAAGACAGCCCTGATAAAGGTAAAACACACGCACGCACACACAGACAGACCAAACAAAAAACACTCCATTTGGGGAAACAGTTTGGGAGGTAGTACCAAAGGATATCAAGAGATGTCAAAAGATCAGTGGAGATCAAGAAAAACAAGACACAACCTCGGGAGGTGCCATGCCTAGGGGGGAAAAACTGCAAAAACTCGAAACAGCTAAAATGTCTAAAATGGAGAAGGAAGGCAGGATGAGAGAAAAGATGAGAAAAGGAGATCAGGCATTGGACTGATGATCTGTGCTGGCAATGCATGTCCCGAAAGACTGTCACCTAATGTTCAATGCGATGTCATTAAGCTGCACGACGTTGTCAAATGAAGATTTCAACATTTTCAACCAAGAAACATGTTCAAAAAAGCGATCGTTTCGATCTCTCAATCTCTCCCACTTTCATTAGAGGATGCAATTTCATTAGATGCTTTAGATGCTTTGGGAAGGGACGCTGCCTGATGTCTCAACTCCAAGGTTCAACCAACTCATACTCGACAGTCGAGAGGTCATTACCGTCCTTGGCCTGCAAAATGAACACAGCTAAACTAAGCAAAACTCGGCACTCAGACGGATCCTGCGGTGAACAGCCAGACAGTGGCAGTTTGAAGAGTTTAAGAACAGTTTGAGAACAGTTTGAACCGACAGAAGTTCTTCAGAGGCGATGCAGGCGCCTCCCATTCCAGTGGCTCATCAGCGGGTTTAAAAGCAGCCCACCTACAGCAGTGCCATCAGATGCCATCAGTGCCCAAGGCTTAGTGCTTACTGATTTGGATCCCTCGATCCCTGGATCCCTCCGTTTCTTCGCTTGTGGTCACTTCGGTCATTTCCCAATGAGTCTGCCGCATTGTCAAGGCAACACTATGACAAGCTGCAGGTCAGCTTTCGGAGAGAGATTGAGGTGGGTCTACATTATGAGTCATTTTGATGCATAGGTTGCAGTGGTTCCTATGATTCTCATAAAGGCAGGTCAAATAGGTCGTACCTTGCCCGAGAGTACAACTACAAGGTCCCCCCCCTTGCGCATTTACACTTGGACAAGGCACTTGTCCACCACGACACGGATGAAGCCCTTGACCATTCGAACAGAAGTGTTTTGGATCCTGCAGAATCACAGAGAATCACAGAGAATCACAGAAACCAAAAATCGGTATCCCTTGGAACATCTTGGAAGTCCCTATTGAAGCCATTTGAAGCCCCGAGTAAAATGCTCTCAGATCTCCAGATCCCGTGAGACGTCCTGATGGAAGCGCCCTTGGTGCAGACCTCACAGAGGTCCTTGTTGCGGAAGGACACCGTGAAGACGCCTTGGCCCAAACAACACGCCTTGCTGCGCAACTGCGAAACTCCTTTCGGACCTTTCGGACCTTTCGGACCGGTTCGGACCGGTTCGGACCTTGCTGATCTGAAATGATCTGAAGTGACACCTCTCCTGCATGCTGAAACCTAACTCGGCTGTGCTCAGCTGCTCACCAGATTCATCACCGACTTGAGCCTCATAAACACCTTCTGTGCCCTCAACCTGCGGAGACTTCTCAAAATGCTTCATAAGCATAAGACTAACGATTCCTAGAAAAAGAAAATGACACCTTTCTTGAATCCCTCCATCAAACCACATTGATTGCTATCCCAATAGACTACCTTGGCAACTTGTTTGGCAGCAAATGGCAATGAAGGTATAGTCAATAAATATGCATCCTAGATCAGCCTAGTCTGTTGCACGGCCTGTTCAGCTGGCTTGGTGCACTTGACCATGCAGTTGAAGCCCTGCCAGAAGTGTCAAGCTTGTGGAGTCAAGTTTTTGCTGTCAACTTCAAGTCTGTGTGGAATCTCCACTTTCGGAAGACAGAAAAGCAAGTCAAATGAAATGCGAGACCATGCGAGACCTTTTTGCGCAGTGGAAGCAATTCTTCACAAACTGCACACGAGTCTCAAGTAACTCTTACCCGACCGAAGTCTTCAAAGGGTTCACATAGCAGCTTGTTCAAACTGTCCATGATTGTTGCCGAGTGTTGCTGATTGTTGCTAGTGCTTGCTGCTCTTTTGTAGGCTTTGCCGTGTATTTTCAGGCTGCACATATGTTCACTCATCTTGTCTCCAAAGACGTCGGGATTTTGCCAGGGGATTTGGTATTCCTGGGATTTGGGCACGCAACGGGCATAGAGAAACCTCCCTGCTCCACGCAGAAAGCGGTCGGCATCTGCACTAACTGCCACCCCCGCCCAACTTGGGGTTTTCAAGGTGGGACTGGGTCCTTCGGGCGGCACTGCTTCCTCCAACGGGGATGTGGCACAAACACGGAATGAGAAGCCAAACTAGCTGTCCAACATTGTCCAACATTGTCCAACA
>Ga0126342_10022328_pt1 | contig 10460 bp, 7 predicted proteins | sample Cyp1metagenome_FD_92528 | JGI IMG/M metagenome (GOLD analysis project Ga0126342, IMG submission 92528) | Coral microbial communities from Lord Howe Island, Old Settlement Bay, Australia - Cyphastrea 1 metagenome | ecosystem: Host-associated > Invertebrates > Cnidaria > Coral ...
AGATAGATAGTAATAGATAGATGGATAGATAGATAGATAGATAGATAGTAAGTAATAGATAGATAGATAGATAGATAGATAGATAGATAGATAGATAGTAATAGATAGATAGTAATAGATAGATAGTAATAGATAGATAGTAATAGATAGATAGTAATAGATAGATAGTAATAGATAGATAGATAGATAGATAGATAGATAGATAGGAAGATCTTAAACAAAGATTCTGTGGATTCCATCAGCCATTGTTCCAGGATTCCAGAATGGAGGTAATGTTAAAACATGTTCACAAATCATTGGATGCCAATACTCAAAAAGGCTGGGCCTTTTTGCCCGCAGGGTTTTGGTTTGTAGCTTTACAAACATGGTAATTTTTAGTCAACTTGGTAGGATACCCCCAGGATCCCCTAGGTATGTAATCATCAACCACCAACAACCACAGCAACGCAGCACTGTTCATGAACCTCTTATTCTATTACCCAAAAAAGTTTGTGCTATATACAGAACAGAGCTGAGAGTCTTTTTTCGCACTGGTTTCAGCTGTGGAATGTTGCCATGTACAGTTCAAGTCCAAGATATTCATATCGAACATGTGACCTCAGCATCTGCCTGTCCAATAGGAAACTCCGGGCAAGTCACCTGTAGAACTAATTTGTTCTTTATTTGGTTTCATGCAAGTGATCAAGAAGGTGATTATTGAAACGGCCAAAATGTTGAGAAAATGCAACAGCAACAGGGGGACTGCAAGGTGAACACATCCAAATTGGGCCTTTTTCAGTCAAAAATTATCTAAACGGGGAAAACAATGGGATCTTGAAACAATGTCCCAAAGAATAAACAAACTCAACTTTCACCCATTGTTGAATCTCGAACCTGGTTCTTGTTGCGGGAGCATATTGTTGTCCAGTGCCCTGCGATCACCACCATCCCCGCCTTGTAGCTGCTGCGGCCGCTTCTTGGGAAAGTCATGGAACCCATAGACTTGGATAAGGCCCTGCCCGGACTGCCCAAGCCCAATTCGCCACCTTGGTGGGAGAACATGGATTAAATTTCGCAATACAAAAACTAAAGGACCGGATATTATAACCCCACAAGTCAACTTCTTCCAGTAATGAGCAACAAATGTTGTAGCGGGGACGGGGAAGGAAGGAAAGATAAAGGAGGTGGTGGAGGATCGAGAAGTAAAACAAGTTGTATGTGAAGAGTTGTGTGTGACAAAGTTGTATGTGAAAGATGGTGTGTTGCAAAGAAAGATGGTGCGCAAAGACCAACAAGACCCAGCCCGGCCCTTTTGCACGAAGCAAATGAAAGACATCACTGTGCGATGCAATCACAAGCATTGCCAAGTCCCCAATGTCACTAAAAATCTTAACATGACAATAGAAATGAAACGTCGCACGTTGCAGCAACCCATGCTCTAAAGGGTGTAAACAACATTATCTCCAAACAGAAAAGACTTGACAACATCGCACGGCCGAAGCTACTGCGCACTCCTTGCTGGCGAAGATCTTTTTCACGGCAACAAATTGTTCCTCACACATACTCAAAGACATGTACAATATTGTACAATCACATTTCAAGCAAAAACATATCTTGCCCTCAAGGAATCTCAGTGACGGTCATGAGAACAGCGCCGCTTTCATCGCGTGTGACATCCAGCAGGTGCCTGGCAGCAATGCGAGCGACATGCAAAGAAAGTGGTCATGCAAAGAAACATGCCGAGACATGCAAGCATCGTTTGCACAAAGTTTCCTTCTATGACTGCACAGCAAAGACATCATCGCTTTTTGATCTTTGCGCATCATCAAACTCCAAACATGCCGGTACAGTTTCAAGCAGCGCAAATCTTTACAAAGCGTGATTGATTTCTTCCCACGGTGGGTCAAAATCGAAGTGGCGCGACGCCCCGGGCGACCAAAGCACGCCCAAGCGCGCCAGCAGAGCCAGCCCAGTGCCACAAGTGCCACACCTGCGACGCGAAACGAAGGTGGATGTCAGCAAGTGCCAGACCTGCCATGCGAAACGAAGGTGGATGTCACCAATTAAGTGCCACGCCTGCCACGCAAAACGAAGGTGAATGTCGCTAAGTGCCACGCCGGCCACGCAAAGTGGCGCGGCGCCCCGGGCAACCAAAGCGCGCCACCAGACCCAGCCCAGTGCCACAAGTGCCACACCTGCCACGCGAAACGAAGGTGGATGTCAGCAAGTACCACACCTGCCACGCAAAACAAAGGTGAATGTCGCCATATGTCGCCAAGTGCCATGCCGGCCAAGCAAAGTGGTGCGGCGCCCGGGCAACCAAAGCGCGCCACCAGACCCAGCCCAGTGCCCGAAGTGCCACGCCTGCCACGCGAAACGAACATCCACCAAGTGCCACTCCTGCCACGCAAAGCGAAGTGCCAAGCGCCACGCCTGCCCCGCAAAGTGGCGCGGCGCCCCGGGCGAGCAAACCAAGCGCGCCATGAGCCAGCCCAGTGCCCCAAGTGCGCGAAACGAAGGTGGATGTCACCAAGTGCCACACCTGCCACGCAAAACGAAGGTGGATGTCGCCGAGTGCCACGCCTACCACGCAAAACGAAGGTGAATGTCGCCAAGTGCCACGCCTGCTTCGCAAAGTGGCGCGGCACCCCGGGCGACCAAAGCGCGCCCAAGCGTGCCACCAGACCCAGCCCAGTGCCACAAGTGCCACGCCTGCCACGCGAAACGAAGGTGGATGTCACCAAGTGCCACGCCTGCCACGGAAAACGAAGGTGGATGTCGCCAAGCGCCACGCCTGCCAGGCAAACTGGCGCGGCGCTCCGGGCGACCAAAGTCCACCCAAGCGCGCCATCAGAGCCAGCCCAGTGCCCCAAGTGCCACGCCTGCCACGCGAAACGAAGGTGGATGTCACCAAGTGCCACGCCTGCCACGCAAAACGAAGGTGAATGTCGCCAAGTGCCACGCCAGCCACGCAAAGTGGCGCGGCGCCCCCACGCCTGCCACGCGAAACGAACATCCACCAAGTGCCACGTCTGCCATGCAAAGCGAAGGTGGATGTTGCCAAATGCCACGCCTGCCCCGCAAAGTGGCGCGCCGCCCCGGGCGAGCAAAGTGCGGCCAAGCGCGCCACCAGAGCCAGCCCAGTGCCCCAACTGCGCGAAACGAAGGTGGATGTCTGGATGTCAGCAAGCGCCACGCCTGCCACGGCCAGCCCAGTGCCCCAAGTGCCTTGCCTGCCACACGAAACGAAAGTGGATGTCACCAAGTGCCACGCCTGCCACGCAAAAGGAAGGTGAATGTCGCCAAGTGCCACGCCTGCTTCGCAAAGTGGCGCGGCGCCCCGGGCGACCAAAGCGCGCCCAAGCGTGCCACCAGACACAGCCCAGTGCCACAAGTGCCACGCCTGCCACGCGAAACGAAAGTGGATGTAACCAAGTGCCACGCCTGCCACGGAAAACGAGGGTGGATGTCGCCAAGCGCCACGCCTGCCATGCAAAGTGGCACGGCGCCCCGGGCGACCAAAGCGCACCCAAGCGCGCCATCAGAGCCAGCCAAGCCATGCACAGTGGCGCGGCGCCCCGGGCGACCAAAGCGCCACCATGAGCAAGTGGCACGCCTGCCACGCGAAACCAAGGTGGATGTAACCAAGTGGCACGCCTGCCACGCAAAGTCAAGTGGCACGCCTGCCACGCAAAGTACCGCGGAAAGTTGTTTGTGAAAGATGGTGTGTGACAAAGTTGTGTGTGACAAAGTTGTGGGTGACAAAGTTGTGTGTGAAAGATGGTGTGTGACAAAGTTGATGGTGTGTGACAAAGTTGTGGGTGAAACAAAGTTGTGGGTGAAAGATGGTGTGTGACAAAATTAAAGATTGTGGGTGACAAAGTTGTGTGTGAAAGATGGTGTGTGACAAAGTTGTGTGAGTGAGATGGTGTGAGAAAGATGGTGTGAGACAAAGTTGTGTGAGTGAGATGGTGTGAGAAAGATGGTGTGAGACAAAGTTGTGTGAGTGAGATGGTGTGAGAAAGATGGTGTGAGACAAAGTTGCGTGAGTGAGATGGTGTGTGACAAAGTTGTGTGAGTGAGATGGTGTGAGAAAGATGGTGTGTGAAAGATGGTGTGTGACAAAGTGGAGGCGGAGGCGGCGGAGGAGGAGGAGGCGGAGGAGGCGGGATACAGAATCAAAAGCAAGAACCCCACACAAAGATGTGGGGAACAAGAACCCCACACAAAGATATAGGGAATTCAAGACAGGGACTGGACGAGCACATTGAGAGGCAAACATTGAAATCATCAAATTTGGTGGGAACATGAAAATTAATCTATATAATTTAAACGCATTTTGCATTGCTTTTGTCCATTGACATGCTTGCTTACCATGGGCTACAGTCGAAATTTGTTTGGCCCATTTTGCCCTCCCGAAAATGTGAACATACATGTGGTGGTTCCACTCGACATGCTTGTGGTCAAGCACAGAATATTGGCTTCAAAAGCCAAAGTTTGAACCAAACCAAAAATGTCCAATTTAAGCCGGCTTGTTCAAAGGAACAACCCCCCAAAAAAAAACGTTGCTGAGCAGGAGGGATTTTTCAGACTGATGGAAGGCGAAACCCTGAAAAAATGGTACATTGCCACTTGCATGGGATCCAATGGTGTTAACGACTCCGGACAAAAACATGAGTTTTAGCATGACCATGGCACCGAAGCGGGACGTGCAAACCAGCAAAAAAAAAAGGACACTAGAGTGGTAGACTAAACAAAATGAATTGAAACCAAAAACGTGTTGAATGTTTCTGACTGGCGCAGGCGTTGCTACATGAGTGAATGATTGACCCTAAGGGTTTATTGAACGCTTCAAGTTACTGAAAGCATTCCCGCTGTTTGAACTACATTTTATTGGTACCTATGTCCTCAACTATCTCTTCTCTGAGCTACCCCTCTCCTCACCTTCGTCTTCTCTGAATCACCGTTTCTTTCGGCTACGTCTTCTCTAGCCTACCTCTTCCTTGAGCCTGCCCTCCTCGGACTCTTTCTCCCTAGTTGTCTCTTCTTTGGGTTGCCTTTGTCCTCTGAACTATCGCAATGCCAAACATACATAATTAGATAGGTATATATATATATATTTATTTATTTATTCTTTCAGGCCTCGTCTCTTGCTTGATTTTTCCATCTTGTCAGGTATTATTTTTCTAACCCACCCCTCACTTTCACGTTCCCCGCTCTCTCTCTCTCTCTTTCTCTTTCACTTTCTTTGAAAGGGTTATTTCTTAAAAATGGAACCAAGCAAATAAAACGCATGCATCAAACACATATCTCCTACAGAAAGGGACTTTGACGGTGGGTCCAACAGATTTTTTGAGTTGGACTATTTTTTTTGATCGGGCAGCGAAGGGATAGAAATACTTTAGGTTGACACTTGAAGGCATCAACCAAACAATCATACAAAACATTTTCTTATTTTCGGCAAAGATTGCCACTTGGAGCAGCTATGCAAACTATGATTCCATTTGCGGTTGGTTCAGCTTTCATATGGGGTTGATTTATAGTCTATTTGGGGCTGGTTTAAGTTTAATCTAGAGTTGGTATAGTGTCTTTTCAAAATTTGCTTAGGGTTGGTTTAGGGTTGGATTGGAATTTATTTAAGGATACAAAGTGTGCACATTTCAAAATGTTGTCTTTACAGTAAAAATATACACATATATATATATTATTTGTTTATAATTTGATATTTATTTGTATACACACACTGTATATATACGTGACCGTGTATACACAAGAAAACATATATACATACATGTAGAGTGGTGTACTTACACGTGTACAAACCTGGATTTAGACAAAGAAGCGGGAGGGTGGGATTGGGGGAGGGCGCAGCGCCTCCCGGCAAAGCAGAATGACACTACCTAAATTCACATGTAATGCTGTAGGCTGAATGTGGTACGCATGGTCTGTCTAACGCACAGCGTGCACTAGAATGTCATTTGAGGCACGGCCATGTTGGGCGTACATAATTTCATTGGATGTTGGGGAAGTGTTGGTTTAGGATTGATTTCGATTTAGGGACTATTAGGGGCTGGTTTAAGGCTAATCGTAGGATGGCTTAAGTTTTTTTTGGGATGCATTAAGGTTGATTTAGGGTTTGTTTAGATCAATCTTTTTATTTCTGTTTCTTTTCAATTCACTCCTTCCTTTCTCCTTCCTATCTTGTTTCTTTCCTGCCCTTCTCTCCTCTCCTGCTTCCTTCCTTCCTTCCTTCCTTCCCTCCTTCCTTGGCTGCCTTTTTCCTTTAATGGTTTCCTTCCTTCCTTCCTTCCTTCCTTCGAGCCTCTTTTCTTCTTTCCTTCCTGCATTCCTTTCTTCCTTGGTTCCTTCCCTTTTTCCTTCCTTCCTGCCTTTCTTCCAGCCTCCTTCCTTCCTTCCTGCCTGCCTTCCTTCCTCGCTTCCGGCCTCCTTCCTTCCCTGCATGCATCCTACCTTCCTTCCTTCCTCTTCCTTCCTCTCCATCAGATTCTCCAGGAAATTGCGCACCCATGCCCTCAAACCTTTGCAGTGCTTCTTTCAATATGTTGGGTTTCCACTCTTTCAACCTGAAAAGGAGCAGCACAGCTATATCAGGCCGAAGCGCGGAAGACCTTCATTGCGGTGACCTGCTTGCTCGCATTCCTGCTGCGACGGTCCAGGGCCAAGGTTGGGTTTCTCATGCATGCAGAGCACTATCCATAGTAGCAGCAATCCAATAAACGATTTTATTCTTCAATTGTATATATGCCACTCTCCGTGGCTATATGACCATTCCCTGCGGAAAAATATAGAAACTTGAGCTTTGAGCGTAAGAAGTCAAGGGGGATAGCCATATCCATCCAAGAGAACTCGGCATTGCGCTTGGAGAATGGATTGTATATCGGTTATGCAATTGCACCATTACAAGAACTATCACGATAGAAAGCAACCACAACAAAATCATGACTACACTTTAGAAAAGAGCATTGCAGGCAAAACGCATGGAGCTCTCGATATCTGACGTTCCTAGCCAGTCTGGCCCTTTGGTTCTTGCAACAGGTTCCTGTAAGTTGGGCCTGCAATGGTTGTAGGAGTTGGATCAAACTTTATGTAACAAGCGGACGAGGCCGTGCATCAATTTCGTAAAAGGATCTATCACTCGCCACGTAGGCAAATACAAGTAGGGATTGGGCAACAAAAATATCTCGCTCCTCACCATCAATGCGAATCTGCAATTGTTCCGACCCTTTTGAGGGGTATATATGATTTTTTCTTGGGCCGCTGATTCTATTTTGAAAGCCCAGGAATATTGCACGAAGACTGTGGATCCAGATGCTCATTGCAACCACTCCCATCTTAGCATTTGGACAACCTTGGTCCCATCCGGACCAGCCTGGTCTTGATCTCAAAGTGAGACGCCTGCCGGCTTGAAAACATCCCAGTGCACTTATCAGCACCCTTTTCAAGCGTAAAGTCATGTTCCATTCGCCCCATAGCGACGCCATCCCGTGCCAAACCAAAATGGTCGCTTGAGCGCTATTGGCCAACCCAGCCTCATTCCCCCCCCACATGTTTGGTAGCTTCCAATATGCGCATGCAAGTTCCAGAAAAGATCCTCGCATCAAATATGTCCGCACACGTACATGAACGTTTCCCCACCTGCAACCTAGCGATCAAATATGCGTGCAAGTGCCAGAGTAGTTTGAATATGCGCTGATTTAGTGTTTTGCGACCCCTCATTCCCCGATGAAAATTTCGTTGGCCAGAAAAAGAAATTAGAAAGCAAATCCAGCCAGCGAACAAATTTAGGGTACGACCCTTCTTTGCGATCCCATGTGACACGACCAAAAATGGCCGTATGGCTGCTACTGCTGCAACACTACTCTACATGCTATAGGCCACTGGTGTGCTTCCCCGCACCTTGGAGACCTTCAACAGTTTCCGGAACAATTTGGTGACCTTCGCCTCAAGCCCACCAGCAGACAAGCAGGAAGGACTACTGGTCATCTATAGCTAATAGCTAAGAGTGGTACAGTCCTTTGAGCCAGTGAGCCACAAACGATTTTTTCGCGGCGTGCAAGAACATTTAGATGATTGTTTCTCACCTTCTTGACAAACCGCACAATCATTGCAACAAATCACTTTCTCTCGGCTGACGTAAAGCGCGGCTCAAGGAGAATTCCACAACAGAATAAAATCCCCCAACGTCCCCAAACAAATCGAATGGACATACAACTCTATAACAATGACAAGGAAAGCCCAACATCCCATTGCACAATCCAAGTAGCATCTAGTTGCTTCAGCTCGGCATGCATGGCGACTTGGTCAATGGCACGGGCAGGGCCCTTGCAACGCATAATTCCATCGATGAACTCGTCCAGAGTTACCTTCACAGGCGGCGGCGAGAGCCAGGGATGTGACGGCTTTGCATGTCCTAGCCAACCAATACAAAACAAAGGATGTGTCTCAACCTAGCAGCAAACACGAACAAATTCATGTATCTTGCCCACAAGGAGAACCACTGAGAATCACTGTAACTACGAATCGGCGTTGAAAACCCAGGACTGAGAACATGCTGTTGCTGGGCAAGTAAGGGGGCAGACATGTCGACAATGTGGCGACAGGAATGATTTTGGGAAATGACCCGAGCGCAAGTAGCCACATGTACTCAAACCATCGCTTCTGAATATTTTTCCAAACACTGCGAGTACACCAATGGAAAAATATTAGTTCAAAAATTGCTTTCTTCGAGTGATCCCCACCCTGACACATTATTCTGATCGAAACAGTTTCTGACATACCATCTCTGGAAGTATATCTTGGACAAATACATTCTGACATTCTATTTTTTCCGGCATAAACTCTGGCATTCTTTCTGGCATATACTCTGACGTTGTTTCTGGCATTCTATCTGGCTTCGTTCTGGCATTTATTCTGGCATTCTATCTGGCTTCCGTTATGACATTCTCTCTGACACGGGCACTGCCGGACCTCAACCGCGAACGCCAGATCTCAGTGGGCATGGGGTCCGGCAGTGCTCACTGAAATCTGGACTCGCGGTCGAGGTCAGGCAGTGCCCACTGAGATCTCCGTGCACACTGAGATCTGGAGCTTGCGGTTGAGGTCCCGCAGTGCCCACTGAAATCTGGAGCTCGTGGTTCAGGAGGTTGGGGCGGAAAAGTGGAGGCGCGAGCTGGAGGCGGGGGAGGCGGGCTGCAACTCTGATAAAATCTAGAACGAATCATGCGGTCGCGGTAGTTTGAAGTATAGCTACTTCATCACATCCTCCTGACGGCAAGAGCTCCAACTTCTTGCAAGAAACACATGTCTTAATGTACGTCTGGCCTACAGACTACAACAACTTAGGAAATACAGATTTTTTGGTGGGCCAACTTGACAAGTTGATCACGATCTTGGGACTGCCCATGCCAAAAGCAGTCTGGATTGACTTAAACACGCCTCACCATCCCCGTTGTCCAGGATGTGGAACAAAGCGGCGCTTTTGTGCCTTACAACCAAGCACAGTGCAGCATGTATCCCAAACCAGATGACAATCATGCCAGGCCACAGAGTCTGAAGTGGAAGTGATGTTGACTTCGAATTTTGCAGTATTTGCAGGTTCTGGTTTGAACATGTAGATTGGCAGGCTAGTTTGATGCTGAAATGCCTAAACACATACTGAATCATGCTGACATGCAGAAGTAGTAGACTATACATGTGTAAATTCCATGATGTACACATGGGTAGTCACAGTGAAATCAGACTACGTCAAATGACTTTAGTTTTTTTGGCATGAGTGACATCACATCTTACAATACTTACGAGTAACTTAAAATGGTGAAGCGACACATGTTTACGCTACAATGAATTCGCTGCTTTGGATTTTGCATTCCACTACGCTACATTGCACGCATCACTACAATACATCACGGTTCATTACATTACAGTGGTGATTTAGTGTCACTTGAATGTGGAAAAAGAAAACATAGAGCATAAAATGACATGTGCAGGTTCTGCTGGCAACTGTATCATCTTCCTGACTACGGTCCACATTGATTTGAAACGTTTTGCGGTTGAAAGTGGGTCTCTGGAGTTTGATTTCTTCAGGTAGATTCCATATTTATGCAGGTTGTTCGGCAGGGAACCATTGTATTTGTTCTCTATGCTTCCTTTTCTTCACTGAGTTTCAGATAAGTTGCTTTTGGTATCTAATTCCAGGACCAGGAGAATCATAAACGTATAGATATATATATATATAAAGAGTAAACCGCCTTTTTTGTCGTTCCGCTTCACAGCAAGTTTGTCAGTGAAACATACGAAAAGGAACATATTGCATCCTTCCGGGATGATTGAAAGGGATCCCCCCCCTGGTACAATCCTTACACTGTACACAGGGGCCTCAAGGATCGTTTGCAAAAAATGGGATACCCCCCTAGGGGCTGGCCAGACCCTAGCACCCTAGGACTACAGGGTTCCTTTATATC
>Ga0126342_10022329_pt1 | contig 10459 bp, 9 predicted proteins | sample Cyp1metagenome_FD_92528 | JGI IMG/M metagenome (GOLD analysis project Ga0126342, IMG submission 92528) | Coral microbial communities from Lord Howe Island, Old Settlement Bay, Australia - Cyphastrea 1 metagenome | ecosystem: Host-associated > Invertebrates > Cnidaria > Coral ...
CTGTCTGCCTGTCTGCCTGTCTGCCTGTCTGCCTGTCTGCCTGTCTGCCTGTCTGCCTGTCTGCCTGCCTGCCTGCCTGTCTGACTGCCTGTCTGTCTGTCTGCCTGCCTGGCTGTCTGTCTGTCTGTCTGTCTGCCTGCCTGTCTGCCTGCCTGCCTGCCTGCCTGCCTGCCTGTCTGCCTGCCTGCCTGTCTGTCTGTCTGTCTGTCTGTCTGTCTCTCTCTCTCTCGCTCTCTTTGCTATCATTTGTCTCCAGTTCTAATCCCAGGTGCTGGGGCTCTGCCCTGCTGCATGGCGAGGGCGAATCGCTGCAGGCTGACGATCCCAAACCTGGAAACTGGTCGCTGCTAAGATGCAGCTCTGAGCTCGGCGGAGAATGGGATGTTCACGATGTTCTATAAGTATGGCGCAATGACAGGATTACAAGTGTGATCATAAAGAGTCATGGGCAAGCAACGAAAATATCCGACACTTGACTGATTGACATTGATATCGGTATTCACAAGTTGCCAAGGACAGGATATGTTCATAGAAGGTTTTTGTACTCGGCAATTAGCTTCTCGGAGACGTTGACTGAGGGATGAAAGCCCTTCCCTCTCCAAAACTCAGATCGAGGGGCACTGGCTATATGCCCTGAAGAGACAATTCAGCAAGAGTCCCCTGTTTTGCCTCCAGCTCACATACCACCACACCTACTCCCACACCTACCACTCGCACATAACCCCAACATCTCTCACCTCTTTGATCCTTTTGGGGCTTATTAGAACTCATCCTCTCAGCCTCAGAAGGGGTCATGGTTGTTGAATTAAGTTGACCGACTAGATATGCACGGCTTCAACGCATTGTAGCTGCGGGGTGTCCCGACTGCCTGGACAGTTTGCGTCGTTGGACTCATTTGAGAGCTCAACCTGCAGGAAGACTGAAGCAGTCAGGTTAATCATGTACATGTATAGATAGATTGATAAATAGATAGATAGATAGATAGATATAATATAATAAATATAGATATAATATGATATATAGATATAATATGTTGAAATAATATATAGATAATATGCTTATATATACATATATATATGCATATTATATATATATGTGTGTGTGATATATATGTATATATATGTAAAGGAATGACATGGAATGTATGTATGTGTATGTGTATGTATATGTATATGTGTATGTATGTAATATGCATATGCATATGTTTATATATATGAATATATGTGTATGTCTATCTATCTATTTATTAATATATATATATAAGTATTTATTCATTTGTCTATTTATCTATTCATTTATTTGTCCATATTATAGATATTCAGTTATCTATGTATTTATTTGTTTATTTATGTATTGTTTATTCATTCATTTACTTATTTATTATTCTTTTATTTATATAAGTATATAATGATCATGCGATTGGCTCAAGTTGTCACACACAGACTGAGACATTTTTCGCAGGAATGAGCGCTGAACCCCAAAGTTCGCACCCCCACGATTGTGCAACACATGGCAACCCCAAAGAGAACCTCTCCATGCTCCATATCCAGCAAGTTTGACCTGCGGCTACAAATACAGTACCGCAAAGAAGCACGGCAAACATACGTACTCTAAATCTAAGATTACAGCACTTCTCTGCACCACAGATTGGTTGCATGTACATACATCTATGTACATGCACGTGCTACCATGTGCTACCATGTGCTACCTGATCTACCTGCTCTACCTGGATGTGCCCTGATATACCACAGATTGTGCTTGGGCGAACTGGCCGAACAATGCTGAAAAAAAAACAAAAGCTTGACCTGGACGATGTATGTTCACACTCCATCACATTGTCTTGCAGAGGCAATCCAGTAGTGAAGAGAATGACCGAGCACGCGTCTGAGGAGACTAAAGCAACTAAGGACTAAGGTCCTCACAGCGCGGCTGCGGATGGAAATAGCAGTCGCCAATTAAGTGAGAAACTGAGGGTTGGGTTTGTTCTGCTCCTACTTTGTACGTTAGGATGTAAGATAAAGGTATCGAGTTCGAATGGGTTGCTTGGGTTGGCAGCGTATTTTGGATCCTTTGCTACTAAGTGTATCTTCATGGTCTAGTCTAGCTATGCCTGAATTGAACCAAGCGCACCGCAAGTAAATGACTGCAAGCAAGTGTGCTCGAATTAAATCATATTAAATCAAAAAATAGGAACTCCAAGATGTCTCAAACGAGGTCTGCCATCGGACGCAACCAAAGCTCAACGTCATTGATGCACGTATTGATGCTTGTGTCCATTTTCCGCTCATACTACGGTGCTTGGAGTCGGCTTTGCGGCTAGTCTCTAACGTCACCAAATGACACCAATTTGCCCGGAGCACCTTGCAAAGGGCAGGAAACATTCCGACACGGTGACCACACGGTGACCACATGCAAAAATGGTGCAGTCTGGCCTGGCAGTTTTTACGTGGGAAAACCATGCGGAGCTCTCAGTTGAAATCCCGGCCCATGGTGGCGGACCTCAGGGAATGGCATGGCCAAGGTGAACAGCTTCTGCATGTTTCTGCGCGCAGATCTTTCGGGTGCAACATCAGCAACCAAAATGTATGTGCCAGTCGGCACAGTCGTCGTTGTAAGCATTTCGTAATTACGGTGCAAGTCATTGCAAGTCCAAGGAATTGACTCCTCCGTGGTTAGAAGGCGGCGAGGGGCCTTTGACGCAGTGTCCACACAGACACAGCTTCTCAACTTATCATCTGAAGGGTAGGACTCAGCGCATAGAGAACCATGCAGGATAAAAATGAATTTGAATCAAATAATGTCATACAGTATCATACTATCTGAACAAAAGCTCCGCATAGCCTCCCACAGCCCTGTACCTGGAGCTTTGCTCGCTCTCTGACATTCAGCTCTTGAATGTTCACTACGTACCCAAACCTGGGCTCAATCTGGCAGTCGGGGGGGGGGTTGCGCTTCCCTGAGCACAAAGTTGCAGTTCCCACATGTTCCCACTAGAAAACAAGTGCTGGCTGCCATCCATCAGTATCGAGTCTTCGACTCTTGGTCTCCGTTAGCTGGATCTTGCAGCAGCAGCTCATCGCCATGCGACAAGAGGACCTGCAAACCCAACGAGACAACGTTTTTGTAAGGATAGGGATCCCAAAATGGATGCCCTGTGAGGAAAATTGGGTTCCCAAAACGGAAGCCCTTTAAGAAGGATTGTGGTTTCAATATGGGACAGGTTCCTACGGAAGCAAGATCAAGATTGGTGATTGTCTTCGATGTCTTCTTCCATGGCTGGAATAGGGTGTTGGTGATTGCAGCATTGTTTGGTTTCACTTGTGCAACCTCGTCTGGCAGAGGAATCATAAGAGGAAGATGAAAAAGAGAAAGAAAAAACAAACGGCTAGGAAGGAAGAAGAAACTGAATATGGATGAATACGGCTAACAAGAATCAGGATGAGAAAATGAAGATGGACAAGGATCAAGAAAAGGCTTTGGGGGGATGGATGTGCCCCCAATCTTCAAAAATATGTTTTTTTTGCAGACCACGTGGTCCTCTAAGAATTTTCAGGGCGTGACATCTCCCCATCGTTGTCGTCGACATAGTGATAGTATATAGATGTATGTATATAGTATTATATATTATAATAGTGTGTGCGTGTGGTTTTGTGCATACGAATGGAAGTGGTCATGACTAGACTCTCAATTTTGATCAATTTAATTGATTGTCGCGTAGTGTATCAACGCTTGTTCAACACAAGTTGCAACCCTTTGCTAGCCGCCTTCCCTGTTGTCTTGGGCGGCAATCTGAAGCCATTCAGAAAGGTCCCGTTGGTGCTGCAGTCGATGACCTGGTCTCTGAGCAATCGAGCCGCTTGATTGGTGGACAAGCAGTGAAGGGCCATTACTGAGTTGCCACTGCTCTGCGTGTGTGCACTCTCCAACCTTTTTGGACTGCAGCTCGCGCATCTTTTGCAAATATTTGCAAATGCCGTCCGTTCCTTTGGAACAGCCTTGGCATAATTTGGGACCTAGCTATGCCATGCCAGAATCTAGTCGGGAGCGAACGTCTGAACCGAACAAATATGTAGTTTGATGGAATGCATGGCTGCCTATATAAGGTTTAATTTCTACTGTAGATGTTTTGTATGTCTCTGCTGGGTGTTCAGCAATGATTGGGTGGCAGTGCAGCAATGATTCCAATTGAGTGGCGGGTTGAAACCTCCGACCCCGTGCTGCAAACTGCTGCTCTGGTGTGCGGAAGGATCTTTCTTGCGCCTCGCAGCAATAAAACATAATTTGCAACTCCGGCAGCCTATCTTGGCTGCAGCCTCTAAGGTCCTGCGTGTTGCAAGACACCCTGACCTGAACATGTCTTTGCAGGTGGCTTCACTCCAGCTCTTCGACACTTCTCCTGGGCAGGAAGGAAAATAACATAAAACAACCAGACTGGACCTGATTCTCCGGATTGGTGTGTGCATTTTTGTTCGAGGAAGGCCCGAATGATGTGAACGATCCCTAATGCTGTAGAAAAATCAAACAATATCACCCACCGAGCTTCAGGATGAAGCCAGGCTTCGCTTTGGAAGCGGCGTCTTCAGGTCTTGCTTCTGCCATCTGTGCTCCCTGGAGTAACGCACGAACGAACCGGGATAACATGTAACAACAACACCCGCCCTCTTCCTCTCCCTCTCCTTCTCCCCTCGCTATCTCTCCCTCTCTCTCTTCCCCCCGTAGGCAATGGATGCAGTTTACGCAATTTGTGGAAGACCTCAGAGCTATCAATTGACTGCCAATCCGAGTTAAAAACGACCACCCCATCCACCACCCGCACTACCTGCAGGTTGCACAAAGCAGACCATTTGGATTAAGGACAAGCACGCCTTCTGGCAGTTCTTGGAGTTGGAACGATGCCATCCATGCCCATCTCCGAACGTGCAAGTCTTGGAGGTGGCAAGGAGGTACCCAGATGCTTCTCCGCTGCTCTCTGGTGCTTCACAGCTCCGTATCCAAGTCTTGGCTTCATATGAGCTTGTGAGCTCACTGCAGCTGGAGTGGGCAGACTGGATGCATCTGGACATGATGGTGCAGATGCACCGCCTATCTCTTGAACCTCCCAGTCAAACTCCTCACCCCACTCTGGATCCCAAGCTGCAGTCCTGGAGCTCTCTCGACTCTCTCGGCTCTCCTTACTCTCCTTGCTCTCCTTGCTTGTAAGCCTGACAGGCTGTGTCCTGTGAGCCTGCAGTGGCTGCGGCTGGGCTTCTTGCTTCGAGATTTTCGCTGGGATATCGTCTGTGCTCGGGCGCCTCAGCGCGCCCGGAGCCAGAGCTCTGCTCTCCCCGTTCTCCCCGTTATGGGTGCCAACGCTGCCAAGCGTGCCAATGTTGCTATCGTCGCGTCTGTGCATGGACTGAGTCCATGCTCCTGTGGTGGACGGACGAGCTACAAAGGAGCTCTGCACAAAGAGTGATGGTTCAGGCAACTCATTCATTCCCTGAAATCGTCCGCAGCCTGAAGTTGCTGGACGTAACTCATTTGCAGGGGCTACTCGCATCCAACTTGCGAGAATGGGTCTCTTTGTTGCTCCGGATGTTTGAGCCCTCATCAACTCAACTGGTGCTGGAGTGCACGGGTGGCCTGTGCAGTGCAAGGTTCGCATCCCTGTCTCCAGATTGGGTGACCGTGTAGATCCACGAAAGAGGCGGCCAGAACAAGCCCGTGCAGTTCCCGGTGTTTCGATCTCACGGTTCTGTTGGGCAATCACTAGTCTGATGCGAGTTAGGAGCGCCTCGTCTGCTGAGACATCATCCACATGAAGTGGATGACGACAGAGTGGGCAAGACACATCTGGCTGGTCATGACCAAGTTGTGCAAGAACAGATTTCAGCAAGCAGCCCTCGCAGAAGGCGTGGCCACATACCGTGCGAACAGGTTGCCAGAAGGGTTCCCAACAAATCGGACAAGTGAATTCTGCCAGTGCTGGATCGTCTGCATGGCGCCGCAGTTTCTTTAGCAACTCTTCGGGCGCTTCCAAACGACAAATGCTCAGAGCAGGGAGCGGAGCTCCATGGGATCCATGAGATCCTGAAGCACTTCCGGCTGGTCCGGTTGATCCAGTCTGCCGCACGTGGCGTTTTCGCAACGTGGCGAACATCCCAGAAATCTAACCCCGGAAAAGCCGGGACTGGGAGTGGCGTTCCATGAGGCCAACATTTGAGGCCCCACGGCCCTTGAACCAAAGCGATGGCCAACCCCAATGAATGCTCTGATATGCTCTGGAATGGATCTGAATGGTGTGCTTTGTTTGTCCAGCTGTTGCCCTTTTATGAATCTGTTCGCTACACTCTCCTGTTGACTATGTACTCTGGATTATTAGATGTTACTAGGTGACTAACCGGGTTGCAGCATGTCTGCAGTCTGACCGGGGACACACGCAGAGAATTCCAGAACTATCTAAGGCGTTCGCATAAACTGCGCCACGGTCCACATCTAGCTCCAACACGCAGTGCTGGCGCAGAGAGATTGTCAAGTCAAGTGAAGGCAAGTTGCACAAACACAAACTCACTCAAAGGGCCATGGGGTTGGGAGTTGGGACCACGAAATTGCAGAAGAAATCCGTCATGTCAAACGCTTCAGCAGGACTTGTCTAGAGACGATCTGCGCTGGAATCACGATGTCATTGCCCTTGTCCTTCCCTCAGTATCACGGAGGTTTTAAACAACTTGAATGACATGCTACACTGCTACAGAATTGGTTCCTTTTCGAAGAAATGGGGCACGGGCCAATTGACAGAATTGGCCTCAACAGCGTGACTTCGGAAATTGCAAGTTCATGCTGACAAAGCAGCTGTATTTCCGCGCGTTCAGCAGTGCAGTGCTCGTTCAGACACTCACTGACCTTGAGTCCACACAACTAAGCCTCGCACTGCGTTTGGCTCAGAGTTTTCTGCCCAGGTGGAAGGGTGTTCATAGGCGACAGGCGGCAAACGGCTGACTCTATGATCCTGGGCTTGGGAGGCCAAAGCGAAATTCGAAAAGTTCATAAAGGTTCTTATGACGATGTTTTACGATGTTTTACGATGTTTTACGCAATTCCATCCACACATTTTAAGGTTGCACCATGTTGCACCCACACCTGCAGCTCGCCCACATCTCAATCCCAAGGCCCCAACGGCGGCTTCAGCAAGCGACGCACCTTTGCTTCGCTGCGTCCCCAGTTGCCTTGGAAAACACTGGGATCAAATCATGGGATGGGGAAAGGCGGCTACATCGCAAACACAAATATACGAAATAAGCATTTGTCTATATATATATGTGTGTGAACCATTATTAATCTATATAACATAAATAATACATAAAATAAATATAATTACAGTACATGATATCAAATGTATACAGTATACAGGTATGGCAAGTTGCAAACTTGCTCTACATTATATGGCTACCCGCGACCAGCTACAACCTGGATGGCAGATACTCATTGTCTTCGCTCCTTGATCGCTTTTTTCACGGAATGCAGGTAACAATCTGGGCGCCGATCTATGCATCAAAACTCTTTGAAGCAAACGCTCAGCCTGGCAGCGACTGACAAGGTCTGGATGCAGATTGAGCAGCATGCTCAACTCGAAACGTATGGTCATGTTCCCAAGATTGGATGCGGTGTCAAAATTTGCCCCAATGACCCCTGGCAAAAGCTCACTGGCAAAATCTTACATGGCAGCCATAGCACTCTTGTTGGTAAAAAGGGTGCAACCGGGCCAAGATTGGCCGAAGCAGCCAAGTAAGAGTTGCTGATTTCATTTGTTCATTAATATTAGTTCATGCTTGTGCATTTATTTGTCCAATCGATCCCCACAATTCTGCAGCATTCTGTCCACTGCAGCATTCTATCGAAGCCTTCCGAATCTGCTCGGCGGAGCCCTTGAGGATGACCTGCTCACGGAAAGCTTCACCATGCCTGGATGTGAGGCCTAAAGTGCAAAAATACGCGAAACACAGCAAAACAAATGCTCAAATGACAACATGGATTTCTAGTGCATGTTGCCAGCAGCTCTTGGAACACACATTCTGAACTTCCCAAAAACTTATGCTGTAAGTTGACTTCGGTCCAACATCCTGTAAGAATAAGAATAACTAACGGCCTGGTCCTGCAAGTATGCATCTCTTCAATTCTCAAAGAGCCAAAGATCAACCACACCGCCACACCCTAACTCTCTCGGCATCACGGCATATTCTTGCGGATTCTTGCGCTGGCGTTCAGCTGGTTGAAGCCCCAAATGGGCCAAGCCAAAGCTAATCTACAATCTCCCATCTAACCTGGGACTCTTGGTACCTTTTTGGACTTGCACTCCAGCATGTGGCGCAAAACCACTGGGCACGTCCGTTCAACAGTCCCAATTGACCGGGCACACCATCTTGACCGCTGCGACCGCATTGGCACAGTGCTCCGTCACGCACTTTGGCACAACTGAAGCAGAAGAAACGATGCGCACGGACACTTCCGGGTTCACCCGCCTTGCCTGGTCCAACCGCACTACAATGGAAACACCGAGATGTGTATTCCAAAACACCCAAGAGCTGCCATGGCAGACTGCTACTCAAACGAAAAGCTTCTCCACCAGGCAGCATAGGCTGCAATAAGCTCAGAAGTGCATCCCATGCGCACTCGGCGGCTTGTATTGAATATTTCAGAAGCCCATCATGGGGCAAATGCCACTCAATGAAATTGCACACAGTTGGAATGAAGAACCGCTGCACTATCATTTGCCGACGTGTGTCCAAGCGCTCCTGGATTCTTTTCATCAGTCTCTGTATTATCTCCAGCGTGGGCTTTGGGTGAAAGACCATGTTCAAATGGAAGAGAACCTGGTTGGTTGCATAATAAAAGTTCAAGGGTTCGCTCTCAATGGCAGCCTCAAATAATACCCTGGCCCTATGTTCTTCTGCCTTGTGGAGCTCACAAGCCGCATGATACTGCGCGAAAGCGCTGTCTGGATGCCGTTCTTGGCATTGCAAGATGTCCACCTCAGCCATGCTGAACTGGGAGCCGATTCCCAGTGTAGGCTCATCATCATAGGTGGCATGCCACCAAAGGGCCGGAACAAACACCACGTCACCCGGTCTTTGAACAATTTCAACGGGCCTATCTTCGACGGGAAGCCGCAGTACAACTTCCGGGAGCTTCGCGGCCGGACACAGGGCCACAGCATCATAGGCTGTGGCTGGCGGACCTCGTGGTGGATATAACCACCACCTCTTTTGGCCCTGCTGTAAGGCCAACCATGCAGTGCCATGCTTGTGGAAAGCTACTCCATTGCCACCAGGCCCCGTGGACACCACAACCATTGAACACCTCATCCATTCAGGGATCGATCGCCAACATTCCCAAGGAACACTTCCAGGCTGCAAGTCTCTTAATGCTAACTGGCTGAAACAGTTACCCTTTTGAAATGCTTCCTGGAAGGAGCGTTCATCACCCAGCATAGATGGCCCAAACTGTGCAGCAAGTGGATCACACAGCACTGTGGCCGTCTGGAAGCTCGCCGAGCTGCTTGCCTCAGCTGTTCAGCAGATGACACTACACTCTCTACATCTCTCTACACTCTACAGTCGTCTACCGTGCGCTGTGTTTTTTGAAACGGTTTGTCAAAGGGACCCATGGCAAAATGAGAATGTTTCCGACGTTTCCAAGCAAAATCTTAGCAGTTTCGGAGAGACTGGTGCCCCACGGCTAACTGCTAACTGCTAGTGCCCCCAAACTGGACCAACTCAAGAGCCAGGTACCTTTGAAAGCAACACCTCCCTGGATTCATATGGCAACTTGAGATCTGAGGGAAAGCCAAAGACCAAAGGCTCGGAAAGACCTTGCCATCCAGCAGCCTGCAAGAAGGACAACATAGGACAACACAACATACTCTGCGGATCTCTGCGGTACTGCATCATACTGTGCTTCAACATGAGTGCTTGAAGAAAATCCTGGCCTGAAGGAGCAGCCCTTGCACTTCCAACACACTCGTTCTTGCAAGTTCTGCCCCGCAAGGCCGTCCAATGGGAGCAGTATGTCCAGTACCAGTCGGAGCCTCTGGCTTAAAATCGTTGCGGTGAAGTTGAAGCATGATCTGGTGCAACAGCCTGCGGGAGGTGCTCGAGGGCTTCACATGCTGCACAGGCCCGAAGATCTGCAGTGTAAAATTGTTAGGTTTGTAATGGTTTTTGTGTTTTGGTGTGTCCGGTAAGGCAGCTTGGCATAGCCTCAGACTGGATTAAGCTTATGATTCTTGTCATATACAGGTATATATATATATATGTGTATGTATGTATGTATGTATGTATGTATGTGGTGGCTGGTCGATATGTCTTTTCCCAGAAGTGTGCAAAATTCGTAGATAGGTGGGGGCCCGCTACATAATTGTAATTATGCATCATGCATCTTGCTATATCTTCTGAACTACAGAAAATCAAAGGGAGGAGAAGAA
>Ga0126342_10022330_pt1 | contig 10458 bp, 8 predicted proteins | sample Cyp1metagenome_FD_92528 | JGI IMG/M metagenome (GOLD analysis project Ga0126342, IMG submission 92528) | Coral microbial communities from Lord Howe Island, Old Settlement Bay, Australia - Cyphastrea 1 metagenome | ecosystem: Host-associated > Invertebrates > Cnidaria > Coral ...
GCAACAAAATTACCCCCAAAACCCCACCTGAAAAAACATCAAAGGCGAAGATGAAACATTGAACCCCAACACAAAATCATAACAAGCAACATACAAACATATACGCCCTGAAACCCCCATTTTCCATTTTTTCCCCAGCCATCTAATCGGGCGGAAGCATCCGACGCGATGGCACTGGCAGCTATCCTAGCTTGCCGTCTTTTGTGCCTTTCACACGGAAATTTACCAGAGGGTAATGAGTATGCGTATGATATTTAACATTCTAACAATATAGTTCACCATTATATGTTGGATGTATATGTATTGAGTTTATCCATTCTGGATATAACTACAGTATTTGAAATGGTTTATGATTTTTATGTTGGATGTATGGTCTATTCATTAGGTTTTAGAAACCTAAGGTTTATACCTCGGGCCACCTTGTATCAATAACATTGGGTGAAACAAAACCTGTGACATTCATGAGGTCTATAGTCTGTAGTCAACTATAGTATTCATGGGTATAGTAGCCACATTCATCGTTCACAGCCACATATGTCGTAAATAACCCCAGCCAAAAATCCCACAAACATCAGGTGCCTCACCAAACGTAAGTGAGGCTTTTCGCCTAGCGAGACGTACAACTTTATGTTCGCGGACGTCCAAAGCTCTGATACTTGGACGAGTTCGACCTATTCGAAGCAACGAACATGGGGGGTGAAGCAACTAATCTGGGGATGACAACAAGGATTTTATCCATTGGCCATCGGATGCAAAAAAAAAAACCTAAATATGAGCATGTGGCCAAACATGACTGGTTGGTGGTTTGGAACATTGCTTATTTTCCATTTCATATACGGGATGTCATCCCAACCCCATTGACGTTCACTCATATTTTTCAAGATGGTTATTGCACCAGCAACCAGATAGCCCATACTATTAACCATTATTAACCACTATTAACCATTATTGTTGGAATAGATTCACCAACCAAGATGGTTATTGCACCACCAACCAGATGATGATGATTTTGGGATGTCACCAATCAATTGGGATGTCAAGCCGACTAAGTTGATAGCCCACTCATGGCCACGGCTGTGGATCTTCGGTGTGACCCCGGATGCTTAGCATATCTTAACATGTTCTGATTGCTATTTGAAATTAACAACTATATAGACTATATATATATACACAGTATATACATACATGACCTGTATTCTACTTAGGAAGTGCATTCCACTTAGTAAGCTAGAAAAATGGTCAGCAGATGTTGATAGCCCCATTTTTTTTACTCGGAGATCTCCGATCTATCGGATGCATGACATCCTCTCCAGTTGCGTTGTTCTTCCCAGCGATTTGATGTACATAAACCCAACGTTTCGGAAGGTCGGTTTAGAACTATACTTGGTGGCTCATCCCACGGCTCGTAAGTGGGTTATAACCCCTGTTATAAGTGGATTAACCCTACTTATCCCATTTATAACTGGGGTTATAACCCACTTACTAAGTGGGATGAGCCACCAAGTAAGATATTGTGAATGTTCATGAGATGAATGTTCATGAGATACATCTATATACAGAATATGTGATACATTATAGTTCTTATATAACACTTCAGTGGTATGTTTTTTTGTAGCAGTGACTCAGTGACGATCTTCTGCTGCAAGGTGTGCACCTTCCAAAATTTCCTGCACGCCTTTGCACTGCTGCCACAGTGACTTTTTGGCAGCTCTGGGGATCCAATGGGATCCCATGGGACCCCTGGGGTGGACCCCTGGGGTGAAAAATGTCTCCCAGCTGTCAGTTGATCCATTAGCCTCTGGTAAACGTTTACATAGCTCTTGATAGCATGGTGATTTAGTTCGTGGATTTACCCATTGATAGCATGGTGATTTTCCATTGTTATGTTAGACCAGAGGGTATATCCCATAATATATCCATTATGCCACAATATTGTCATATTCAAATCCCCATTAGTTCCCATCAATCACCAATTATGTGTATAAGATGTACAATGTGGGGCCCCCGTTAACGAAATCGCTAAGTTGGTGAACATAACTCCAATAACTATGGTTTATGATACTCAATAACTATAGTTCATGGGGTTTATAAACCAATTTATAACTGGGGGGGCCCACATTGTGTGATTTTTGGGGAAATGGCTATAAATGGCTCCTTGCGGTTTAACCATAGAGTTTTGCCAGAAAATTTGTTTGTCTATGAGTCTATTACTACGACGATGACTACGATGACCGAACACTAATACTAACACTAATACGAACGTCAATAATAAGCTGGCTGGTGGTTTGGAATATTTTTTATTTTTCCATATAATATTGGGAATGATAATCACAACTGACTTTCATATTTTTCAGAGGGGTAGGTATACCACCAACCAGCTAGTCCATACTACTCCGCTAGAAACGGGTATTTCTGCAGAGTATTCCAGATTAGCCATGTCTTTAGGTGCCTGATATTATGGGGTTACAAGTGAGAAAGTCATGTTTCAAGGAACGGAAATGGTTGTAATGTCAACCCCGGATTTTGCTAAACCATGGTTTATTAATTAGGGGGGTACTCCCCAAATAGTCATTTCATTTGATACTTTTTCATGGTATCCCCCCAATTCAACAACCTATATAGGGGTTTAGTAATCCAGCGTTGACATTAGTTGGATTCCTATGAATAATAACAATCATTGACCATTATTAACCATTATTAACCATTATTAACCATCATATAACCATTATATTACCATAGTTATACCCATAGTTATACCCAGACGGTTGAAACAGGTGACAGCCTCTGAAGAGTATGAGAGCCAACATGGAGAATTCGACCAAGATAGGCTAGGAAACCATAAACTATGTGATGCCCAAAACTACTTAAGTTGTTTTAGGACACCCATAAACTATATTCCATATATATATATATATACATATATATATACATATACATATATATATATACACATACATACACCATATATGATAAACTCTATAAACCTCCATTATACTTATGTTTACCACTAACTTAGCTAGCCATGGGATTGGTATTTGGGAGGACATGAAACAAATGAAGCAGTCCGTTCAGTAAGAACCTCACTGGCTGATAATGAGTTTTGGAGAACTCACCAAACATGTACTAACTCCTAGCGGGATTCGGGATGAGAATTTGCATCGAACACCTTCAGGATGGTGCCCCCCAGTTAGAAGTTGGTCTATAAACCCCATGAATACATATGAATACTATAGTTATATCTACCATAAACCACAGAATTCAGCCGCTTATGAGGCAACTGAACGCTATCTTGGGGGCCCATCCTGTTGGAAAGTTGAAACGGTTGGCACATCAACACACCCGCCCACACGTGCTCGCCACTATTTTTGGCTGGAAAGTATTACTTGTATTGTGGCTGGTGCCCATGGAGAAGTGAGAGAAGATCTGGAGTATTCATGAATATTAGCCATAAACATCTAATAAGCATCTATAATCCAAGTATGGGATGCCACCTTGTTTGATGTTCTAGTGTGTCAACCCTTGTCCTTGGGAAAATAGACTGACCCATGTTTTTTTGGTTGCTGGGAGGACCTCCCACCTCGAACCTTACAATGTAATTGTTTGAGTTTCACATTTGAATTGGACAAGAATATGGGAAATCTCCAGGAAGTAGCGCAGATGAGTAGAATCTCTTTGAATCTTCGAGGCTTAAAGAAAATTATGTGGATGTCAAAGATACAGTGTTTGGTTTGGCCCTTCTTGTGCCCTAAAATCTGGACGGTGCTGAGGGTTCCCCAAGGAAGAAAAGCCAAACATTTGCCACTATTCCCTTGGTTTTCCCGTTTCTGTTGTGCAATTATACGCAGGCCCCATAGTCTATTTTGTTTTGTCACTATCGGATATTTTTGTTTGTATCTCCCTTTTATTGGTATTCCCTTTTCGGTTGTTAAAGATGGTTATGGTAAACACATTCCCATTTCTGACTGTTGTTTGAATCTTCCCACTAGCTGGTTTTATCCCTTTCATTGCTCGTTGTATCAGGTAGAAACTAATCCTTTAGTTGTTTGCTATAAATGAAAATAACCATCAACAGCCAAAAGATAGTTTTTTTTTGTGGACTACCAAGCATTGACCATGCATATGCTTGACAGATTTCACCAGCTTTCCTCTGATGAAATTATCTCAAACCCAATCCCCAGTTAGAAGTTGGTTTAGTTTCACCCCATTAACTACAAGTATATCAACCATCGTGTTTAGTTTTATCACTTTACAACCAATTTAGTTAAGTAAATCCCATGCCCATCAAATCTCATTAAAACCCAGCGAGTAAATCTCACTCACTCACCGTGAAAACGCTAGCTATTGGTACCATGGGATGAGCATCCTGAACATCCTGAACCATGTGGGACATGTGGGATGAGCATGGTTGGTGGGTTGATGACATGGTGGGTTGATCTCACATGGGATTCCCTATCGGCCCTATCAGTAGCGAAGATGAATAGATTCCCGCCATAGGGTCAATGGGAATTTCAGGAACCGATTGATTGGAGGTACCGATTCCATATATTTTTGGCCTATTTTTCAGGCCTAAATTTCAGGGGATATCCCCACAAAATATGGCCAGAAATATGGTACTAACGTACCTCCATGTATTGGATCCTGGAGATCTCCCATTGATAACCATCATTAACCATTATTAACCATCATTAATCACTATTAATAATGATTATTAACCATCCATTAACCATCCTAGGGTGGGTTGATTCCCATGTAGGATGAACCTGTGGCAGCGTTTTTGCCTGTGGCCCCGAGGCTGGTCTTGTGCCGTCGCAAACACTTCGTCTCCCCGGCAGCACTGCGCTTCCTGATGCTGTCCCTTGGATCCCTTGGACGAGTCCCTCAAAGAACTTGGGGAAATATTGGGTTTATGGTGGTTATATATATATAACTATAATGGTTTATGGTGTTTATAAACCAATAATATATGGGTTTATGGTTTTTGATCTTATGTATATATATATATATATTACATCCGTATGATAGCTATAGTTAATTCATGTTTTTTTTATTTATTGGAATTGTTTATACCATCTATTTATGGTGTTGGGGGATATCACTGAAGTATTAGAGATGGTTTCTGTTTTTTTTGTTGGATGATATGGTGGATATAAGGTATATTTTTTTCAATGGTGGATATAACATGATATAGATACTGTGGGTAAAACACTAAACCATCCCCCAGTCATCACCATTTTTTAATAGGTGGTATAAATAAACCATTCCCAGTCATCGGTGGTGAAAATGACATTGTTTTACCCGTCACATGACATAGTCAATTCATGTTAATTCATTGGGTGAAACTAAACCCAGAACACACAACTTGAGCGGCTCACCTTGTAGGCTTTAACCATCAAAAACTGGAGGGGTGGTACCATGTAAACTTGGTGGTTAAGCAGCAAACAATAGCAAACATAGGGCGGTACCATCTGGGAAAACCTTGGATGCGGTTACCATCTGGTTATTTAACATAGCCATGGAACATGGCCCATAGAAATAGATGCTTTACCTATTAAACATGGTGATTTTCCATGGCTATGTGAGTCATAACCAGGTGGTATATACGGCAGCAGCATCAAAATTTGAAGAGTGTTCAATGATCCGGTTGATAATTGCAAGGGGGTTTTACTACCCAGGTACCAGTTCTATCTATCATGATCCACTATGGTAATCCCTATCAACCAACCTTTATAGCCAGCAAAAAGTCTGGGGGTATATCTGGAAAACTGTCTGGATGGTGAGTGTGATCCCTCCTTGTGAGTTGGTTGCCTACCTACAGATGTATCGAGCAGAAATCCAAGTAAATCTGTTCATACATGGTTTCAGCATGATTTAGCTAATCACTTAGCATCATAATTAAGTTTGAAACATGTTGTGGTAGGATGCCTAGGAGCCAGTTTCTGCGTATACCATAGTATACCCCATCTTCCAGCTTGCACCTTCACGAATCTCCACCATTGTTGGTTGTATCCGTCGAAAAAAAACATGATACAAGGTGAGACCCACCCAGTTATGTTTGTGGGTTTAGTTTCACCCCCATGAACATTATAGCATATATTAGCATATAATCCGGTTGGTGGTTTGGAACATGAATTTTATGAATTTCCATATATTGGGAAGAATAATCCCAACTGACTTTCATATTTTTCAGAGGGGTAGGTATACCACCAACCAGATATATGTATATATACATTGATGGTTAGCTGGATAAGTTAGTACATTCTACCAGTGAATATGGGTGAATATTGGTTGATTGAATCGTTCTATCCACCAAAAACTACCCTCTGGTAAACGTTGACAAAAAACTATGGACACTCACCATGCTATTAATGGGTAGTATCAACTATGTCTATGACCATTTTCAATAGCTATGCTTGACATAACCAGAGGGTAACCATTCGCTAATTCCTGCGTTAATTCCTGCGCTATCTAAATATCTGATATGAATCCCATGAATCATATATCAGAATCGACAAAAGGTCACTCTCGACTGGATGCTTTTTGAGTTTCTAAAAACCTAACTCGTCTGACTTGGTATCAACGGGATTTTCCGAAAAAAATCTTTGATTGTCTTAGAATATCCGATAAACGATAGTTTCTTTTGGGATTATCTACTTACGTTCACCAGCTAAGATTTTTTCTTTTTTTGAAGGGTATCTGGCTGATTGGCCATGGTTGTGGGTAAAATGATTCCGTAAAACCATATAAAACCAGCCATGAATGGTAAGCATACTACAGTTATGGCCATTTGCCAGTTATAACTGGCTATAAATGGGATTATACATTCTATAAATGGGGTTTTGTTAGTACTTATAACTGATAAATGGCCAATCAACCAATATTCACCCATATTCACTGGTCGAATGTACCGACTTCGCTGGTAGAATCAACCAACTTATCCATCTAATGCATTTCTAATGCCATCTGATTGAAACCCCCTATATATAAAAATGATGACTGGGAGATGGTTGAAATCGCCGTATATTTTTTTTTTGCTGCTGAGGCTTGGCACGAAACATCTCTATGAGTTCATCACCGATCCTCGGCGGGGGCTTCTGACAAAAAGGGGATTTCTCATGGAAAACCATAGGAAAATGGTGATTTAATGAGGGTTTATGGTGGTTTAATGGGATTTAATGGGATTTAATGGGATTTACCCTCTGGTAATTTAACATAACTATGGAAAGATCCACCATTTTTAATGGGAAAACTCACTCTTTCAATGGCAATTTTTAATAGCTATGTTAAATTACCAGAGGGTATCATATGACATGAGAGTTTATCCATGGGCTTGTAAGCCAGTTTATGATAGTTTATGATTTATGATAGTTTGTGATAGTTTATATCATGCATAAGTATTATTTGATGGGGTTGCAAGCCAGTTCATAAGATAGGAACCTCGCAAATTAAGTATGCGTTTTATTGGGAAACCATCCGAATTTGCTCAAGAAACTGGGCGTTGACATGTGATCTATGACTGGTTGGTGGTTTGGAACATGATTTTTTCAATGACTTTCCATTCAGTTGGGAATGTCATCATCCCAACTGACGAACTCCATCATTTTTCAGAGGGGTAGGTATACCACCAACCAGATGAATATTTCTGAGAAGTAAGTTGGTGTATTAGTTCTGGTTGGTGGTTTGGAAAAATTTGGTATTTTTCAATATATTGGGAATAATCATCCCAACTGACTAATATTTTTAAGAGGGGTTGAAACCACCAACCAGAATTGCTCTTGGAATTTCTGGTGGATGCATCATGATATCTCCAAAAATGCTCGCTGAGCGGGGCCGCCTTGGGGCCACGTGCCGGCGCACAGGCAAGGCTGGCAATAGGCCACTGTTCGTAATGGTTGGGCGACTGTTCAATGGCCTATAACCCACCACCACAACAACAATACAGGCATAAGGGCGATCATCTAGAATCTAGTCGGCTGTGTTGGTTTATGACTAAGATGACCCTGATGATCATTCGTCAACGATTATAATGATCATGATTTATAACTAAAATGGTGGTCATGATAAGTTTATGATCATCTAGTCTTGTAACCCTGATCTAAGACAAATTTGTGCAAGCAGCTCATGCAGTTCCTGGCATTTCGGCCGATGGGAAGCTTGCCACTTCCAGCTATTTGCATGCCCCTGACGATGCCTATGCCATTTGTGCCAATGGGCCCACTTCCTAAAGCCAAGGCTCCAAAACTAGACATGGAAAGAAACTAACATCATAGCATTCCAAGTGATTCTGGCTTCCCTGAACAAAAATGGCGACAAACAAATTATGGGGGTTTCATACTCCTTTTCAGAGATGTATTCTAATGTATAGAGGAACAATCATTTGGGTGCATAGTTTCAATCAGAATGCCTCCTGGTCATCTTCTTGACTTCCTGAAAATGGCTGAGTGCTGGTGGCTTTGTTATTGGGGCCTTCAGTCCAAATACCATGTGGTTGTGTTCGAAAGGACTCCGTTATACACCCCATTTGTGCTATTTTACAGGGGGAACATGATGATACACATGATAATAAACATGATTATACTGGGGAACCTTTGTTGATTTTGGGGTACCATTTTTGTCGGAGCCATGGAACATGGCTAAGGATGCCTATGTGTCCTACCAGCATTATCAGAGGCGCCCAAACAGTCCTGGGATGTGGCAGGAAAGTGCTTGGTCGCCCCAAATACCCGGCCTGGTTATGTCAAAATAGCTATTGAACATGGCCCAGTCGAAATCGTGGATTTATCCATTGATAGCATGGTGAAATGGTGGATCTTTCCATCGTTTTTTGTTAACGTTTACCAGGCCGGGGAGCTCCAATTCTGTCCATCCCAAAATGGATCTGCATCGGCACAGGGGTTCCAGTCTTGGAGCCGGCTTGCAGGACATCCCAAAACATGTTTTACTATCTACTCTCTGGTAAACATACAAAAAACTATGGAAAATCACCATTTTCAACTGGAAAATCAACTATTTCTATGGCCATGTTCAATAGCTATGTCAGTTTACCAGAGGGTACCCATATCTACCCTCTGTTTGTTTCATATAGCTATGGAAAATGGATGAAAATGTCGCATTTACAGATGATTTTCCCAGCTATAAAGCTCCATTTATAATGGATTTTCCATAGCTATGTTAAATTACCAGATGGTATATGCTTTCAAAGCATGGTTCGATGGGCGGCAAATTATATTGAATTCACCCGCTGACCTCACCCGAAAAATGATGCTTCGTGCATAGGGGGAATGAGCATCCGAACTAGTAGGTCAGAACTCCAGTTGTAAGTAGAAAAATATAGTACAGTATATATTACCTAAACTACCTGGAGTCATAACTCATTGTATATATATATATGGGTAAATTATGAGAGCTTCCATCCACCTATGTTGGCATCTTTGGCTTTTCGCAGTTCGTTGAGAGCATGAAGGGAGCGATTACCGGTGACCTTGGACTTTCCAACTTCTCCTTGAAGTCATTGATGCAACCGCAGTTCGCCTTTGATGTGAGTGGACTGATTTTGGGCAAAGTGACATCTGGTGAGTTGGCAAATGATGAGGGAGCCGAATACACAGTATATACATCCAGGATTCTTCCAATCACATCCGGTCTTGCATTTCTTGCAAATACACCATTTTGCTATTTTGATGATGATGAACTTGTGATTGGAGAATTGCAGTGGATCAACTCATGCCGTGTTTCTGCATTGGTGAATGTACAGGAGCGGTATTATAAAGTTGATCGTTCAACTGCACGTACAGTGAAAGCCCTAGGCCCAAAACCTCCTCGGGGTGGGCTTGCCATCCATGCTGGGTGCGGAAAGGGTCATGCCATGGTATTCCTCGCCACTGGAAGATGTTCTTCATTCTGGTGATGTCATGGGGGCAAAAGGATGTCTCGAGATTCGCAACAGATCCAACTACCTTCCACTACACTTCACTACATTACACTACACTACACTCCACTACACTACAACTACAACTACGACTACACAACTACACCCCACTACACGAAATTACACTACACTACGCTACATTACACTACACTACATTCCACTACACTCCACTACACTACACTGCATTACACTACACTACAATACACTGAATGACACTGCACCACAGATAGACAGGTAGACAGATAGACAGACAGACAGACAGACAGATAGATAGATAGACAGGTAGACAGCTAGACAGATAGACAGATGAAAGAGAGAGAGAGAGAGATAGATAGATAGATAGATAGATGGATAGATAGGTAGATAGGTAGATAGGTAGATAGGTAATTAGATGAAAGAGAGAAATAGATAGATAGATAGATCGATAGATAGATAGATACATAGAAGATAGGCTGGTAGGTAAGTAGATAGTCAGAGAAAGAGAGAGACAGAGAGGAGACCTCAAGCACCTTTCGGTCCATCAGTGGATTCGC
>Ga0126342_10022331_pt1 | contig 10458 bp, 10 predicted proteins | sample Cyp1metagenome_FD_92528 | JGI IMG/M metagenome (GOLD analysis project Ga0126342, IMG submission 92528) | Coral microbial communities from Lord Howe Island, Old Settlement Bay, Australia - Cyphastrea 1 metagenome | ecosystem: Host-associated > Invertebrates > Cnidaria > Coral ...
ATTTGACTGTTAATCAACCAATATGCCCATAATTTTGGATGGATTGGATGGATTGGATGGGGACGTTTCCAAAATTTTCCAAAAACTAATCAACCATCCATAATTTGACTGTTAATCAACCAAGATGCCCATAATTTGGGATGGATTGGATGGATTATTGGACTATCAATATCCCAATTTTTGACTGGTAAAACATGTTGAAATCCCAGAAGATGGCAGGTTTATGGTTGGAGGATCATTTTGGGGAGAACTGGACATTCTTAGTTTAGTGCCAGGAGCCCAACTCCGCCTCTGGTGATTTCGATCAAAAAAATGGGAATGTGTGATCATCCTTGGGACCCTTTTTCGAAAACTCTACCAACCAAAAAGACTTCGGACATCTCAAGTTCATAACTGTGGGAACATCATAAAAGGTAATCTCTTGGATCTGTTAGTCATGTTCACCAAAAAAAATCAACATCTCATCCCGTCCCATGAATTCCACATTTTTTTCCCACCCTTTCATCGCTCCCGTCCGTCACCGGGCCACAGCTGGACCAGTCGCCCATCTGCCACTGACACCCGAGGCGTCCCTGGCAGCTTTGCAGCGCCATGGGCTTCGACGAAGCTTCGCAGTCTGCTGCGCTACCGCCTCGGTCGTTGGCTTTTATAGGATTTATGGGCGCGGAATTAAGTTGGCATTGTTGTTTTTCGGGGCATTTTTTGTTGTTCAGGGTTGGCCTCCTTGCTTTCATAGGAAAATCCTCCAACCCATAGGTGTTTTTTCCATTTGCCAGGGTACCTTATCCAAGTATATTCTGGGAAGAGCAGTAAGGTAACTATATGTAAGTATCATGGATCATACTGTTGATACGATATTGATGGATCCTAAACACTTGTTGATATAAATATGGTTCCGGATCATGAAGTTTCAGTAAGAGAATGAATATGATTAATTATATATATATGATTTTTTTTATGGATGTCTGAAACAGAAACATCATGGAATTTTAATATCTTCAGAAGCACCAATAAGCATACTGTACCAGCGGGCACATGGAAAGGAGACAGCATCAACATAGTTTTCACCCATCCTCTCCTGACACCTCCCACCCAGTTCTTAAGAGACGCGATTTGGCGATTTGGGGTTTCCTAATTTTAGGATCCCCAAATCATCCAAAATCAGATCAGTTTAGCTAATTGAAACCCATGATTTATATGATTTTGAGGTACTCAATTGAGGTACCTCCAGGGACTCCCGAAACCTCCAGGCATCAAATGGCATCAATCTTTGGAGCAACACTCAAGTCTCCCATCGCAAAACGAAAACCGAGATGCTGGGACAAAGAACAGCTCTGGTTTGAGTGCCTTCACCACAACTCTGGCTGCAGACCTGAGATCCGACGATTTTTTTTTAGGTCAATGGAAACTTAGAGATACCAAAAGGGAAACCAAACATGGCCGACAATGGAAGATCAGGATATATCCCTTTTTCGAATCAAATATGATAATGGAAAAAAAACAAAATCGCTGCAAACCCTAGGTTTGCCCGATGCGAATCCCGAATATCCTTTGACATGCTCAAATCCCTTCGTAAGGTTTATTTTTATTTTTACTTTCCAGAACAACAAACCCCAAAACCCTAGAACCCTAAAGCTTAAAACCCTAAATTAAAACTCTAAATCCTGAAAACTTAAAGTCAAAATCACTGCGTATAGCCAGAGTTTTCATTCATTCTCTGGTGATAAGTATATCATATTGTTTGAATGTGTCGTTTTTTCGCGTGGGCGAACCCGGGGTTTGGAGGGAACATCTTGAAAATCAGAGCATGGAAATATCACACCTGGTTGGTGGTGCAATAACCATCTTGAAAAATATGAAAGAGTTCGTCAATGGTTGGTGGGTTACATCCCATATATGAAATGGAAAATTCCAAACATGTTTGAAACCACCAACCAGACATCTTTTTGGAGAACGTCCATCTGGAAACGTCTTCCTTTAGAGAAATGGCTTCGGGAACACCAAAGACTCACCAGGTGACCGACCAACTGGAGGTGGACCATGTGCAACCTGCGGCACGGCGGGCACTGAGCCCCTTCAACGATCATATGAGATTCAAAAGGGTCAACAAACTAATGATACCCTCTGGTAATTTGTTACATAGCTATGGAAAATGGCCATAGAAATAGTGGATTTACCCATTAAACATGGTGATTTCCCATGGTCCATAGTTATGTTAGTTTACCAGAGAGTTAGCAAAAAAATGGCGATAAAACTAATGGATAATGATGATCATATATTTTAAAAAATGATGGTCAACAAAATAAAAATAGGTAATGGTGACAATATGTGACAATGCTTTGCTTGAAAAAAAACATGCACATTTGGTTAACAACATCTCCATATTGGTTCACTGAAATCCGTACTGTTGTTCACAATCCTCATTGTTGGCCAAATGCATTCTTTTTGCTGGCGACAGTGTTTGATGATTCCAATCTTTTTGGTAAAACAAATCACCCGATTTCATGGTAGATTTATGGCTGAAATCGGTTGTAACCCTTCTTGTTTCCTTTCAAACTTAAAATTTCATAAATAATCTAAACACATACTTTACAAATCTTTACGTAAATATATAATATATAATACTTCACATAAATATTACATATACATATCCCTTCTTATTTATATGTAGAAAATATATCATCCCTTCTTATTTATTTACATATCATTACATATAATTATTACAATAATAAATATATCAGCCCCCCCACAAAAAGGTCGCACCATCCTTCGGTCCCCCGCCTGTGACATTGCGACACTCCTTGCGATCCAAAGGCCTCGCGCTGAAGGCGCAATCCGCGTCCTCACCACTGGGACACGCCACGGGACGTGCCGAGACGCCGTCGCCGCACGAGGTGCCTGGCCCAACGTCCTACTAGCGGATCCGATCAAACACAGCGGCGTTCCCATGGATGATATACACGTGACATGATTCTTGTCCATGCATTAAACAAACAGAGCAAATCGCACTCTGATCTTGTTTGAACCCTCAAACGCACTGGTGAATCACCCTTCCCCCCCCTCTGATGACCAAAAATCAAAGCACAGGTAACCCAGAAGCTCTGGACCAAGGTGATCCAAGGTGCTACAGAGCCCCCAATCGCCAATCTGCCACTCACAGTGCATGGTACTTCTGCATGCACGAACACTCACAGGCGCACTGCCAGGATCACCTTGGTGTGGGGCAAGCGCCCTGAATCTGACACCAACGCCCGCCAACGGTAGATCCAGTACATTCCAACTCATCTTGCTAAGTCTGACTATTTGGGTGCTTTATCAACCTGAAGAATTTGGGGCTTCTTATTTCCCCTGCCTGGTGAGAGTCTCTGGATTTCAACAAAGGTGCAACTCCCACCCACCCACCCACCTGCCCTCACTCCTTCTCCGCGTCCTTCTCCTTCTACCAGCCTGTCGTCATTGTGAGCACCAACGGGCCTGGATGTCACTGCAAATGCCAGCTCAAGCACTCTCGCTCCAGAGGCTTCTCGCTTACCACAAACTCCGGATCAGTCTGGGCACGCACGGGCCCGAACCCTTATCGCAAAATCTGGCTCACTCTTCGCACGCACGGATCGGAACCTTGTCACGAGCTCCGGATTCAGCTGGGCACGCACTGACCCGAACAGATAAAGAAAGTGCCAGACTGAATGTCAGAATATATGTCAGATAGAATGTCAGATAGAATGTCAAACAGAGTGTCAGAATATATGTCAAGTAGAATGTCAACGTATGTGTCAGAATATATGCCATATAGAATGGCCGAACAGACGTCAGATTGCATGCCAGAAAGCATGCAGATAAAATACCAGAGAGAATGTCAGAATACATGTCAGATATATCAGACAGAATGTCAGAATATATGTCGGATAGAATGCACGATAGAATGTCAAATAATTATACATGTAAGTTTGAATTTCAGCTCAAGTGCCAGAAAGAAAATCAGATAAAACGCCAAACAGAATGCAAGACAAAATGTCAGATAGAATGTCAAACAGAATACCATAACGAATATCAGAGTACATGTCAGAATATATGTCAGAGAGAATGCCAAATAGAATGCCAGAATATATGCCAGATTGAATGCCAGAATATATGCCAGAATAAATGCCAGAATATATGCCAGAATATATGCCAGAATATATGCTAGATAGAATTCCAGAATATATGTCAAATAGAATGTCAGTTGGTGGGGATCACTCGAGGAAAGTAATTTCTTTTGGTGACTTTTGAGATTTACACTAATGTGACTAAAACAATAATCATCCATCCCCCAGTCAGTACCATTTTTATAGGTGGTATGGTTACCATTCCCAAAGGGGTGGTTTATCATTGTTTTAACCACAATATATATATACAAATCCCATTAAAATCATCATTTCTGTTGCTTAAATTGCTTAAATCCCAGCAAAACCACCTGTTTTTTTCGCACCATGAAAACAACACCTCCATTCCCTCCATTCCCAACATCGATCTGCTTGGGATCCCCCATCAAAATTTGGGAATGAAAATTTGTTTTCTGGTCCATATCATCATGACATATCATAAATCGTGGACCCCTGGGACCCCGCTAAGAGGCCTGGGAACCACGATCAATCCTCCGCAACTTTCAGGAATAGACAATACATACGTGGAACAACTGGACCCTTGCAATTGATCATCACATCTGAATGTGTGAACTGTGGTTAAATCCCTCTATTTTTGGCCGGAATTTTATGGCTACCATATGAGCCATTGGATTTTTTCTGATCCCGCCCGTCCCTCTCCAGCACCAAGTTGCAGCTCTCGGCCCCACAGACCAAACTCCGAGTTTCGTAGCCCAAGCCGCAGGTGGCATTGCCTGATCTGTGAGGTTCTTTACTACGGAAAAATGCTGGGAACATCGGAGCGAAAACCACCGTTTTTTTAGGGGGTGCGTTAGTAACCATACGCTCAAACATAGCTTCAAGGATACGAATTTTGAAATGTTCCTATATGGAACTCGTCGTCGGGAATGGCTGCGGTCGGGAAGCAAACATATGCCAAAATGATAACCATATATGCATGCATGTGTGTATATATATAATGTATACATACGTATATATGTATATATATATATTAATGTATGTAATATATATATATATACTAATATGTTATGTAAATGTATACAATGTGTATATATGTATACTATAATATATATGTTTCATAGATAATAATTGGCCCAGGCACAGTTTCCCCACTGTCCAGTCCACCATTGACACCCAGTTGTGCCTGGTGACGCTTTCGAGTTGGTTTCGAGTGCCCAGCAAAGTGGCGAAAAACACGAGGTTCATTAAGGTTTATATGGGTTTATATTGGATTCTATGGGTTTCTAAGGTTTTATGTTCAATTATAACTATAGTTACTGTAGTTACTATAGTTAATGGGGTTTATGAACCAAATATAACTGGATCTTGTCAGAGATATTACTATGATTGATTATATGAACTCAGAGTATGGAAAATCCTGCAGATTTTGATCTAACTGCACTTTTAAATGCAGTACATAGAGTCATTTGCATATGTTTGTAAGCATGATACAAATGATTGGGATTGGGCACAGCATGTCATGCGAGGTTGCCTAAATGTTTTTTCTAAGTAGGTCACAACAAGCCTGGAACTTATCCAAGCATAGATGCAAAAAGGAATTGCAAACCCGAAATAAGGATATAGTTGTTCCCCAAATACTCCTGTTATTTCCTATAATTGTAATTTGGGGAACAAGTCATGACACATTTTATTTGCATGAACATTTCTCTGTCATGAATTGTTCTCCAAATACTCCAAGCCTGCCAATGTGGGCAAGGGTCAAAAAAAGGGTGGCAACACATTGCCAAAGGCTTGGGATGTTGAGTAGCTGGGTAGCTTTGAAACACCGACTTGAATCAAGTGCCACACCCGCAATGAAGTCGTTTTTTGGGTCGTCAAAAAGCTTAAACATTTACCACACAATGCCATCTCTGGGGCTAAAACACATGGTTCCTGTAACGATTGATAATTGATAGCAATTATTGATTTGTACTCTGGGACGTGAAAGTCAGTGCATATGTGGAACGAAGGTAAAAGCTGCATGCATTCAGGAAGTCAAACAAGTCAATGCAACCAGGTCTAAAACACCATGGGACGCACTATGTAGAAGTGTTATTTTTAGGTCCCTGGCAGTGCACTTTTCTATTGCCAAATTGTCCAAATCCCCACAAGGACGCGTGTGCACAGTTATGTTCCACAATCTTAAAAATATATATCCACGGATGTTAAACACCATGTGGACGCTTATCCAAACATGCACATTGATACCTACGCCATTTACTAGAACTTGCGCCAGCCGCATGGCACACGAGGTCGTTCGGCAGCCTCATGGCTCTCCAATAAAGAGCAATAAAGAGCAATAAAGAGCAGTTGCATTCATTGCATATTAATAACGGCTTCAAGATCGTTAGAGTATATAATATACTGCACCCATGTGCTCCATGTATGGAATATTTACCAACATTTGCCCCAAGAAACACCCAAATGTAGGTAAATATATCATACATTGAGCATATGGGTTATATTCAAGGCCACTAGACTATAAATGATCCCAAATCCCACCCAAGAATTTACTTGTGACACACATCCCCAGCCAGGTTGCTATAACATTCCTTGCTGCTCGCCGGCTTCTCACCAGGACATTCCTCGTCTCGGCCCGCGCTGCACGACACCACACGGGTGGACACGCCCGAGCCGCAGGAAGCATCACAATCGCTCCACCTGTCGTGTTCAATCCCCGGTTGGCCCGCGGAATTCTGGGCAAATGATATTGTAAACCCCATGAATACTACAGTTAATAGTTACAGGTATCATAAACCATAGTTATTGAAGTTATGTTCACCAACTTGGCTATCGGGGCCCCACATGGTAGGTTTTTTAATTTTGAAGATGTCACCATTTCTTATCGATGCTTTGTCATGTTCCATGGCTATGGCAAACCCAAAAATTGTGTACATACCAATGTGCCAATGGACCCACAATAAGCGCGGAAAAAATCCTTCAAATGCTGAAGACATGTTTCTATGAGCATGTCCTTGTGATAACTTCACCTGGCGAAATCGTCCCAGCACTGGGCACGTTCGCCCAAGCAGATTCCAGGCGTGTAAAGGATACAACTGCAGCGCAGATTGTCAGAGCTGAGAAACAACATACAACACTGACTTAGTCACGGATGTCACTGGAGTGGTTTAACATTGCTTAACTCTTTTTAAAGGACAATTTCACAGGACACCCTGTCGATTTTGCTGGAAAAAAAAACATGGCTTTCCGGTCGAAATTTTCCCTCCAGTTACTGTGCCAAGTCCTTGGAATCAGAATTTCAGATGGTCCCACACAAAAAATAAACGTATAGAAACCACCAAAAAAGATTGGGGAACAAAAACACACATATATATATATATTATACTGTAATATATATATAACTATATTCATAATAATTAGTAGGATTTTGTGCAATGTTATTTTCTGTTCTACTTTTCTGTCTTTTGCACGGTCATCCGCCAAGCTGCTCGGTGGAGCGCCATTCGCAGACGGTCTCGGACAGACACGCTTCGACTTCACGGGGTTTGCTGGCCGCACCTGGGCTCAGGTCTCATGGTGATTGGGAAAAACATGTTTACCTCCGGTACCCTCTGGTAAACTAACATAGCTATTGAAAATTGCTATTTATAGTTGATTTACCCATTGAAAATGGTGATTTTCCATACTTCTGTTTGTTTACCAAATGGTAAATTCACATGTTTACCCCTTGCAGATAGGGGTTGGAAGATGAGTGAAACCACTATGGGTTATTTTCAGGGTCTGATTTACCAAAGGCTATTTCGAAGGATTGGATTTTATCGGATAGCCATCTCACAATACTCATCATATGATAAGCACCAATCAGACAATCTTTAGCACAATCACAACATCCGCATTTCTTAAAAAGGCTAACGCCCATTTGTTTGGTTGAATTGCTATGGGTCAAAAAGCCTGGTTCCCTTTTGCTCATCCCCACTGTTCATCCCCAATCCATGGAAAATCAGCCGGGTTTTTGACTCCACGCATCTCCAAATCCCCATGAACCATCCCCATAGCCCAAGTAGAACATCTCATCATCTAACATGATCTAACATCACTCTAACCATTTCTTGAAGCTAACACCAGTTTTCCTTCCAGGTCTTCCAGCTCATCCAGGTCTTCCAGGTCTTCCCAGGCTCCCCCGGTTCCGCTCCAGGGCACAGCCAGCTGTGCCATGCCGCGAGGGGCACAGGACCTCGCGCACGCGCGAGCCGAGGGAACCGCAGCTCAAGGCACTGCAGGCGCTCCAGGGGCCCACGGACCAGAGACAGCCTGGCGTTGGGCCATCGGTCTAAGGCTCTTGAAGATGAAATGATGGCGCGGGCTATGGCTGATGTATCACATATTAATATCTATAGAGTTTATATCAATTTATTACAGTCTCTCTCTCTATATATATATACATACACATATTATACGGAATCTGTGACATGTTGTTTTAATGTCTAGGGGATGATGTATGAACATAGCATGGACTTGTTGGGCTTGTCCGGTGCATCAATGAAGTTCTTATAATGTTGATGGGTCCTTTGGGATTGATGAACAAACACCAAAACTCTTGGGCTTTTTGGGGTATGTACAAATTGGTGTAATTATATACCCTCAGCTCCTTGGGGGCCTTGGTGGTTACAAGTAGTTGATGGTATGTAACTATCTATATTTATTTCACGCTATCATTCTCCGCAGTATCTGCATTCCGACACAAAAGAGAGACAAATTTGGCTATAATTTTGGAGTTGCTATAATTGTTTATATTTGGTTATAATCAAACATGTCATCGCTTTTTCCTTTTTGGTAAATACATTGGATTTTCCCATCAAGCATGTGAAATTCCATTGATTTCTTATTGCCATGTTTGATTGCCAAAGCGCATACTGCCCCTTAGTTCGCAGATCTCTCCAACATTTTCCGGGTTTGTCTTAAAGTGGCCGACTGTTCATCGGGAAATGTGCAGAGCCTCACCATCAAAATGGGTGTTTTGTTGTCCAAAGCCAGAAAAAAACCATGAGGGGTTTTGTTGTCCAAAGCCAGAAAAAAACCATGAGGGGTTTCAGTCTAAATGGCTTTACCAAAATTGCAATATACATTTTACCAAAATTGGGTTTCCCCAAAATCAGGTGCCGCCAGGTAGGAACTCCATGGGCAGGGCGCAGGGCACCTGCCGCTTGTTGGTTGCAAGCCTCTTGATCCAGTGGTCGAGTTGCCTGGCTATGACCCTAACCAGCTGATTTGATAAGTCCAAATGATAACATGACCAATTTATAGATATCATTCAATATACCATTCAATATTGTTATTCTATATTCTATTCCATTCATTGAATGATACTGATGATATTGATGATATCTATACCATTCTATACCAACAGAATATCATCCTCTTTGGCAAGAGGTAAATTACAGTAACGAGAAATATGAAGGTTTTTCTTTCCATGGAATGTTTGGCTGGCAAAGGGATGCAAAGGGTACATGATACTTCAAGACTCAGAATTTCAAGGGGCAGGAGAAGTTCTGGGAGTCTCAAACACCAGTAAGGTTGAAGTAGAAGGGATACTGTCCATGGATACCATACCTGGCTCTGAATGATGCCCAAGTATGCAATCCCTTCCCTTCCCGAAACATGGAAACAAGTCGCGCTAGATGCGGACACTCATCCCAAACATCCAGAAACAATAGGTCTATTTGGGCATCAACAAAAACTGGTTGGTGGTTTTAACCATCTTGAAAAATATGAAAGTCAACGGGAAGGATGACATCCCATATATCATGGAAAATTAAAAATGTTTGAAACCACCAACCAGAAAAAGGTAAATTACATTATGTTCACTACTCTTTCAAATCGCTGATCATTTTCCCAGCTTGCTGCCTTAAATTCTGCACATATATATATACACACCTGATGTTCCCATTGAGAGAAGCCAAGTTGGGGGAGTTTCCATTGCCTTTCCTGTTGCGACGCACCTGCGAGCAATCCGATGCATCTCCACTCAAGCAGGTCACGTTCCTGCCATGCTTTGGGGGGTGGATAAATCCACATGGCGACTGTCGGTCTCATGGAAGCTGCGAACTAGCTTTGACTTGCACAGATTGCTGAAGGTTCATTTATGATTCATGACATGTTTTCTCGTATTTCATTCTTGATGTCCATATCTTGGGTCTTTGTATGGTTGAGAATGTTGGTCAACTAATTCTAGATATAGCGACGGACAAATACTTAGAACATCATTTGGAAAAAAAATCTGAAAACCGTCACAGCGGGGATGTTCTAAGTATTAAGTCGTTAGAACATACCCAAAACCTATACTTAGAACATTTCC
>Ga0126342_10022332_pt1 | contig 10458 bp, 6 predicted proteins | sample Cyp1metagenome_FD_92528 | JGI IMG/M metagenome (GOLD analysis project Ga0126342, IMG submission 92528) | Coral microbial communities from Lord Howe Island, Old Settlement Bay, Australia - Cyphastrea 1 metagenome | ecosystem: Host-associated > Invertebrates > Cnidaria > Coral ...
GGTTTATCATAGGTTTTCTCATCTTTTCTCATAGGAATCTGATGGTTTATCATAGGTTTTCTCATCTTTTCTCATAGGAATCTGATGGTTTATCATAGATTTTCTCATCTTTTCTTATAGGAACCTGATGGTTTATCATTGGTTTTCCAATCTTTTCCCATAGGAATCTTATAATAATCGTTTTATGGATGAGTGAATGGTCACATTATTTGGGGGGTTCGGTTTTTGGACCCCCTCACTGGACCTTGTTGACCTAGTTGACCTATAAGGGGGGGGGGTTTATTAATCCGGTGTCAACATTAATATGATATATGTATCCACACCTGAAGGGGAGGAACATCCATTTACACATGCAAATCCCAGCGATGTTTCTATGCTAAACAGCAGGGAATTCCACCGGTAAACCGACCTTTTGTGTGACCCTCAAAAAATCGCCACCCCGGCAGAGCAACGCACTGGAACTGGAAAGGCGTCATGCCGAAACCGGGCTGAACACCAAAACTGCCATCTTCACCCGACCTAAAATACCTCGGGGCGCAAGGGAAGTGGCCTGGAATGTTGACAGAAATCCCTATAGGGTTTCCATAACGGGTACCTCAAAATGGATGGTTTCCAATCATAATGGACAATATTAAAATGGATGAATTTGGGGTACTCCCATTTTAGAAAACCTCCATATGGATCAACACCAAACCCCCATGGTGATGGATGGTGTCCTATCAGAACCTAACAGAGATTGGATGAGGACAAAAGTATAGAAGTCCACAATAGTCCACATAGCTATGAAAGCCTGGAAACGCATCTGGTTGGTGGTTGACCTACCCCTCTAAAAAATATGAGTTTGTCAGTTGGGATCATTATTCCCAATAAAGGGAAATTCACAAAAAAAAAAAATGTTCCAAACCACCAACCAGGGGCATTAATCACCATTAACCAACATCATTAACCATTATTATCCATGATTAACCATCATTAATCACCATGGTAAATCATGGTGAATCATCTGGACACGCCATGTTCAGTGGCACTCTGAAGAACTGGGTGGCCTGGGCTCCCAGCTCTCAGTAGTCCTGGCGATCAGTTGCAACCCAGAAACCATGGTGCCACCATGGATGTGGGGGATTTACACTTCTATTTGGGACAGGTTGGGGATGTTCATATTAGAGAGATGGGATTCATTAGATACCACTTTTAAATCCAAACAAACCACTTACGCTGCATAGGAGGTCAAATAAAAACGCCATGACAAACCAAAACAGGAACTGACCATTGATTCATGTATCTCTGATATCCATTGATGGGAGTAGTACCAACTCCTGGCCAAAGACATGGCTGAGCTTAACCAAGGGTGTGCGGCAAGACTTTTGGATGTATGTCCAAAATGAAGAAATGCAAAACCATCAGCATGTGGAGAAGACTGCGAAAACCATGGCTGACTCCTCATTTTAGGTACCATGCAAACAAGTTAAACAACTTTTAGTGGGGCATTCATGTGTATGCCATGCCTACGCATCGTCGAAACCAAATATGGGGCCAATTCAAGATCGGGGGTGGACTTGAAGAAACAGGAGTTGGTAAATGTCCTATATAAACATCAGCCAACTATTGGGGATATAATTTTCAACAAGTACATACAAATACATTATATTATATCTAAGTTATGTTCAAAATACCACCCAAAAAAAAGGCCATTTACCGACCCCTGAGAAATCAATTCAAACATCACTTCGACACTTTTTACAGCCTGGGTTTGAAACGAGCATCATCACGACTGTCATTTACAGTTTCAGTACCAGTTCCGGAAATGGTTGAAGGTACAAATTACGAAACCCTATTGGGATGGGTTAAAAATGGTTAGGGGATGTTCGGAATTCTCAATGGCCATTTCAGGAACCGATTGATTGGAGGTAGCTACCATATATAAGGCCTATTTTTCAGGCCTATGTAAGGGAATATCCCCACAAAATATGGCCTTATATGGTACAGTACCTCCATTTTAATAGGATCCTGGAATTCCCATTCGGGGAACGAATGTCCATTGACCAGCTATCTTTTGATGCTCATCAGGGCCTGGAACCCCCCTGGATTGGCACAAGCCCTGTCCATGTCTGCTTCCAAGGCCGAAATGGGATGACAAAAAAAAACAGTGATAGTATCCCTTCTAGAAATTGGTTGCATCAGTGAGTTGCATACGTCCCACCTTGGTTCTACCCCACGATCTATTTTTGGTTTCTACCCCTAGGTTTGTTGATGAAATTCCCCGTATAGAAAGTCAAAGGATTCGGGGGAAAGCCCGGCAACACACCACATCCTCGTAATCCTCGCCATCATCATCTTCTTCGTCCTTGTCATCTGCATCCACAACGACCTCATAGAGGTAATGATGCCACTGCCATGTCCAAAACATGATGGGCCATGGGACTACACTGGTGATAGTAGCTGGATAAGTGCTATATATTGGGTTATAACCTACAGTTATTTACCAGTGAACTAAGGGTCCGGAATTGTTTTGGGATGTTTGTTTTCTCTATTTTTTTTTGAATCTCCTCTCCTGTCCGTTTCCCTTACTATTTGCAGCATTTTGGGACTGGAAGCTCCATTTTCCAACATTTTGGAGTTCGAACCTCTCATTTCCGTGGTATTTGCAACATGTTGGTAGTCGAACTGTTCATGTCGCACTTTTTTTTACACCTAGGATTCGTTAGGGTTGGTTCATGGTTTGGGGTTGGTTTTCGGGTTGGATTAGATTTTTTGGGTTTGGTTTTAGGTTTCTTTTGGGGTTGGTTTAGGGTTTGCTTAGGCATGTTTTAAGGTCTATTTAGGCTTTGTTGAGGATCTATTTAATGTTCGTTTATGTTTGTTTAAGGTTTATTTGGGCGTGGTTCAGGGTTTGTGTAGGGCTTGGCTTGAGATCTAGTTAGGGTTGGTTTGGGATCTATTCGGGGCGAGTTTTCAGATTTATTTAGGATTTGTTTAGGGTTTACTTAGGGTTGCTTTAATTTCTTTGGTGGTTGGTTTGGGGTTTATGTAGGGTGGTTTAGACATTATTTATATAATTAGTGTATCGTAGGGATTGCTTAGGCTTGAGAAGCAAAAAACATTGAGAACAAAGAAGCACAAAAGCAGAACAGCAAAGAAGCAGAAAAGCAGATAAGCAAAGAATCAGGGAAAAGCAGAAAAGCAAAGGAGGGAAAATCAGAAAAGCAAAAAATATAGCAATCCAGAAATCTTGGCGAAGCAGAAAAGCCGAGAAGTAAAGCAGCAGGGAAGCATAAATCCAAGAACATCCCAAAACGGAAAAAACAAATCAAAAAAGAAATTAACCCTCCGTAAACTAATGCCATGGTCCATCTAAGTAACGTAGATGATGGTGGTACGACCATCCCCCGCATGGGATAATTAATTAATTACTGCCCATGCCTTGACGAACAATTGTGGGAAGTATACAACAGATGGGCCCCAAGAAGTTATAGTCTGTTTGAGACAAACAAACGAAACAATGGCCAGTCCGTGTGTGTGTGTGTAGCCTGCTATAACAAACAGGCTGTTTCAGACAAACAAATAGGTGGGCACCTGCAATTCATGGCTTTTCGACATGGGATGAGGCTAATCCAAGAACCTCCTCGTCGTTGTTGTGATTTGGATTCCTCAATCGATATAGGAGCTGTACCTAGTTTTCATTCAACTGCTGGATTCGGATTTCTCAGTCGGATTCGGAGTTTCAAGCATTCGACATGTTGAATCACCAACTGCTTGACTATTGAGGACGTAGCAACCCATTTCTTTCGAATTTGGTGAAATAACCACTGGATGCCACTGGAGAATATCATAAATGACAAATGATGGTTGGTTGAAAATTCTTCGGGGATTCCATATAATAACCAACCTAGTGGGGATCAGAATCCATTAGGGGACTGCCTATCAACCAGCCAGTATAAAGGACGACTGGATTTTGAGCACTGTTCACTTAACATCCACCCCAACTAATCACCCAGTAATCACCTAGAGGAAAGTAGTCTTTCAAACCAAAACATGGCAGGCTCGTCATGTTCGTTGGGAAGCTGGTAGTCATTTCATCCCCATAAACATCCATAAACCAAAAATATGAGTTGTATACAACTTAGCTAACTATGGGCTACCACCTTGAAGAGAGATAATATTCTAAACCTAATGCCATAAACCTTCAATTTTGGAGTAGACCTGAGTCGACACATTTTTTTTTCTGGGAGATTTGGGTACGGCTCATTCTTGGGTTCACTACAGGAAGCAGCAGAAAACCACATGAATTTACAGGATTGCTGATTTGCTTTGATGATTTTTTCCGGTGGAACAACCACATTCACTAAAGTTGGTGATTTCATAGGAACAATAAGGAGTCCACTCAACGAAATAAGAGGTTCAATCGACATCAAATTCATCAAATATTCAAGTAGAAACCAGTAGAAACTGTTGAAGCCAGCAAGAATGGAGTTGTCACCAGCAAAAGATTGGGACTGTGGTGATTCATTGACCACGATAAATGTGGACTTTGCTGGTTTCATGAAAGGGTAAGCTCGACAAAGATGGGGATTGAAATAGTGATGTTCATTTCTGACGCAAGCTTAAGGAACAACATCGAATTGCAATCAACATAACTGACTGACAATGATGTCAATTTGCTGTATGTGGATTTCAACAAGGGGGAACTTCCCACCAACACAGAGAGCCCATCCGTGAAAGGGATTTGACATGATGTGGTTACCCTTGGAAAAAGCCGATCAGAAGTTGGAACTTTGGGGCGGCGAGGTTTTACCATCGTTCAGGGGGTGCAGTTGGTGTTACGAGTATGAATGGCTATAACCATGGAAAAAGCCAACACGAGTTGAGCAGTGTTCAAAATCCCTCTATCATTCCGTTATACTGGTTGGTTTATAGGGATTTCCCTATAGGCCCTATTGGATTATTATAATCCCCAATATATTGGGTAGTATAATCCCCGAACTAATCATCAATCAACCAGGGTTTCGAACACTGCTCAGTTGGGATCTAACATCCCATAACTATGGTTAAATCCCAGTCACACACTCGGTGGTAAGGATCATGGAGGCGATGGAAGTGGCGTTCTGCAGGGCAGACCGAGCCACCTACCGCGACACTTTGGTATAGAAAAAGTGATTAGTTCAGCTGGATAAGCTGGAAACAAAAAAACAATCATGAACCAACATGATCAACAAATCTGAGCCGAGTCACATGATTTGTGATTTAAGTAACAACAATGAATAATGAGAGTCAACCAATCAAAACAATAGGAGTTTCATGGAGTTTCCACAAACACAGAAATGATCAAATACGTGAAGTCAAGCTAGCGGAACTTTGAGTTAAGCTGCAAAATACAGTTGTTCACCGTCACAAACTGGGATTGAAGCATCATCAATGGAGATGTTTAATAACAAACACATGATAGTTCAACATCTTTCAGCAACAAAAATATGGTTGTTTCACTGGCAACCCCAAAAAATGATTCTTGATTTTTAGCAACAATACTAATGACTACTGATTCAAGCAAGACCAAGAAAACACAAACATAACTAATCATCATGCATGTCCGTTATGGCTCACTTCGACTTGGTCAATCTCCACGCGTTCATGAGGTTGGCCTGTCACTAAAATCATCAGAATCCGTGTCAAACAGAAACGTTGCGGAAATCCAAATGACTTTTTCAGAGATGGGGACGAACAATGGTGGTACAATGGGCATTTTGTGTGGGAGTATCATGGAGATATAACGGATATAAATGGATACCGTTTGGTTATTTAACGTAGCTATGGAAAATCACAATTTTTTAAAAGGTAAATAATCATAAGTCGCCTAAAAATGGACCATTTTCCATAGCTATGTCAAATAGCCAGAGGGTACAACCAACAACTGGGCCAGTAGTTGAGCTGAAAAAAAACTGCGCGTCAATGGGGATCATCATCTTTCGGCATAGAACCAAGTCACAAACCACTTCTGTAACCCTGTGGTCTATCTTGATATAGAACATATACGCTGCGATAATTCATCAAATAACAATATATGATAATATATGTATGTATACATATATGGATATGATATATATACATATATTCAAACATATTATATATATATATATCATGATGTATATGATATATATATATATATATATTATACATGGAACATGGCCCATTGATACGGCCCGGTTTTTGTTCATCGCTCTGTGTGCACCTTGGCGGGGTCGATGATGCCACGCCTTCACGGCGTCAACGCATCAGTGAGGGAACAAAAATCTGCCACGGGGACTTCGTAGGACTTCTGCAACCGTGGAATATGCCAAAAAACAGGGGATTGAAACATCAAATAATTGATTTTGAGCCATCAAAATGAAAAGTTCAATGTCATTTTGCTGGCAAAACTCAGGATTGAACTATCACAGATTGGGATTGAAGCATCATGGCTGTCACCAACAATGACCGACATAGTTTTTGAGGTTTCAACCTGTTTCAAGAACCAATTTCAATCCTTTATTTGGTCATCCCTTACGGGGAATGTCAACGGAAAAACAGAAACTTTAAAGCTTTCAGGTCGATCGAAATCGGGTGTGGTCTGTCCCTGTATTTGATTTGCATTCCAGACTTGATTTTGTCTGCCATGTGGCATGGTTTTCTCCAAGTCTTTTTAGTATGAGCATATCAGCATATATTGTGTACATGATGTGCAGTAAGAAAAAAACCCTAACAACAACCCTAACAATCTCCCCATTTAAAGCCATAGAACACCAGGCAACCGTCGCTATTTTCCAGCACTTTGGAACTGGTATCCCGCAAGAAAAGGCAATCAATCTTCCCAAAATTGTGTCGCCCTCAAAAAAAGACATGGCTAAGAAGCCTTGACTTGGAACAAAATATAGCTTCCTTGTTCTGAGTCTCAAGTGTTGATTCATACCCAAATCATCTATAATTATATATAATATATCATTCATATATATATATACATACATATGTGCACATACAATAACAATCCCATTATATCACTGTTCATCGGGAATCAAAAACGGGATAAACATGGATTATAATGTAATCAGGATAATTAATGGTATATCAATATCCTTGGCCCATACCCAAATCAACTAATATATACTAATATTATATATATATAATAATTTCTCAATATTATATATAAATATTGTACATATTACCCTCTGGTAAACTAACATAGCTATGGAAAATTACTATTTTTAATGGGTAAATCCACTATAAATGGCCATTTTCAATAGCGATGTTAGTCATTACCAGAGGGTATATATTATCATACCATTATATCCCACCATAATTCTTCCCACCATGTTGTTCTGCCATAAACCTTGGGCCATCGGTGGTCTCTGAGCTCATCGGACTCCAACATATCGGCATATTCCAGGACCAGGGCATCAAATCCTGCAATTTTTCGACGGGCAGCTGCCTGAAATAGCCAGAAACTATAAGAAAAATGGATTGGTTTAAGGGAAAATCTACAGGAAACCCATGGGTTTTATGGTTTTTACCATCAAATTGATCGGGCTTTCCGGTTAAAATTTTCCCATCATCCAATTCTATGATATAAGAAAAACATGGAGGGAACATACGTAGATTTAGCCGGTTTCAAGCAATCTGAAAAAAATATGAGAACTGTAAATGTCCACCTTAAACATTGATGAAATTTGTCAGGTGGTACTTCTTATATTTTCGTTTCAGGGCTAGCTAGTGGAGTTGGTTGGTAGCTCAAAGAAAATTGGGGTCCATAATGCCTAACCCATAGGATCCATGGTGCTGTTATATATGCTAACATGACTGGGGTGTATTGATGGGATCCATCCATGTTACCACATATATAGCAGCACCATGGATCCTATGGGTAATGCCTAATACCACCAAAGATCGTATTTTTCAAAATGTTGCCATGGCTGAAACTGGATCATGAAAGGGACAGGAATTCGAACCATCTTGGCCATGCTCAAAGCAAGGAAAGAACATCAAGGTCCAATGTCATTTACAAAGAGTGTGAATAAATTTGCTCCGGTACAATGACCTACGATATTCTACGGAAAAAAAGTCGCACCCAAGAGGGAACAAACACCTGAAGTATCCTTAAGTAGAGTTCTTAAAATCATGAGTTCAAATATGTTTAAACCATCTTAAACCTATACAGCAACGATTTTGTGATTTCATGTGTATAATACTATCGTAGGTAAACGTTTAATAATAGCGAACTGGAAAGATCCACCCATTTTTAATGTGTAAATCCACTATTTCTATGGCCCATTTTCAATAGCTATGTTAGTTTACCAGAGGGTAAGGTTTTCCCATCCAAATGAAGAACATCCAGGACATGTTGGCATCGGGTCTGGCTGGAGTTCATGTTGCTGCTTTTTTGGCGCTGCAAAGAGAGACCAAACGAGACCAATCAAATTCACCTATGTAGTAGATTGTAGTAGTATATTTTATATAGTACCATTCAAATACAATTTAGTGGTATTGAATGGTATTGAAGCTGCTTTGAGCTCATACTGACACGTCTCCGCCAACCCCTCCAAGAGAAATATATGGAATGATGTACAATTGCTTATCATATATTGGTATATAAGTTATATAAGTGGGCAAGCGAATTGTCTTTTTGACGCCACAGCGAAACTTCAATGCTTTGATATTATAGCCACAACCCCCCTTAAGACTTAAAACATTCGTCCTTGGTTTGTGGACTCCGCCTCGACCACCTGTGACATTGTTCACAGGCTATGTAGGATGCATGAAGAAAGAGTGTGTGTATATCAACATGTCTACTTTTTCTTAATAATTCTGGAATCATCCAAGCACCATGTAGTCGCTGCATTTGTTGAATCTGTGAATCCATGATTTGCCCAATGCGTTGGTTCATTTCCTTTTGCTTTACTGTATTGACCACCAGATTGCTTCACTCACTAGTTGGAATGATGATCCAGCCCACATGTTCTGTCGTGCACTGCCACTAATTACTTGCAATGCAGACAACACATCCTGTGTTGATGAATGCCATCACTGTATCTGGCTGGAAAAAAACACCATTTGTTTATAGTTGAAATATCGTTTTGTGGGAAAAAACAAAAAAATGTGTGTCAATTTCCCTGTTGCCCTTACTTCAAAAACCATATTATGTAGCATTCCGCCTTGATTTTGGCTGAAACACCGATCCAACACAACAGCATCATAAAAATCCCAAGTGAACTAAGTGAGCCATGAAAAATACCCCTATCCCATCTCATACTAGTTGGTTGATAGATTTCCTAATCCTATGGGATTTTGTGGTACCCATTGGTACAGTAGTCATGTTAGGATCCAGCAATAGGATCCACCATCCCCAATACCCAATGGCCGATTGATAGGACTGATCTATGGTGATGCTATGCATAGCAAACCATTAGAAAAAACCAGAGGGAAAAACAGGGGTGCTATGAAAACTATCTTAATCCACATGGGTGGTACCGGCCTTCTCAGCCACCAAATCTCCATTCTGCCCCGAGTTCTCCTCAGCGGCTTGATTCGTTATGATGCTCCGTGGAAAAGCTGCCACCAATTGACATCGGGATATAAGTCACCAAGAACCATAGTTTTGACATGACTTAAAGGAATAGGAATCATGCAGCAAACATCATCAGCTCACATCCGCCTATATCATCTATGTTTCCCCTCACTACTAATTGGTCCTGAATATCAACGGATCCAATCAGATCACCCATCTGGGCTCTAAATGTACAATGGCCCCAAACCTTGTCCCTTACGCTGTTTGCTCAATAGGGCTCTTGATCACCCATAGTGAAAGATCCCACACGCGAGTATGTTCCCCACTAATCCTTTCCCCCTATTACTAAACCCCTCAAAAAATACTAAAAACTCGGGTCCATCTCTAATTTTGGAAAATTTCAGATTGGCCAATTTGATTTTTAATTGATCCCATTTATAGAAAACAAGTTAAAAATAAAGCTACCATTTGTGGGTTTTGCCCCCTAATAATAAAAACTAGTTAACCCCGGGGTGTTTACTATTAGGGTCCGTCCATTTTTTTCTAATTTTTATTATTAAGGTTTAAATTTTATTAATAGGGTCCGCTTCGAAATCCAATTTTTGGCAATATCTTAATCGCGTTATATAAGGAAATTTAATTAATTTTGAAATCGGAAAAAATAGTAAGGGTTTAATTTTATTAATAGGGTTCCCTAATAATACATACCCCCCCGATACTAAAAACTACCTGAGGTGTTTATTAATAGGGGGGACGTTTAGTATTAGGGGGAAGGGATTAGGCCCAAGAGGAGTTTAAGAGGTATCCCAAAATGTGCTTGACTCATTAATGCCAAGTGAGGATTAATAATGCCCCCACCACCACACATCCCGCAGAAAACCCCCCCCAAAAAGGCAAACACAAAAATCAAACAGCTCAGCGCATCTAAA
>Ga0126342_10022333_pt1 | contig 10458 bp, 8 predicted proteins | sample Cyp1metagenome_FD_92528 | JGI IMG/M metagenome (GOLD analysis project Ga0126342, IMG submission 92528) | Coral microbial communities from Lord Howe Island, Old Settlement Bay, Australia - Cyphastrea 1 metagenome | ecosystem: Host-associated > Invertebrates > Cnidaria > Coral ...
GTATGTAGGTATGTAGGTATGTAGGTATGTAGGTATGTAGGTATGTAGGTATGTAGGTATGTAGGTATGTAGGTATGTAGGTATGTAGGTATGTAGGTATGTATGTATGTATGTATGTATATATATATATTACATCTAGAGATATGTACGTACAATATTACTATACCTATGACATGATATAGTGGGTGTTCAGTGATTGAACAACATTTTTGCCGCTGAGGCACTACTGGTGATGGACCGTCAGAGCCCTTAGTCCCCTGGGGTTCTCTGAGGTTCCTGGGGTCCCTGTGGCCGTTCCCCCATGCATGTTATTTCAATATTTCAAAAGGTTGGAGATTCAACTGAAGTCCCAGCAATAAATTGTTTGGTTGAACTTGGTTGCAAATGTTTTTCAACTATCCGACTGAGTTCGGAAGGGTTGATCGAACTATGAGTCTTGGACCCCAACATCAATCACCTCCTAACCGTTAACCAGACTGGCAGCTTCAGGCCACCCGAAGCATGGAGGGCTCCAAAACGCTGCGCTTTTTTTGCTGCGGTCCTTGGTTAAGGCGAGCCTTCAGTAGTTACTTGTGATCAGGAGCTGATTCCTTGATTCCTTCCACCCACCCATCTCCATCTGTTTTTGTACCCAAATCTGTATTTCGATTAGTCGATTTGGGCACCAAAGCTGGACTTGGGGTGCTTGAGCTGAGTGGTTCCGATGGGATGTTGACAAGAAACCCTCGGTGAGTGCAGCATGTGAAGCATGATGATCCATCACCTTTAATGGTGTACCTAATCCAGTTTTAATTTGCTGGTCAGTGGTTTCAGACAGTTTGGATTTTCAGTGATTTTCCACCAAAGTTTGCCAATGACTATCCCAGTTGACTTACCCCTTGGTAACACATGGACACTTGTCGATTTATATAGTTCGATGATTGACCTTTGGTTTCCATAGCAAACTCTTCAAGTATGTATAGCAAGTTATACAGCCTATGTTTTTGTTGGGCAGTATCTATCAACCAAGTGATAGTTTCATATCTATTAACAGGAATGATCATACTTGATATCCCATTTATATCCACTCATCATCATGAATCGTGGGATATCTATCAACCTGACTATCATTATACCCTCTGGTAATTTAACATAGCTATTGAAAATGGCCATAGAAATAGTGGGTTTTCCCATTAAACATGGTGGATCTTTCCATAGCTATGTTAAATTACCAGAGGGTATGATGAATCAGCCAACACACCTTGGACCGGCGAAAAACAATTGCCTCGCCAGGACTCCGCGTCGGCGCGGCAAGCTGTGTCCAATGGTGCCGTTGACCGTGCCGATTCCCAGGTCACAATGAGTTTCAATACGTTTCAATGGTATAACATGGTCATCCACGACTGGATGGGGGGTATCCCCATTTTGGGACACTTCCATGGTGAAAAGTTGTGTTGCTCGCAGGGCGCTACGCCCCACAGGTACTTCACTTGATACACTTTCATATGGGTTTCTTTAGGGTTTCTTTAGGGTTTCTTTAGGGTTCATTTAGGGATTCTTTGGGGTTAATTTTAGGGTTTTCCTAGGGTTTTTGTAGGTTTTCTTTAGGGTTGATGTAAAAAGTGTTGAAAACAGCGAAAGGATTTCAGCCGAATCCCCGCAGAGGGCCAACAATCACGTCACTCACGAAGCCTCGTGAGGGACATTAAGTTTAACCATCGCAACATAGTGGAAGGCCACAAAGTATTGTAAGGGTTACCAAAAATGAGGTTCCCGACAATCATCCCAAAAGAGTTTGGGGCATAGCACAAGTGATGGCCATAAAGTTAGATTAGATTGACCCAGTCCTTGGGGGACGGGAATAATCATTTCATTTCATAGGGATTCAAACATACCCATGATCTTTGGATTCTCCATTCTGGGATGGACGACCATACCATATACAATCACTTTTAACCATGGCACATATGGTTGTGTCTGAAAATGGGGTATAGCACCAAGAAACCATTTGAAATGGGAAAATTATTGTCAGGGTATACACAGTCAAAATTGACAGTATTGAAGAAACTCACCGCCCATTGGGAGATTCCCCAGGTCTCATTGGGGGGGTGCTATGACCACATGCGGCCAGGGATAACTTATAAGGATTGACAGATGAGGTCCTTTTTTTGCACTGCTATCATCAAAAACCAGATCTTTCTGCCAGAGAAAAGCCACGAGGGAGACTCTGACAAGGGGTCTGATTGAAGGAATCCAGTTGGAAAGCAGGATAGTTCTCATTCCAACTGGTCATGGCGGGCCAATCGTCTCAAGCTAGAAACAATGCAAACAACACTGGGAATTGGGTCGGGGCGATCTTAGGTGTCTTGGCTGCGCTCGCTTTGTGCTTAAAGGGCCGCGAGGTGGGCAGCCTTGTGATGTGGAAGTGGCAGATGCCCAGATCCCTGCGTTTGCCAGGTCCAGTACAGCGGTCTGGTTGCCCTGCGCTACATGCTCGAAGCTGGTTATCCCAATCGCTGGCAGGAGCGGGGTGTGAACCTGCAACACCCCGTTCAACAGCATAATCATAATGGAGTTTGTGCATGGCCGGGGCGTAGTGGTGAAATGAGATTTTTCAAGCTCTCAGATGCTGGCTCAGACATTCTGATCATTCGGAGACTTTGAGACAAAATGTGCTTCTCCAGCCAGGACAGTCTCAAAACTGTCCGTGCAAACATTCAAGAAGCCACTCTCCAAGCAAAGGCAGGGAAATGCAGGGACCACCTTGGTCCATCAGCGACACTCTTGAAGTTTGTGTGAGTCAGGTCCTGCTTCAAAACTTGGGAACCATTTTTCCATTCTGTATCAGGACTGCCAACTTAGCTAATTTTGGCACTTTGCATCAGCTGCAGGTAACTCATCAATCGGATGAAGGCATTCACAAGGTTGCGGATCAGGTATCGCAGAAGGGTGATTGCAGTGGCTTTTCGGGATGCTGGGGATATGGGTCAAGAGTGGGGGACTCTCATAATTGGAGGCTTAAAACCTGACATGATCACATTTGTCAGGCTCCTACAGAGAACTCTAGAAATACAGATGGGAGCCTGCAACTAATTCAAGAGCACAATCGAAGACCCAAAGAAACACTTTTCCTGAACTCCCTACACGTTTTATTTGACATCATTTTTTTTACTTTCAAATATGTCTGGAAATGGCATGTCCTCATGACCCACTTCATTTTTGATGGCTACTATATATGTGTATATATTATTATATATATACACGTATAATATGTGTATATATAATATGTATATGTACATATTATATATACATATATACACATACACATACATAACCCAACAGTTATGCCATCCTGTCTCTTGTGCAAGGTCCTGGCCTTGGTCATGCCACGCTTTAAGGAGGTTTTGTGTGGCTCTCAGCTGGGCCAGGTTTTTTTCACCATCAGGTCTGTGTTGGTAGCTTCAGAGTTGAGGTCTGTGTTTGATTGATGAAATATTATTGATGATTTTCACATACTCCAAGAAAACATTCTTGGGGAATATCAACCATGTACTGTATAATCCATATATAATATTGTATAATTATATTATAAATATCTATATTATCCATTTTATTCAACCCATGTTTCTGGGTGTGTCCAATGGGGATATCTGAACATATTCCATTGAAAAGCTAAAAACACGACCAGATTTCTTCGTCCATTGGATAAGGATCATTTGAGGGCTCAGATCCACACATCCGACACCTGCAGATGGTGTTGCAGCTCAGGTGCTGGCATTTCCAATCTGGCTGGTGCAGGTTAGGGTATCTCGTCAGATGCACTATCACTATGGGACCAAGGAAGGCATCGCTGGTCAATCAGCTTTGGGACTCCGGGGAGAGCCGCAGATGGCGGATGACTGATGGCACCAACGGACCACAAAAAGTGTCAGCTTTGACACTGTACAATTTTTTGAGTTCATGATTTTGCTACCGGGTCAAAAACCAATTCGTACATCAGAAAACATTGTAAATACATGTAAATACCATGGTTTGCACAAAGAATGAAATTGCAAAATCCACTCACCGCCACGTTCCACTTCCGACCCGGCGGGATGATTTTGACCCAAACAAAGTGTGTGATTTTCTTTGGGGGTGCTACAGGGCATGTAATGATAACTGATCAAATATGAAGTAGAAACTGCATCTGACATGATTGCTCCACTTTTCTTTTGTCTTAATTTATGTTGATGTTGTCTTGCATTGTTTTGTATTGTGCCAGCAACTACATGCTTCTATAATACTATATTTACATTGTTTTTTTTCCCCTACTGGTGCATGCAGGATGTCCCAATTGTCAAAAGGTAGCAACATATCTCTCAAAATGCTCGAACATCTTCCACCAAGTTTTCTGAAGGGGGCACATTAAACGTTCAAGACTCGAGCAATGGGAGCTTTACGTAGTTTTTAACATCAGAGCCAACCCTAAGTCCTTGAAGGCACGCGAAGCTGTTCATTGATAGGAATTCACACCCCTCACCAAGTCTTCATAGGGGGGTTTTGGGGAAAATCCACAATGGCTCAAGATCTCAACAGTCCGCCGCTCATTGGATTGGCGAAACCGCAGTTTCATTGGATGAACATGCCCAGTCAATGGATCAAAATGGATCCAGAATTGCATGGTAACTGGATGAACCCCCCTGGATGAACAGTCACCATGTCCAGTGTGATGTCTCGTCGCTAAGGCCAAAGTGCACCTACGCGCATGGGCTGGAGGAACTCCGTTCTGTGGGACGAGGCAGAAAGGGGGGGGTCCCAGGGAATCATGGGGATGTGACCAAAGATGGCCTGGGTTTCACTGGAAAAGGTAAGATCATCATTAGTCATTAATATACCTATATGATATATATATATATATATTATATCTCATTAATCATCAATCATATGAAAATTAATTGAACATTATATATATATCATTAATCTATCATGCGAAGGAGTTTCCATACAGATGTTTTGTGGCCATCCTGAAGTCGTTGGACGTTGTTTGGATGAAGCTATGAGTGAAGATATGAAGGCTTCATGCGACCAGCAAGGCATTAGAGTTTTGGCAGCCCGATTGGACATAAATGCGTGCATATATATATAGATGGCCCACTGCATGGATTGTACATTCCAAAATGTGTATTTTGAAGCATACAGGAGGCTCGTGGAAAGTATAAACATATGCAAATTACATCAAATTACGGGACATAACTGGACAACTATGGTTGATTATATGTTGAACGCACGGCTTTTGACACCCCATTAACCTCTCCAGGCAAGGCCTCTGGCAAGGGCTACTTCCGAGGCGGAAAACAGACATGTTGTGCACAGTGAGTGTGTGGAATCAGATGGGCGGTGATATGTGCAAAAAGTATGACAAGTACTTATACGATCTTATGAGCAAGCAATCCAACAGCTAGAAGACTTGTGCATCCAACCAATCACCCTATAGACTTGCGCCTCGTGAGGTGCGTTTGCCGGTGGTGCCTAAGTTCCCGGAGCGGCATCTTTTTGTCCTTCGATGTGAGATTTCAATGGCCGCAGTTGGCTGATCGAAAGATCCATTTTCGAAGGGGCCAGGAGGTCAAGCTGTTGCAGTTGTCTTATTTGGTGTGTCCGTTGCTGCTGTTTGTTTGGATGAAACGGGTGTGTGTCAAAATTGGCTTAACAGACTTAACAGTTGCAAATCAGCCGTCCTGCTTTTGTTTTGGATCCGCCAATTTGAGACACGAGTGATGACCAGTGATGACCAGCAACCACTCAGCTTTCCCCCTTGGCCCTTTCGACGATGCGCTGTTCGGTCTTTTTGTCGGCCCAGCTAGCAGATGGCCCATTCCGTCGGATTCAGATGTGACATGCGCATTCCGTGGCGGGAGATCTCTCGACGCTGAGCCGTTGGGTGATGTCCATTGCTATTCTTGTAATTTGATTTTGTAAATCCGTAGCCACTTGGCAGTGCAATCTCTTCGCAGAAAATCTTCGTGCTCAGCGCCGTATGGAGGTTCCCATAAATGGTGGTACCCCCAAATCTTCCATTTTAATAGTATTTTCCATTGATTTCCATTGTAAACCAACCATTTTTATTCCATTTTTGGGGTTCCCCAATGACTATGGAAACCCCCATATGGGTTAAAAAAATGGTTTTAACAAAAGCCAATGTGGACCCGTGGAGCCCTGGCCGAGCTTTCCAAGCGCAGGCACCGGCCAAAGCATCACCAAGTAGGTTGGAATCCCAGCAGCACACGAAGACTGCCCGATGATCATCGGTCACTGGTAGCCGATATCACACTACCATCTGGTTATGACTAACAGTTCGCCATGGAAAATCACCATGCTATAGGTAAAGCATCTATTTCGATTGGGGCCATCGAAAAACCATGGCGAACTGTTAGTCACAACCAGAGGGTGCTGTGATATCAGAATTGCTGTCCCCGAATCTTGGACAATCACATGCCCAGCGGTAATGAAACATGGCTAGCTGGCAAATCACCTAGCTATCAAGCTCCATTTATAGAGGATATTATACGAGATTGTGTCCTATTCACCCTTTTAAGCCGTCATGAGATGCAAAGATTTCTTCATCACTAAGGCCAGTGGAGCCTGTCGCAACACCGGCAGGGGTCCCAGCAGTGAACACAGCTGCACTCAGAGCTCACTACATGACACATGGATGGAACCCGGAGAAAAATAGAACAGTTCAGGTTCACGTGTTAGGATGTTACAGCTTTTTTGTTTTCCCTGTATATCATTTTCAGGTTTCCAACGTTTTCACCACGTGGGCCAATTGGATTGTGTTCACCACGGAACGTTAGCAAGGCTGAACCGTTGAGACCGGAGTTGGGAGCTTAGCGCCTTCCGTGGAGCGTTCGCAGCCATTGTGGTTTCGTGGCATTTCAGTGGCATGACATAGGGAAAATGTGCAAACTCGGATAAAAGGAAGGTTCATGGCAAGCTAATTTCCAGCCAGAAATTGAGAATCATAAATATAAATATTGATATTAATATGATTTAATATATATATAATATAATATTCATATCTATACATAATGCATCATAATACATCATAATACACTCTCCAGCCTAAAAGCTACCTGGAATTCAGCAAGATGCACCCAGCATTCAGCAATGAGATGAAGGACGACCTTCGGAGACCTTCGGAGTAATCTGCTTGGAGGTCCCAAGCTCCGTTGATGCACTAAGGCTGCAACGCCCAAGCTCTGCGCCGGTGCGGATGCCCTTTTTTTCCCCAAAAAGTGACAGAAAATTCATATCGGAGTCAACGGAGTCAAGGGAGTCAAGGGAGTCAACATCCAGCATGGGCAGATCTACTGTAGATCTACTGTAGATCTACTGTAGATCTGTTTTTTTGGCAACTCATGGCAACTCTTTCATTCAACATGACTTGAGATGCTTTTAATCGCTTTTAATGTGATGATGTCATCGCAACTGACGGCATTCTGATCATTCGCGTTATTCACTCAAGGGATCGACAACCATTGCCAATAGCCATTACAAGGACCATTGCATGCGAAAAACCCAATGTCCTGCAAAAGACACAGTACCTCTATTTGCTAAACTGTCAACACTATTGCTGGTTTCGTGGGTATAGTACGATCCTCCACTTTTCATAGGTTCATGGCCGGTCATGCTTAAATGTATTTTGTCATATTTTTTCTTGTTCAACTCAGACCTTTGTTGTTCAACCCCAATTTCCTTGGGCAAAGAACCCCTCAGTTGACCGGTCGAAAGCCCTGTCCTATGATCGCAGGCTGAGCAGCCACCCTCACCCAGTTCCGGGTCGTCGCTGGGACGCACCCATTGGATCCCATTGGATCATTGGATGGTACCAAGACTGGCCAAATCAGCCATTGAACTATGGCAACTATGGACATATCACAGATATGTGCCGGATACCCTGCTTCACCTACTTAAACTGAATCCGTTGCTAGCTATATTCTGAGCCGTGGTCGTATACCAACTTGTTTCTCCGGGTGTCAAACGGTAACATGAGCCGCTGTTGTCAAACAGGCAAAAAAAAAGATGACATCATGTACGAGCCATTTCTCCTATGAAAAACATATTGGAGGATATCAAGGCTCTTAGTATCATCCATATCAATTCATGCATATCATATATATCATCCAGAATCCACATCATTCATATGAGTTTGTCTGAACATGTTTTTTTTCGGACCCCAAATGGTACCTTTTGATACCAGGGATGATGATGAACCAATGGATTTAGCAGCCAATTTTTGAGACAACCCCCATATTCATTCTAATATCATCCATATCATATATCATCCATATATCAATTCATATCAATCCAATATCATCCATATATCAATTCATATCATTCCAATATCATCCACATCAATCCATATCAATCCATATCAATCCATATCATCATTGGATCGTTTTTTTCAAGGGAAATTTGAACCCCGAACCCCCGAACGGCTGGCTTGAACCTGGCTGGCTGCAGGTCGCTCGCTCGGCCGTCAGCATCGGTTTGGGCGGCCCAACTTGGAGGCTTCGGAAGAGGAGCACAAAATGGCTTTGGACATGTTTGGAAGATGATAAAACAATGGATTTCCATGATGTTGAGAATTAGTTAATACTTTTTATAGAATTAGTTCATACTATTTACATCTATTTACTGTATATATATATATATATTATATTCTAACCTTTGGATGTGACCATTCTTCGACCCTTTTTGTTGGGTGTCAACATCTGCAAAAAACTGGGTGCTTCCGAGGCTCGAGCACTCGCAGCCACCCCTTCCATTCCGAGCAGCAGCCCGAAGAACAGCATGGAGATGCGCGGAACGCAGAAACCCGGCGAGGGTGGGCTACCCCCCGGATCCCCCCGGTAAACTAACATAGCTACCCTCTGGTAATTTAACATAGCTATTGAAAATGACCATTTATAGTGGATTTTCCCATTAAAAATGGTGGATCTTTCCATAGCTATGTTAAATTACCAGAGGGTATGGTATAGATGGCATCATTTATCGATCTACCGTAATTAAGAATGGTGATTGAAAAATAGCTATGTTGATTTACTGTCGGGTAGGTGCCAGTACGGATCAGTTTTTTTATGTGTATTGGTGAAGTCATGAAAAACAGGTGCCCGCAAGAATGCCTTAAAGTGGGATGGTAAAAGTTGGTTGAATACAACAAATGAGCAACTTTGTGGTTGCCAGCTAACATACCATACATGATCATATGTGAAAGTTGGGTTCTTCTAGGTGCCACAATCTTGGTTGATGCCACATCTGAAGATTTTGATCATTTTGCCAATGGCATCCCAGAACACTTCAGGCTTCGCCAGTTCAAATCTTTGAAGAAGCACCCAGCAGTTCTGACAAAGTGCGCAGAGCGGCTGCCGTCCTGTTTCCTGCAGGGCATGTCAACCCTAACTAACTGCCGTAACTTGAGTAAAGCGTGATGCGCAACCACTCGCTCACACTTGCTGCTTGAAAAGTCAACACGAGGGGTCGTGCAAAGGTCCATGGAATGGCGCCGCTCAGAGCGTTCACCAGGTACATTACGCAAAAAGTGTCTCCAGCATTGCTGCAGAGCCTCTTCAACAGATCGCCGATTGAGGCTGTTTTTTTCCCTTCTATAGCAAGGTTTCGAAGCAGTTCGGGTCCTTGAGCCGGGCTTGCGAGTTTCTCAAGGTATCTGCATCTGTTTGAAAGCTTCCATATCATTCCATATCCGTGTTTGGATTTTCCAATCATCGTGTTGTTCTCTGATGCAGTTGGTGCTAAAATTCTGGCTCAAGACTCAAGACCTGAACATCCTAAAGTTAAGGCAACCAGCAGAAAGACATCTTCTTAAAATGGCGGCAAGTGTGGCACTCTACCAGGACAAGTTCGTGGAGATCTATGCGGATCACATCAAGATCAAGTCCTACTATGCCCCTGTCTTTCGGTCCAAGCGAATCAATATCGGCAAAGAGTGTCGAGTTTCTTTCGCCACTGACGAGGAACTGGGCTTCACAAAGGTAGACAGAAAAGGCTGGGGAATGGCGTTGAACAATGTTTGGTGGGCTCTGGACATGAGGCGGGAATTCGTTTTCGGAGGACCCAAGCACTTGGGCATCGTCATTACCGTGGGCAGAGACACCTTTCGAAAAGGTTTCAGCGTTGAGGATGGAGAAGCAGCCGTGAAAGTCCTCGAGTCTTTGTTGCCAAGAACAGGGCAGTGATCAACCATCCACACTTGGCGTGCTCCTTTTGAGCTTGGCAGGGCCCTCTGTCTGCCTAGTGGAAATGGATCTTCTGGCTGAGACGTTGTTTTGAATCAACCTTGAACACTAACTTTTTGTGCAGTGTTTGGTCGCAAGGACGGCCGCGTTAAACAGCTTGTGTTCTGTACAGAGGTTTGAGTGAAGGTCTATATACCCTTGCACACTTGTATTGCATGGAAGACCTAGGCCAACGGACGTCACA
>Ga0126342_10022334_pt1 | contig 10457 bp, 8 predicted proteins | sample Cyp1metagenome_FD_92528 | JGI IMG/M metagenome (GOLD analysis project Ga0126342, IMG submission 92528) | Coral microbial communities from Lord Howe Island, Old Settlement Bay, Australia - Cyphastrea 1 metagenome | ecosystem: Host-associated > Invertebrates > Cnidaria > Coral ...
GCACATCTTCCGTTGTGTGAGCTGGTCATGACGTATACCCCACAACTGAGAGCCTAGATGATCTAGATGCTTCTAGAACAGGTATCCACCATCATGTCATGTACACCACCCCTTCACTTCCCATAATGCTTTTACATATAATATGATTCCCAGGTTATCTTTTTTGGGACTTCACTATATCGTTTTACATATCAAGATGCATATTTTTACATACGAGAGCGCTCGAATACATACCTCCTACACGGACAGTTTAGCCTCTTGCTCATATGAATGGTGGATGGGACTATTCACACGATTTGCTCACCATGTCATCTATTCGATCATCACTGCCGGAGAAGTTGGTGAGGGATTGGTGGCCTATCTGGACCAACGGCTTTTTCGGATGCCACAAAACAACGGATGATTCCTCACCGATTTTTGCAGCATGTGTTTTTTGTTGACGTTGCGATCTGCCAATTTGTTTTCTGTTGGTTTTTGTCATGTCTTCAGCCAATCTTCTTGACTTTGCCAATCACATCCAATCACCTAGATTGCTTTATTCTCGTCACGTTGGAAAGCCTACTTCTGTGCTTTTGCTTTGAGCCAGTGGGATTCCAATTATGGTGTACTGGCTAGATCCAGATGGTGTAGATGGTGTGCTGGGAACTTGGGTGGTTGAATTCTAAACACCTTGGGTATTGGTCCATCTGTAGTTCGCTTGGTGAATCTTGACGCGTGCACAAGGCATTCTCCTCTGTTACTCTTCCAAAAAATCCAAAACCTTAGATCTACATGTTGGATCGTTTGGACTAGCTATACATGGGTCTACACGTTTGACTTCTCAATGCGTTTTGAAAGAAAATCATTATATCTTTTGTTGGATCTTCTGCAGTAAGTTTTCAGACGGCAAACACCATCGTGAAAAAACAGTTTCCTTTACTTCCAAAAATGCCCCACATTAGGGTTTGTCTGTGTCAAAGTTATCCATTGCCTTATTATTCGTTCTGTTTTGTAAACTATTCAATTTTTGCTGGTTCGCTCATATTAATTCTGGTTGGTGGTTTTAACCATCCTGAAAAATATGAGTTCGTCAATGGGAAGGATGACATCCCATATATGAAATGGAAAATTGTTTAAAAAAAAGTTCGAAACCACCAACCAGTCATGGTATTGAATAATAAATGTGGGATTTCAACCAATCATCCATTTTTGGATCATCCATTTTGCTGGTTCACTTATATTCTTCTTCTGATAAACAAGATATCCAGAACAAGATCGAACACAAGCAGCTGCCTCTCAGCATCAGCCTCTTGCTCTTCTGCTTGCAGTTTCGCCTCGATGGGGAGACATTTTTTCGTGGCCATTTTGTTAAGCACCAAAAATCCACAAAAATGGACTTATCAATGAAACAAAAAGTGGTTGCTGGTGCTTAAGTTTCGGGCTATCATCAATTTCCACAGAATATGATTGTGGTAGATAACATTTATCTTTCCCCAACAAACAGTTGGGAAAAGTCGGCTTCTGACATCTTCTGACCCCCTATTTGGCAGGATATTTAGGTATTTACCACAGTAACTATTCTACTGGAACTTGGGGGTTGAAACTGGGTCTCTTTCAGATGTTCAGCCCGGAATTGGATTGTGATGGTGGTGACACATGACATACTTGAGATGGGATATCAGCTGAATCCACAACCTTTTTTATGAACATATGTGCGAACAAATGATAACTATCAAATATAGTGCGCTCCTGAATTTAGGAATGCACCACAAAAAAACATCCTAAATGGTACCCCTCAAGAAATCAGCTGAAAAATCTTATTACTGTATATCTCTGATTATATATATAATCCCAACCATTTGCAGATCCAACAACACTAGTGATTCTAACGCAAGGCTACGAGGTGATGTCCGAAAAAGTTATGAATTGATTAACCCATCGAACTAGAAACCCATCGGAATAAACTATAGCATTGTAGATATGACTGGAAAGTAATGATATAAACTAATATCATCCCATAGTTAATTAACTAGATGTATAAAATAGGAATACCCTCTGGTAAACTAACATTGTGCGAACTGGAAAATCACCATTTTATAGCTGGGTAAATCCACTATTTCTATGGCCATTTTCAATAGCTATGTTAAATTACCAGAGGGTATACTTGGATATCTGCCATAAACCATCAACTTCACCAAAGACCACCGTCAGCCATTTCCCACCACTTTTTAAACATGCGCCTCTAGGGCAGTGTAGTTCTCGCGTTCCGCGGCCTCATTGGCCTTGGTGTTTTACAAAAAAAACAAATAGGCCATCAATATCCATGACATATCCATTCATGTTGGTAAAATAATATAATGGTGATTAAATTGGGGATTGTAATGGTGATTTAATGGAGATTATTGGGAATATAATGGTGACTAATGGGTAAAACAATGCCATAAACCACCCATGACTGGGAATATTAACCATAGCACCTAATAAAAATGATGATGACTGGGGGATAGTTTAGTTGTTTTACCCACATTATATATTCTGAATACCCTCCAGTAATCCGGTACTCAAACGTGACAATTTGTTCAATCCACTGTTGATGTTCTTGTGACCAAATGAATCTCCATTTGTAGGGGATTTTCCATTGCTACGTTTCATGAACAGAGGGTATCTAATCTTTACTTGAGATTGGGATATGACTGAATCTTTCGATATGACACAATTAATCTCTCCACAAACAAATATTATACCCAAACAAAATCCTGATTCAGCATTAGATCTATTCATTTTGGGGTCCAAACGGTGATTTTATTGAATCAGTATTCAATATTTGGGGGAAGGGACTCTTAAGAAACCACAGCGGGATTTGACTTGGTCAAAGTTGTAGGGCTAAAATCGGTTAAGCACACCAAACATATACCAAATGTATCTAAAACATATCCAAGCATCTCTGATTTCGGGGCCTTCAAAAAAAAATACAAATTCCCATTTCAGGGACCTAGAATTTTCAGAGACACATAGCAGAAATGGCTTTGAAAACTAGCAAGAACAATTCCTAAGGATGTATGATCATCAACTCTCTAGAAGGTGTTCAGGACAAAGCCAAGGTTGGACCACTCGGACATGTGCCGACTTTTTTTTGCACAAAGAGACGATGTGGGTGGGTGTGTCTGAAAATGCCCAAAACATGGCCATTTCATAGGTACCCTCTGGTAAACGTTTACATTTTGCGAACTGGAAAATCACCATTTTTAATGGGTAAATCCAATATAAATCACCATTTTCAATAGCATGTTTTAGGATGTTGCTCTAACACGGTATCTTTAGGTTAAAATTGGTTGTTATTTAATGGTTATTTTTTGTTATTTAATTGTTTTTTTTGTTATTTCACGGTTATTTTTTGTTATTTAACTGTTTTTTGTTATTTAACTGTTATTTTTTTGTTATTTAACTGTTATTTTTTTGTTATTTAACTGTTATTTTAATTGTTATTTTTTTGCTATGTTGGTTTACCAGAGGGTAGCCAAACATCAACGATGGGATTTGGCCACCTCCCCTCAGGTGAAAATACTGCTTGAGCCAATCGAACTTTACGAGCAGAAAGCCTTGACCAATCTTGGGGAGCCAACTTTGCACCGAAAACCCGGATTTCAAGGGACCTCTCTATGGATATGTCTGATGGGGCTTTTCCCGCTACATCCTCAAAATGGCAGCTTTCATGTATTTTCATGTGTTTTGAACATGAACACATATTATGTGTTTTCTTTTCTGGGAAGCCTACGAATATTCCCCCAAAGAGTTGGAACATGCATTCAGCAACCCATCAGCCCTCGCCTCGGCTTGTTTGAGCCGGTCGATGAGACTAGAGAACCTCAGTTGGGACCCCATCTGACTGGACCTGCTGGATCCATTGAGTTTGATGTACCTGCTAGAAACCAAAAAATACCAAGCGGCTGCAGTGGAACAAATCCAGAAAACATGTTTTGTTGGGTGGCAATAACCACACCATATGATTCTTCAATTGAAAATTTCTGCAAAGTTATGTGCTGATTGGATCGCATGGGATGCCCGGGATTCCCCATGGATTGTGATCATCCGTCATTCATCTTGGATAATAAAACTTGGTTGGTGGCTGAGCCCTACCCCTCTGAAAAATGATGGAGTTCGTCAGTTCGGATGATGACATTCCCAATATGCTGGGAAAGTCATAAAAACCATGTTCCAAACCACCAACCAGAAACCCAGTGCTTTTAAATGATAATCCACCATTCATGTTGGGCCAATGTTGGGGATAATCTGTTGGTTAACCAACAGGGGTAGATCGCACTGCTCACGTACCTACGTACGATGGATCGCATCACCAACTTGCTGGTTACGAGAAAACTGGACAATGATAGACCTTGTAGGTGACAGGACGACATCATGTTACATTAACTTCTAGTTGGCATCATGTTATACAATCATCATGTGATATAAACACATATATATAATTACATATAGGTAAACAAACATAAACACAATAAAACCAGCTCAAGAAACACATAGTAAACATCCGCAGCAAATGTCAACTGTGGCTGGTCACAACTCCGCTTCCATCAGGGGCACCCCACTTCTTGCACAAAAACTCCACCGACCCATCAGCACCTTGGGTACGACAATGAGGAAACTGTTCACCAATGCATGGGTTAGTTGGGATTTGTTTTAACCATCCACAGTGGTGATGAAAAAAAATGAAACATGGTGATTTAATGTGTAACTACCCTCTGGTTTTTGTAACGCGGCTATGGAACGTGGTTCATTTTTTGATGATAAACACTATGATTTTGGAATTAAACATGGTGATGTTCCAGTCCGCAAACTATGCAAACTCTTAAATTACCTCCAGAGGGTAAAAGCCGGACACTCGGTTTTATGGTGTTTTATCATCATGTCAGTTGTTTATTTGGCTGGGAATAAAATTCAAATAACCACAAGGCCATTCGAAGTCATGTTTTTTCGCCGAATATCATGTTTTCCGCCCTTCAATCCTTGGAATAAGAGGAACAACAAACATTTTTTTTGTGGATGCACTGATAACACTGGGAATTAGCAGGACATCTGGTTCTTCAATGGTTTCAATCAATCCAATCAATGTTGCATGTGTCGATGCTCTTGTGGACATGATAATATCGCGACGTGAGCTATGGAAAATCATCAGCTTGGTATATTTATGTACAGATCAATGGGCCGTCCCAAAGCAATTTGTGTAACCAAAAATCAGAGGGCCGGGTAGTCATCCCTTCTGAATTCCACATAGATTTTCCATAACATGCTTGGCTATATCCCCATGATCATCCCGGTAGATCCCGTTCAATCCACTTAAATCACAAGTGTCAATGATGAAATTTCATGAACAATCACCATTTTCTCCCATGAATTTCATTGAAATTCATCGAAATTCACCCATTTTTGCTGGGAGAACTGGGAGAATGTGTTCCATGAAAAAAATCACCATTCTCCCATTGGATTTCCAACCATTTCTCCTTGATCTTCACCAATTTCTCAGCCGGCGTCCCCCACCCGGTACGGCACCACGTTGCAGGCCCGCAAGCAGGCGACTCACGTCCAAGTCAGCCATACCTGGCGTGTGACTGTGAAGAAATGGATGATCTATTGGGATTTTGAAGCATCAAACGTGGTGATTCAATGGGTTTATAATGTTTATAATGAATAATGTGTTTATATTCCAATATTCCAATATAATATAAATGTTTATAATTATAATGTTTATTGGAATATTGGAATATATATATATATAATGTGTTTGTAATGTTTATATTCCAATATTCCAATAATGTTTATAATGGTGATTCAATGTTATATATTGGAATATTGGATTTAAACATCTTTTAACCATAAAAATGATGGTTTAGTGAAATGTTAACCATCAACGATTGCGATTTAGTAGGATGTTTAACCATCAAACATGGTGATTCAATGGGTCTAATTATATAGATGTTAACATATGCCAACCATCAAAAATAGCGATTAGCATCAAAAAATGTGATTTAATTAATGGGTAATGGGACATTTATGGAAAAATATGGTACCATAAGTACCATAAGGATAGTCCCATTCAAAGGGGAGATGTAATGGCTATATCGATCTATATCGTGGGTAATTATAATAGGGTATAATAGGGTACACTGGGTAATTCACCACTAACTAAGTGCAAATCTGAGTTGATCAGTTGATCACAAAAAAACTGGGAATATCTGAAAATCATCTATAAATGATGAGACATGGCCTGAGAAAAAGGATATATTCATCAGGATTTCACGATGGGGGATATATGATATAAGATATACCGAGATACCTTAGGGTAAGCATACAAAAATATGTGGAACACCAATGGGTTCTCTTAGGACACTTATGTAGAAATGGTGGTTTTTCCGCATCTATGTAAAGGTTTACAAGTCTACAGGGAGGGCAAGTAAAGGGACGTCAGAAATGAGAAATGACACCCAAAATCACTAAACCAAGCTTTCCCTTGGTCCCTGGACATATCGACATTTCGTATGTTGGGTCAACAGCTGGGCAAAGAAGATGACTCATAGATCATTGGATTGGTTTGAGGGAAAATCTACAGGAAACCATGGTTTTTACCATTAAATATGAGGGTTTCCTGTAAATTTTCCTGTAAACCAATCCAATGAATAGATCAACAACACAAAAACGTCTCTTTCCGCCCTCGCCAATGAAATCATCAAATATTCATGTGACAAACCGAAAAGGATATCTTAATAGTAGCAACTAAAACTGAAGAAACAAAAGATATGTGAACAGCGAAAATCAGGCATTTGGGATTTGGGGTGGGGTACACAAATGAGACCCAAATATCTAGTAAACATCAAGAAGGGCTTGTTGCTGACCATGACCAAGCCTCCATCTAGCTGAACGCTGGAAACTATAAATCAATGAACTTACTCATGGCTTCTGGGGGATGCGAACCATACCGGTTTTAGGGTACCCAATTTTGACCCAATCGGCCACATCTCTCACACCTGGTGTCGCAGAAGACGCGAAGAAATGCACCAGCCATTTCAGCCAATTGAGCCATTCAAAAAGGGGCTGATGTTTTTTGTCAATCAAGAATTGGATTCAACATTGATGTTAAATCACCAATATATTGGATTGGGCTGATGTTGAATCAACAATTGATGTTAAATATCCTGGGATTCAACAAAAGACATAACGGCGATTTAAAGATAATATTACAATCTCAAAACCATAAACCATGTCTGAAGTTTTTTTCAACGACCATGAATTCAGTTCAATCTCATCTCATCAGTCGACATTTTGGATTCTGGGCTTGGCACCGCACCCAATACATTGACCCTGGAGTAAACATACAAAAGAAATGTGGAAAACCTACGGTTTCCATAGGAGGGCTTATCACATCCATGTTAGTTTACAGGAGGGTAAGTAGTGACTTTAAGCAAACAAAGTGTCAACATGTTTTTTTTTCCGAACTACCAGGTACAAGCACCTTGTGGTGGATTAAGATGTTAATAGTAAGTGTGATTGATATAGGCCCATGTGAAGAGCCATATCATAAGAAACAAGGTGGTATGCAACTCAACTGCTGCTATCATCAACCATCCACTGAAAGGCTGAGTGGATGTGCCTTTGTTATGCTTCAAATCAGCCATGGATCCGTGGCCATTGTTGTAGGAAATGTTTTCCCCAAAGATATAAGATAACTAATGTGGGTAAAACAATGCCATAAACGCACCATCCCCCAGTCATCACCATAAATATATGATAATATATGTGCTATGGTTACCATTCCCACATGGTTTATGATAGGTTTACTCACATTATTATTGTGAGTTGAGTTTCTGGGACATTCCCCCAACAAAAATCGTCGACCAAGCCGCAACCCACAGCCCTTTGCCCATTTGTCCCTGCGCTTCAGCAGGGTCAACGATCTGTGGTGAAACGACCACGTCACGCCGTGGCAACCCGGTTGGTAAGAATACAAATTGAACCAGAAATTAAAACTTTGACGTTCTTACCAACAATATTTGGTTTGGTGATTATGATGATAGGTGATTTAAATTCAATTAAACCATATTAAACCAGATGATAGGTGATTTGACATCTTCTACTCTTATTCTAACATCCATAATATTGAGATTTGATGTTGGTGGTTGTGCTAGTTCTATGAAGCGTATGAATGAGTTGATTGCATGATTATCATCCTGAGTGATGCTCGCTTTGGAATGCCGATTCACAGAATTCTCAGGAGATATGACATCCTGCGGACCCTTTCTATACATTCAATGTGGCCCCCCCCAGTTATAAGTTGGTTTAGATTCGCCCCAGTAACTAGTTCGTTATTTGCGTACCATAAACCATAGTGACATTGGAGTTATTTGCACCAACTGAACGCTATCTGAACGCTATCGTGGCCGGGGGCCTCACATTGTTGATATACTTTATCTTCTGGGATCTACTCTGATGCTCCAAAATAAACAAAACCAAGCGACTGGCACATGAAATTACACATTGGTGACATGCACATTGTGACATTCTTGTTCCAAACCTTGTTCGCACACGTCGACCCTTTTTTGGTCTTGCTTCAATCCTCATGTTTGATGCTTCGACTACACTTCTTGAACTATTCCCTTCTCTCCATGGCATGAAATCATCCTTCTCTGAGTGTGTATGCAACTCCGCATACATAATCTATATATATATATTATATAATATAATATAATATGTATATAATATGTATAATATGTAAATAATATGTATATGTTCCGACTCCCACCTGAAGCAAAGGTACATTACCACTTGTATATATGTATATATATTCAAAAACTTGTTTCTACTTCTCTTTGTCCATGGGTTCATGGGGGTCAAAGCCCAATCCCCCCAAAAAATGTACATCAGTTCTACCCAATCAATTAGCATATCCCAACAGTTACATATCCCAATCCTTCAATGGGGATTGCGATTTTTTTAATTTCTTTGTGAAAAATCACAAAATGTTTGTTGGTTATACCAGCTATACCACCATTTTTCCATGGTTGAATCACCAGTTCTGATCTTTCAATGACCTCTACCAGCACCTTAAAAGATCTTACAGTAGCTGTTGCTTCCCACCAAATGCTGGTTTGCTGAAATGGTGGTACCCCCAAATGGATGTATATCAGGAAAATATTGGAACATCCGATTAAAACTAAGTGATTTGAGGATTTTGAACAATATATAGCGGAAAATCCTATCAATCCTATTTCCCACTATTTCCCATGGTTTATATTGGAAAATCCTATGAAATTATAGGTGATTTCACCATGTGAAGTGATGCGAAAATCCCCCAACAGGGGGAGTTTCCGAGGCGCCACGATGTTTTTTTGTGTTCTCTCTTGGCAACGCAACACGTGGCGGGTTGGAGATGGGAAGATTACTGGGATATGCTGAGATAAAAACCGAAAGTGGGAGTTAATATGAGTTAATATTTTTTGTTTCAGTGATTGTTTCCAACAATTTTAAAATATTTGAGCTTGAGAGTGTTCTATCATTTAGTATTATTCTATTGCACATACTAGTCAATGCTACCCAATATGATTGGAACGTTACTTGATGATGCACATGGTAGTAGATTTCAAGATACTTTAGAGTAAACAAATTCAGAGTATTAGTTGAAATTGGAACAAATAACAATAGTAAATACACACAGTACAGAATCATACATATGATGAACAGGTTAAACTTCAAAACCCACCATACCAGAATACATTGAATCATTGGCGGATCGCATCATTTCATGCAAGTTATGGGAGGGTATGGGTCAAAACTCCAGTACCCTGATGTGAACCCTAAAATAAATTGTAAATGGATCTTCATCACCGTAAATGCAGTAATGATAGGTTTTGAGCCATCAACATATACATATATATATATATATGTGTATATATATATGTATATATATGTATATATATATAATATATATATAATGACGACTGGGAAGTCAACATGGGATACCATTTTGGAGCAGTGCGATCTGCATGTGATCCGAAAGGTTACAATTTGTGAACTGCGTGATTTGGGGGTGCCCTCGTCACTGAATCTTCAGTCTGCACTAGAATCATTGGTAGCCTATTGCAGATCCGTTGGGTGTATTCTTCTTGGACGATCACACTCAACCAAACGAAATTGCGTTTGAGATTTGTTCTCCATGAAATCCATAAAAAGTAATTCTAATCTTCAACTTGTCCATATTTTTCCAGCAAACTGCCATCAACATATCGCGTTGTGGGTTGGGTTGGGCTGGGTGACCACATTTCCAGACGACGGATGGATGGAAAACCTGGAGCTCTCCGAACTCACCACGTGGGTCGTTTTTGTCACTCCATGTGGGGCAACCGCCGCCAACACGGAGTGGAGCGGCACCCTGGCGGAATCGTCCGGAAATAGCCAGTCAAAAAGCATCAAAA
>Ga0126342_10022335_pt1 | contig 10457 bp, 8 predicted proteins | sample Cyp1metagenome_FD_92528 | JGI IMG/M metagenome (GOLD analysis project Ga0126342, IMG submission 92528) | Coral microbial communities from Lord Howe Island, Old Settlement Bay, Australia - Cyphastrea 1 metagenome | ecosystem: Host-associated > Invertebrates > Cnidaria > Coral ...
AACGGCGTGCAATTTTTCATCTCTCATCTGGCCAGCTGGCTCCGCACCCGCCGCTTTAGCGAGCCTACTTTTCGACCCCCCGGAGCCACAAATCATTGGAAAAACACAGTGTTTCGCGACTTTGCTACCTTTTCTCGCATCTGCATCTTCTTTCTTCTTACTCTTTCTCTTCTACTCTTCTTTCTTCTAATCTTTCTCCTCTCTCTGCCTCTTCCCTGCTCTGCTTTTCATCTGTCCATATTGTCGGAAGTTTGACTTCTAAACTTCCTTCGACTATAAACTATGCAAAATGTTGATTCTAAATAGGTAGATCATCTAATTCTATGGGCCATTTGTCATAGCGTTGAATCACCAAAGGGTATAGATCACCTCCCCATTATGTCCCCATGATATCCTCATTGTAGTCCCACGATACGACTATTGTTCATGGTGAAACCATATGCAAAAAAAACATGTTTCATGGTTAGATCCCAATAAAGCACAATGTTTGCTGCATTAATCACCATTTTTCATAGTGAAATATGGTCAAATCCATCAATCTGGGTAAATTGCCATATTTCACTAACCTGAATTAAGGCCATTTGGGGATGATTTCCCTTATTAATTAACCATGATTCCAGTGAGGTCGCAGTGAGGTCGTTATAATTTTCCCAGAAATATGGTCAAATCCAGAAAAATGTCCGACAAGATGCGGCGGAAAAAGTGGAAGTGATTGGACAACGGATCTAAAATCTCCTGCGCGGCAGCAGCATGAAGCTGGAAATAACATTCCATGATGTATATATATATATACATATATATATATATTTATATAGGAATTCTATGTATCTGTATATATATATATATATGTAGTACTTGTATACATATAATATATATATATATATAGTAATTGTATGTATGATACATAGTAATTGTTTGTGTATACATATATATATATATATATATGTTAATATTGTAGATATAGGTTTATACAATACAGCTACTATATAATAACTTACCTCTATGTATATAAATACCTATTAGCCTATATGTATGAATTATATATACTATCATATATATATATATATTATATATAGTCGTCTATAATGTTGGATGTTGATGAGTGCAATGGGTCGGTAGTGCGTAGTTTTTTGAAACTAATTCCAGCCCTGTGAATTGTTGCGGGTGGGTTGGTATTGTGTCATTTTTTCCCAGGCCAGATTTTTTCAAGATTGTTTATGTTTATGTTTGTTTTTTCAGTTTGTGTTCTTCCAGCAGGATTTGTTCATAAATATTTTGTTAGTTCAAAACACATTCTTTTTCAAATCCTGTCAAAAATATATAAATTCCTTATCAACGCATCAATTAAAAGCTAATCAAAAACCAACACCCAATCAATCTTTCAAGGGGGTAGCCCACGCGCGTATGTTTGTTGTTTTTTTTTCCATAAATCCCTTTATCCCTTTCTTTGGTAAAGCTGAGGTACCTTACTTAGCTTTCATTTTGAAGATCCAACAATGTAGCAAATACCATGCAAAATGGAAGGTGAACATGCCAACATGTAGCAACTACCATGGAAAATGACAGGTTCTAGTTCCAAACTATTGCAAATACAAGGCAAATGGTACCAGGACAGAAATCAAAAAAAAACAAACCTTATCAAACAAATCCTAAAACAAATCTTCACCCTTGTTTGATTGGGCTTTAATGATTAATTTAATACGTGGGGGGAATTAGGCATTCTGAGGTTTCAAGATGAAAACTAAGTAAGGTACCTCAGCTTCAAAGAAAGGGATAAACGGATTTATGACCGAAATACCCAAGAAATCATAGGACACAATAGAAGAGCCCACCAGCAAACATACTGTTGGAGATCTGAGTTGCTCGTGGGCTACCCCTTTAAAAAATTGTGTGGGTGCTGAAACTAAAAAATTGGGTTTTAATGAGTAATTTGATACTTGGAGGAAATTGGGCATTCTGAGGTTTCAACCTGCCATTTTGCATGGTATTTGCTACATGTTGGTCATGTTGGTACAGTAGTTCAAACGTTCATGTCGGTTTTTAAAGGGATCTTTAGGGTGTCATTTGGGGTCTCTTTGGGGTTTCTTTAGGGTGTCATTTAGGTTGTCTTTAGGGTTTCTTGAGGGATTCATTTAGGGTATGTTTAGGGTCTCTTTCGGGTTTCATTTAGGGTTTCTTTGGGGTTTCTTTCGGGCTTCATTTAGGTTTTTTTGGGGGTTTCATTTAGGGTATCTCTAGGGTTTCATTTAGGCTTTCTTATTAGGATTTCTTTAGGTTGTCTTTGGGTTTCATCTAGGGTTTCTCTAGGGTTTTATTGAGGATACAAACAGGAGAGAATAAAGCAAAATAAAAAGAAAACCAAAGAGGCAGTAAAGAAAGGAAGCAAAAAAGCAGGAGCAGGAAGAAGTAGAGCAGCAAAAACGCATGACTGCAGAAAAAAAACAAGTATAAGGAGAAAGGCACAGAAGCAGAAGCAGGAAAAGCAAAACGTGGAAAAGCAGAGAAGCAGAAAAGCAGAGAAGCAAGAAAAGCAGAGAAGCAGAAAAGCAAAGAAGCAGGAAAAGCAGAGAAGCAGAAAAAGCAGGAAAAGCAAAACGACGGGGAAGCAGAAAAGCAAAGAAGCAGGAACTTCGAAAAGCGGAGAAGCAAACATAGCAAAGAAGCAGGAACAGAAGAAACACAGGAATCAAAAAAAACAACTAAACCTTATCAAAAAATTATCCCAACATAAATAGCCCTCCTTCAAAAAACAGCACTCAAACAATTCTCCAAAAGGGAAGCCCATGAGCAACTCAGATCTGCAATAGTACGTTTGTTGCGGGGGTCATCTATTATGTCCAACCATTCCTTGGGTAGAAAAAAAAACACAAAATCCTTTTATCCTTTCCTATACTATAGCTGTTTCTTAGTTTCATTCTCCAGATATCCTCTTCTGGTGTTTCTATGGAATTTCTATGGGATTCCAATGGGATTTGTATAGGATTTCTATGGGATTTATATGGGATTTGTATGGGGCTTCTATGGGATTTCAAAGGGATTGTTATGGGATTTCTATGATATTATTAAGTGGATTAACATGAATTGAAAATATTACTTGAATGCTGTTTTTTTCCTTCTTAGTTTCCACATGTTTCCACTGACGTAACAAACCTCTTCCGCCAACGCTTCCGCAAACCTTGCGCGGATGAAAACGTAGCTTCCGCGAGCTCATGTCATCATATATCGCTTCCACGAGCTTCCGCGTGTTGGTAGGTTTGGGTGATTTGTTTCCGCGACCTAGGTGTGGAGGATGTTCTTTCTATCTTATGGGAGTATTATTGTGCTTTTTTTTTAGCTTCCACGACACTTCCGCGAAACTTTCCTTCCGCGGTGCTTCCACACCCTTCCGCGCGTGCAGCCACACGCACATACTCACCCTGTTATGACTCGACGAATACCCCGATTTTTTGTTTTTAATGGGGGGGGTCCCTGACACTAATCAAAATCCGACATCATAATATAGTATACTATATATGTACATATAATTTTTTGTATATACATATACTGTATATACATATGCTATCTATGTGTGTATATATATATATGTAGATGCTATATATATATACTATACGTATATACTATAGATACATATGTATTTACACACTATATATGTATTTCCCTAGGAATTGCAGGCTGGGCACCACCTTGCAGTGCATGACCGAAACCAAACGGGGACTTTTAGCTCTCTTCTTTCCGAGGGACCCCGTAACTGGAAGGCTGGAAGGCTAGTCTTAGGACGTGACAAGAATCATAGATACGGGATGATACAGGTATCCTTTTCTATTGGATATATTACGAACATCCATTTTTCATAGGTTACACTTAAGCTGTTCTGGTGGGCAACCCATGCAAAAGCATCTTTATTTCGGGGGCATGTTGGTTACGGCGAGATGTGCTTTATCTTTTCAAAATGTTGCATCCTCTTGCTTCCCTGTTTGGATGTCTTCAATGAATATCAACTTCAACAAGGGTGGCGGTTTTAATCCTCAAAGTAAACGGTAAACAATAGAAAACCCAAAACCTTCAAACCCCAGAACCTTGCTTATATGGCCAAGCAAATGAGTTTGGTGCGTAGAGCTTTGCTGCGGGTATTATTAAGAGGATATGATTATGTACAAAGTAGGTACACGCCTTCATGTATGCTCTATGCACCTAACAAAAAAAACATTCATATCTGGTATAGTCTGGTATTGTATATGGTAAGAATACTATAGTGACCCCAGTTTTTATAGGTATGCTATCCCTTTTGGTTGGTGAAGCTCAACCAAAAGGGGTGAGGCTTGGGTTCACCCAGCAAGCCCTGGATCTAATATCATATCCATATCTGCCATATCTAAACCCATATCTCATAAAACCCAAAACACCATAGAGTGATTATTATTGTCACCATTGATTATCATTGAGTATTACTCAAGTATGTTTTGAAAAAAAAAAAAACAACCAATTTGTCACCAGTAAAGTGTTCACCAGTGTTGCCAAGTGTCGCAAAGCTTTGCAATCGCCTTGACCTTCAACTCTTCCCTCGGCACTCGGCAGAAACCAGTCTGAACATGTTCACAGGATGGGGCCCCCGTTGGTTGTTGCGTGAACCGAAACGCCTGAAAAAAGTGGCTGAATTCTATGGTTTATTGTAGATATATCTATAGTTAGTGGGGTTTATAAACCGGCTAATGAGGGTTTAATCTCACTGTAGTTGTAACATGTTGTAATCACCTTTTAGTGGAATGATCAAACCCTATCATGTCAATGGATTTGTTGTATATCCTCTGGTAAACCAACAACAAGCTATGGAAAATCACCATTCTTCATTGGTAAATTAATTGTCAATAGCCATGTTCAATAGTTATTTAGCTATGAGTCAAAACTCTGGCACCTTAGGTACCCTAGAATGGCTGGTTAATGGATGGTTATTCCCCCGAATATGATAGTAATAGGTTTTGACCCATCCCCATTTTAAATTGCCAGAGGGTATCTTTTTTTTTTTTCGGTGACGAGGCCTCCGGGGGTAGACCCAACTGGGACAAGATGAAGAAACTTGAAACCATCAGGAGTAGGATTTATATACCTACTTCGGGATCCTAGTTAGTAAGTGGGAAATCATCAATATGACAAGATCTTGTGATATAATAAAAGGAAATATATGCAAATACATGGAATATTTTTGAGCTAGGAATATGGCTTACAGTCACCACTTACTAAGCGGGATGCAGGTCCATACATCCGGCTCAGTGATGTCACTGAATGTCACTGAACACTTCATGTCTCAAGTGTCACTATTCAATGCAGTGTAGCAATGTGTAGTGCAATGTAGTGTAAGGGTATATCTAATGTACTGTAAGGTAATGTAAGGTAATGTGATGTATGACTTACTGGTTGGTGGTTGAGCCCTACCCCTCTGAACAATATGAAAGTCATGCAGTTGGGATTACTATTCCCAATATATGGAAAAACAAAAAATGTTTGAAACCACCAACCAGATTATCATAACCACAAGTGCCAACAAATCCATACGGTTGATGAGTTTCTTTCCAGGTCTTCTTCTGCCTGGTGAAAATGGGGGCTGATTGTCATCCTGGGAATTCCGTCCGCCAACAGGTAGCCCTTCTTAATTTAATGTAGCTATGGAAAATCACCCTTTTAATAGGTAAATCATAAATAATCTATAAATAGATGGGCCAGTTTCCATAGCTATGTAAGATAACTAGAGTGTGTGTATATAATCTGGGTAAATTATATAATATTTCACTAAACTGAAATAATGCCATTTTGGGATGATTCCCCGAATCCTAACCATGATTCCAGGCTTCGGGAGAACAGGCTTCGGTCGTGATGAAATTTACCCAGTCATGGCATTCATGGCATCCACTTCTACCAACAGGATTTATGGTCTATCCCAAAATTAATCCTCTATCGTTGAGTCGGCGTAAAAAAAGGGTTCAATCCATGGCTCAAGCCATTGTTGATGGTTAAATCAGTTAAATCCTGTCTTCATAGATCAACGAATATTAAAACAGGTCAAAATCATGGTATCTGTTCGCTTTTAGATGACATCTTTATGGCATCCAATTCCCAATCTTGTGCAGTGTTTAAAACCGTTTGATTGATGACAAACCACGGGTACCTTTGTTTGATCAAAAAAATACTCCAATCCCTTGCGGATCGTCAACAAGACCAGGTGGTGTCCGATAGTTAAACATGTTAAACTGCCACAGTTAACTGAGTCAGTCGTCAAAAAATCCATGGTGATTTTTAAAAAATGTGTTTAGTATCAATTGTCGAGTTTCTTGTTTGATTTTGTTTGGTAGCCTCTAGTCATTAAACACTTTGCCCGTGTTTGCCATGGAAAACGGCCATCATGGCAATTTATGACTCGTGTGCAAGGCCAGCTGCGAGGGACAAGCACCTTGGATGATCCAAGTGGGGCGGAATGGCGATTGGAATGGCCTCTGGTAAACTAACATAGCTATTGAAAATGGCCATTTATAGTGGATTTTCCCATTGAAAATGGTGATTTTCCATAGCTATGTTAAATTACCAGAGGGTAAATGATAGACAACTGGATTTATGTGGACCCATGTGGACCCTCGATTTTTCAGACGGAGCCTTGTATATAAAGCAAATGTAGTTTTCTGAACCTGTTCTAAGTCTATCGCAATATCCCCACAAGAAAAAATACAGAACAAACCTCTACACAACTCCTCAAAACTCAATATCTTTAGAAAAAATGAAACAATCACTAAAACAACTACCAAATTGGGAAGACGACGGAGATGATGACGACGACCACCACCACCGCCACCACGACAACAACAACAACAACCACAACAACTCCTCCATCTCCTCCCATTCTCCTCCTCCTGCTCCCTCCTGCTACCACAACTACAACAACCAAAATCTCTTCCTTTTAGAAAGACATGTTTCAAGATGTTTCAAGAAACAAAAAGTCACTGCAGCCATCTGCAGCCAAGACACAATAGATATGCAGTTCCTCTACCTCGTAACCATGAGGCCATCCGATCTGCGCCCTCTTCACTCCGCGACCTCGACTTGATCGACTAGGTCAGCTTGGTCGACACCCGTCATGGTGAAAAATGGAGGACCGCTTTTTTGGAACCCCCCAAAATCCAAAAATGGAGTTTGGCCGCGGAAATCATCGAAGTGCTGGTGGATTTTCCCATGGAACCGAGGCTTCGGTTCGATGGCTTTGTCCAAAGTCGAGGATTTCAGGGATTCAAGCATCAAACGCAAACGTTTTCGTTGTATTCAATCCCTTCCAAATTTGAAATACCCCAAGACATGCTGGCTTAGTAGTGGATCTAGATCAAAAAAAAAATGTTTGGTTTCCTTCTTGTGGGTGTTTAATAATATTAGGGAGATGAGATTGTGTGTGCATATAACCGTTATAACCGACCATAATGGGGACACAATCCCTCCAAACCCCGGGTTCGCCCACACTCAAACAACACATCCAAACAATATGATATACTTATCACCAGAGGATGAATGAAAACACTGGCTATACGCAGTGATTTTGACTTTAAGTTTTCAGGATCCAGGGTTTTAATTTAGGGTTTAGGGTTTTAGGTGTTAAGGTTTTAGGGTTTAGGGTTGTTGTTTTGGAAAGTAAAAAAAACTTGAACCCTACGCAGGGGTTTGAGCATGTCAAAGAATATGCGGGATTCGCCGCGGTCAAACCTAGGGTTTGCAGCGGACATAATTGTATATTGTGGGATATTAAATATATATATATATATATTATGTGTAAATATTATAAACCATTATAAACCAACAAGATGATATTCGAATCTGACTCAAAATTGTACCCCAAACAGCCCATGTTTAAGTCCTGCGATCTGTATGTCGTGAAACATTCGCGAAACTTTCATGCAAGGCCCAGGTCATGTATAATCATGCGTGTATGTAATTATTTCACTAACCTGAATTAAGGCCATTTTGGGATGTTTCCTCTTATTAACCATGATTATAGTTAGGTGGCGGTGAGGTCGCTATAATTTACCCAGGTGTATGTATACATTTATGGCAATGTAATGCAATGTACAGTGATGTAATCTGGGTAAATTAATTATAATATATTATAATCATTTCATTCGCTGGAATAAGGTGATTTGGGGATGCTTCCCTATACTCACCATCATTCCAGTGAGGTCACAATGAGGACGCTATGGCTTACCCAGAGCGGGTGTTTCTACCGTTAATAGTAATTGCCTACTTCTGCATGTGGAAGGCTATTCTCTTTGGAAGGCCATGTGGACAAAATGTGGTCATTTGGCGGTGAAAATTGATGAACATGGAAGATGCCCCAAGAGTAGCACGCATTAAATTATGCTAAATCATGGTGAATCATGCTGAATCACTATCATGCTGAGTAAAACTACATTAGATTATACTAACTCACGATTATACTGTGTAAATCACCAATGGAATTGTGGGGGACTGATGTTCATCACAAAGCATCACAACGGGGTCTCCAAGTTTGGAAAACTGCTCCAGGTGGGTCACCACACATTCTGCTAGTGTAGTGTGGCATCATGAATGAATCATCAACTGGTTGGTGGTATACCTACCCCCCTGAAAAATATGAACAGATGGGATCATCATCCCAACTATTGGGGAAAACAAAAAATGTAACTATACCTGGTTGGTGGTATACCTACCCCTCTTAAAAATATGAGTTCGTAAGTTGCAAGCTATGACTTGGGGTTCACTAGGTACCAGGGTTTTGACCCATCCCCCATATCTATCATAAACCAACATTATCCTAGTTATATGTGCACTAACTGAGCAATCATTTGGGGACGATAGCATGGTTGTGGGTCCTTTTACCATTGAACCATGGTACCATTGTTCTTCTTTCTTGTAACAAATTGGAAATTCATCAAGTACCCTCTGGTATTTAACATAGCTATTGAAAATGGCCCATGTATAGACGATTCATGATTATTCACCCTCCAGTAAATTAACATAGACCCTGGCAAATAGGGGTTGGAAGATTAGTTTCGAATAAGAATGGGTTATTTTCAGGGTCTATGTTAATTTACCAGAGGGTACCTATTGACAATGGTGATGTTCCATAACTTCGTTAAATAAACATATGGTAGTTGAAGTGGGTGCAAAAAAGGTGCAAACCACACAGGTGGATTGTTAAACAACTTAGGAGCTATAGTTGGCATTGTGCGGTAGACTATATACTGTAATTATATACATAAGTATGCACCAACAATCAAATTTGGCAGTCTAACAAGTAAAGGCAGGAACAGAACCAAGAGTCATAACCAACAATCAAATAAGAATGCATCAAACAAACACATGAACACTCAACCAGCCAAATTGTAGGGTTAACTGATTTAAGTGCTTATAGATAGAAGTTCCAAGCGACAACGAAAAGTATATACAGCATGAAACAATACCCTGTTGCAAGGACATGAATGTCCCATGATTCATGCCTTTCTGACCGGAACAATCAGTCATTTGGTGTAATAATTAAGAGAGAAAATACATAATATCAGGAACAACCGTTGAAAACAAATGGAAAAAACAACATGAACAAAAAAAATATAAAAAAAAGGCACACACAAAAACCAGGTTTTTTCTGAGATGTGTTTTGTTTTCTCTGTTGATTTCCCCCCCAAAAAAAACGGGCGCCACCTTGGACGTGGATCCTGATTCCTTTGCCCTGGTTGAATATGGCTTTCCTCGGCCCGTCGAAAAAAACTTGGGATGGGTCCTATTTTGCCATCGGATGTAGGAAAATACACGGGAAAATGAACTTGGGCATTTAGATAGTGTTTTTGTTAGAAACACCATACCAAATCATTGATAGTGAAAAATTTTGGATTCATTGGATTGGCAGCTTGGGATTGAAAAGGCGAATTGAAACATCCTGGCAAGAATTTTGGACATCACAAGGTGCCCTGTACAACTACAGTGAAACCTTGATATTAACCAACTTAGCTAGCAAGGGGCACCAGCTTGCGGTGTGGTGCTATGATGAGATATAACCAGCCATCGGATCCCAAAATAAACCATATAAACCATATAAATCCATATGCTAAAAAAAACATATTTGGGACACTATTTCTTGGGGCTGTCTCAAGACGGCTCGGTGAAATCATCGTCCGAAGACTGTTCTCCCGAAGACATCATCCCCTTTGATGGCCGTTTTTTTTGATTAAAGACGTTAGTGACATGTTGTAATTTACCCAGATGTAATATATATATATTATTTATGTAATTATGATTAACTATGTACATATATATATACAGTATATTATATATATATATATATGCACAGTAATTGTTTGAAAAAACACACATATTTTTGAAACCACCAACCAAATATTGGTTGCTTCTCCCCGTGATTGGGAGGTTACATATCCCATCATATCCCCTTGTACTGC
>Ga0126342_10022336_pt1 | contig 10456 bp, 12 predicted proteins | sample Cyp1metagenome_FD_92528 | JGI IMG/M metagenome (GOLD analysis project Ga0126342, IMG submission 92528) | Coral microbial communities from Lord Howe Island, Old Settlement Bay, Australia - Cyphastrea 1 metagenome | ecosystem: Host-associated > Invertebrates > Cnidaria > Coral ...
ATATTATGTATATATTATGTATATATTATGTATATATTATGTATATATTATGTATATATTATGTATATATTATGTATATATTATGTATATATTATGTATATATTATGTATATATTATGTATATGTATACGTATAACGGATAATCATGATCTAGCGTAATTTTTGATGGCACAAACAAAAAGATCCAGGATGAACCCCCTTGTTTTGTCGAACATGTTCGTCCCAATGGGAAGGAAATCCGTGTGGAAATTCTACCGGACATGAAAACCATGCTTACGGTTATGATGCAGAATGTTCATTTTTGCACCCGGGTCCATGTTCGACAATAAAGCTATACAGTTTTTTTTGTTTCTTCTTCTACTTTCTATTCCTTTTCATCCTAGGAATTCACCAGCTATTTCATAGGACCAACCCAAACTAGCCATCATGTCAAACCTGAATGAATGTTGAACCCTGGATGGTCCAAAAGAATTCCCGTTTCGAGAGCAAACGGGAAGACCGTTGGATACTTGTGGGGGGAACCCACGATACCCTCTGGTAATGCCCAGTCAAAATTGAGTTTTCCATTAACAAGTTTGGTTATCAGGTGGTACCAGTCTATGACAAAGTGGCACAACAAAGAAACCAATGATGCTAGACACAGCCGGTGGTTCGCTAGTGATCATTTCAAGAAGGGATACAGCGATTGGTTTCATGGCCGTCAATAGATTCATTTTTTCCTTCTCAACATGTACAGTATATGTTTATAGATAGTTCATTATAATCTTCCTCCTTAAAGATATATAATAATATATATATATAATGTATATACATAATTATAAATGTTTTTTTCTGAAAATAGGCTGCTCCCAATTCCAATGGATTATCATCATTTCCTCTATTAAAATGGCTCTTTGGGTGTATCCCCTATTTTCAGACAGCCAAATTTACCATCACGTCAGTGCGGACGTGGCAGTGTTTGGGGATTGCCTCCCTCAACTGCCGACCTGACGTCTCCATCGACTGCAGAAGTTCCAGGGCCCAAGTCCATTCGCAGCACTTCTCACAAGCACTGAGGGCGGAGTTGAAGGGAACCTCGAGAGGTTGCAAATGGTTTCTGATCCCGTTGTATCTGATCCCGTTGTATTGCTATGAACTCAGTAATAATATTGGATATTGGATATCTATGGATATCTGACATTCTCAGCGTTGTGTATACATACAGTACATTGCATTGCATTACATCGAAAGACATGTCTGTATGATTGTGTATATATATATAAATGTGCAAAGAAAAAGAGATATGTTTTCTTGTTTTGATAGGCCATTGTCCACTTCCTGACATGCACACCCAAGTATTGCGCAACTCAGAGGTTCAGCAATCCGAGGTTGATGTTCGACCAAACGAGGGTGTAGGAAAACCCTGGTGCTTGAGAGATTCCTGGATATGAAGTGACATGTTTTTTTTTTTAATCAGGGGCAACTCAGTCTTTTTTTGGGGCACCCCTGTGAACCTGGGAAAAGAACATGTTCAGGTTTGGTACTGCCACATTGCGCTGACTGAAGCCTCCCACTCTTCTAGATCAGTTTTTCTTGTCGCGATCTGGCTTGGTACAAACACAAGCCCAGGTCTTCAAGGCTCGACATGCAGTCACTGCAGTCACACTACACAGAATCGCCCTGCAGTATCTCTTGGAGCTTATGGGCTTGCGCCAGATCTGCAGCTGTGAACTTCTCATTACGGAGATCCAATCCAGCTACCTCGCGGAGTAGAAGCATGGCAGTCTCATAGTTCCCCAGCAGAAGGGCCGTCATCAGAGGTGTTGAGCCGTCATGGTAACTGAGTCGTGTTAGAGCTGTGTCTTTCCCAAATTGATAGCGAAGGGACTGGAGTGCCTCCAAGGCTCCCAAAGGTGTCAGCCTTCGAACGTGCCAGTGCTCATTGATATCGGCCCTGGGCTCAATCAGCCGAAGGCTAATTTCAGCAATGCCGCGTTTGTGGGACATATCCATTGCATGGAGGAGCTCGGAGATGTTGACACCTTCCCGCACGAGTTCAAAGGCTGCAAATGAGCTCCCGTCGCGGGCAGCATCATTGTGATCACACAGCAGTGCCAGACTAAGGGTTGAGATATAGGGTGGAATCCCCACACTGCGGGCTGTCCCTTACCCGTGGTGACTCTGGGATCTGCCCGCAGTTCCAACATGACTTTGATTAACTCTGGTTCTCCACCCTGAGAAGCATAATGCAGTGGCATGAAGCCCGCAGTGTCTACTTCACAGATGTTTCGGAAGCCATTTTGGTACAAAAAATCTCCACACTTGAGAGGGTGTCATCTGAACTGCAGCTTGGGATGAACCCTGGCACCAGATCTCCAACTCAGCAGGAACATTTCGCAAATGAAGTCTCTGCATGTTTCGCACTAGACGGTATGATCATTTTGCGCTGGGCTGCCTGAAGGATTGATCCAAGTTTGGCTTTATCACTGGCCACAGCGAAGTCTCCTTGTTTGGGAGCCAAGAGCCCTGTATGCCACTACCAGAGCTATACTTTCAGCACTTTCTAATTAGAATCCAAGAGCCGTCAGAAAGCTCCCGCATTGTCTTTTCAAGCCGGCACCAGCCTCTATTCCCCCAGGTCGATGAACACTTTGGCAGGGTCCGCAGGGTCTTCCAGGTGCAAAGTGCAAAAAAGAAAGAACACCTCGTGGTTGAGTCAGGCAAAGAGCCACCCCTGGAAAAATCGTCTGTTTGAAACCACCAACGAGAGACTTTGTGACGTATGGGCGAAATCAGGATCTGGATAGTCCGTGGCGCACTGGTGAGAGGAACACTGCCCCAAATTCTCAAATTCCACCAGGCCCTGAGCCTGGCTTTCATGTGCTTCAACGCCATCTGTAGCACAGCTTCTAATGGCACTGTGTACATGAAAGGCATTGCAGCCTTTGTTTGTGGCTCCAAACATGCCGCGTAGCGCTCCAAGGGCGTCACATGGCCAGCTCGGGATCATAAAGGCACGCCAGGACGCAGCCCTGGCGTGAAAAGAGCTGAAAATCAGCTGCAACAACTCGAAAGCGTGGTGGGTGTTCACATCCCGGGTTCTGGTAGGGTTCAAAACGATTGGCACCTAAAAACTCAAATGTTTCATGGTTGATGGGTTATGCTTTAAGCATGTTTTCATAGTAAGAAACAACAAATATTCGTAGCCCATGTCCACCCATTGGGAGATTTCCAAAGGTGGCATCCAATCCAAAGAGCCCCATTTGGAGATGAGCCAAGTGTATGGCCACAGAATCATCTAAGATTATCATAGTTTATCCAGCAACTACAATACTGCCATGATATTATCCAACTACAATTTTTGATATCTCATTGATATATTATAGATATTTAAGATATTATGATATTATGCAATATATTACTGGATATTGCTTATCATAGATATTATTTCAGCCATACATTATCAATCCAACTACAATATCAACAATTCATCCACTCCAACATATAATAATATTAAGTTGTGATTAACCGCCATCAAGCCCAGCGGTATACGCTTCACCCCAGGAAATCTCGTGGTTTAGAAAGTCATTTTGTCCCTGCCAAATTACCATGAAATAGGTGTCCACCATTTTGGGAAAAAGATGACAAGCACATACTGTATATAACTCGCCATACTACCATTTATACAACTTCAAGGCACTATCATGCACCATCTGCCACCTGGGACTATTCACGATCCAACAAGAATTGACCCTAACTATAGCAGATTATATCCTCTGGTAATTTAACATAGCTATTGAAAATGACCATTTATAGTGGATTTTCCCATTGAAAATGGTGATTTTCCATAGTTATGTAAACGTTTACCAGAGGGTAACAGTTTTTGAAGGGTATCATTTCGGTCCACGACATCGGTGTTGCTGAGGTGCTATAGAGTCCACTGAAATGAGGCGATCCAACAACTGTAGAGCCATCTGCCATTCTTCGCCTGTGCGAGGCCAGTGCTGGGTGATCTGTGAACCACAAAAAGCTTTGGCCTGGGACATGCCTGAACTCAATGGAGGTTTGAATGGGAAAACCATCTAATGTGGCAAAGCTGAGGGATCCGCAGTGTTGCTTCCGTACTGGCTATGTAACCATTAAGGTTTGGTATAGGTTTGGTTAGATCCCCATCGAGACCAATGTTTGATCATAAACCCTATTTGCAACCCAGCGGTTTATGGGCGATATATGGCGATATGGTAAACTATATTCCCCATCCCTATGCTTATTATGTTAGAACTACTTGGATGTGCATTCCACTATATTCCACTCAAGCGGATACCAACCATATTGTACCTTCCCCAGGTTATGCATGGGATATACGTGGGTATAATCACATGTTGTTCCCCCCAAACAGGACCTTATATAAACACCATGGGACCCCAGGATCCAATACAAAACCTCGCAGATCCACAAAGTATTTCGAAGATTTCCATACCTGGTTGGTGGTTGAGCCACTCCTCTGAAAAATATGAGTTCGTCAGTTGGGATGATGAAATTCCCAAGATATGGAAAAATAAAAATGTTCCAAACCACCAACCAGTTTCCGATATGCTCCATGTATGGTTTATATTTACCAACATCAACCTCAAAATGACACGGCGACAAGAGATGCGCGCCTTTCTCGCAGGCGGCGATGGCAGCACTGTAGATGATGAAATTGGGTTCAAGTCCTTCACAGTAGAGAGATAGGTTGAAGAGGATGAAACACTCACCAATTTGGTGTTTCAGAACTCCTGCAAAAACCTGCAAACATATGGGCTGTTTCATAAATTGAGCGATGAAATAGTGGCTGTGAACATTTCGACACTGGCGTTGGAATGTTTAGAAATACCGAGATACTGGATCATCATCAGTTTGCCTCAAAGTGCCATCAATATATATAATATGTAAATAATGTAATATATATATATATACATATATACACACCCTCTGGTCATGTAAAATAGCGATTGCACATGGCCCATAGAAATAGTTAATTTACCCATTAAAATGGTGATTTTCCATAGTTATGTAAACGTTTACCGGAGGGTAATCTATGCCATAAATCGAGGGGTTGATGGTGTGTATATCTGTACTCCAGTTGCATGGCTGAGAACCAACAGCATGGAACACCGCGCCATCCGGAAAGCAGACCCGTTGTAATGAATGTTTTCAAGATACCCTCTGGTTATTTAACATAGCCATGGAAAATGGCCCATTTATAGATTATTTTCCCATTAAAACCTCCATTTATAAGGGATTTTCCATGGCTATGTTCAATAACCAAATGGTAACACCCATAGGTCAACAAACATTGAACTTGCATGGTTGTTCATCTATAGTGCTGGTGATATCATCGTACGATTTTTCTCAGTTTCAGTTGAAGAGGTCACACTTGTGACCGGCGGCGTAAACGCCCCATCCTCCTTGGAACCCAATGGCAATTGCTACTCAGTGATCCACGTGAGATGATTCTTTGTACCCTCTGGTAAACTAACAGTGAGTTAGGGATTTAATGAGGTTTAATTGGCATTCATTGGGTTTTAATGGGATTATAATCCACTTAATGGAATATACCCTCTGGTAATTGAACAGTTTGCTATTGAAGCCATGGCCATAGAAATAGCTGATTTACCATTTGAAAATGGTGATTTTCCATAGTTTTTTGTATGTTTACCAGAGGGTAAGTCATGGATCACTGAGTATGGCCATTGCTGTTGTTGCATATGGCCATTCGTGATGCCATTATCACCTTTGAAAAAGCCATCATTTGTAGTCAATATCATGACCATTATCGCCGATGTGATTCTAAACATGTTTAGTTGAGTGGATACTCAAGATTAAGTCTAGTCAATATTGCATATGTAATCAATATAATGATCCGTTACTATCGGATGATAATTATATTTATCTATAATATCAGTGTAATGATATCATTGTCCTGATAATGGTTCCTAGATGATAACAATACCATGGATATCATTGTCATGGTATTATCATGAATGAAAAAACATATGACGGCCAATAATGCCTATTTAGGAGCCATTATCAGCTGATATCATGACCATTGTTGCCTAAATGGATATTATCATGGTCAGAGGAGCCAGGGGCCGAAAAAACATAGTCAATCCTTGATAGTCCACCACAAAAAGAACGTTTGCTGGCTGGTTATCGCCCAGAAAAATAGCAAAAAACTAACCATCAACCATCATCAACCGGTCGGTTGGGAATGTTATCATGTTTAATATATCTATCATTATTGCTAAAATATATATACCAAATCAATGATATTGATATTTAGGTAATATATCACCTTAGATATGATATGATATCATTACCAATAACAATTTAAGAATGTTGATATTATTAATAGGATTGAATGGGTAATATCACCTAATAGGTAATCTTTAATTATCATATGATAGCTATTGTTGTTATATGATATCTTGATATCATATTGGTTATCAGGGATATGATAGATAGTGTTGTTAATATGATAAATACAATGATATTAGGTAATCTACCTATATATATATATATATATCACCAATAATTAGGTAACAACACATATATATATGGTATATTGATATTATATGATATTATATTGAAATTACTTGATACATTGATATATTGATATCAATATTAAATGATATATCATACTATTATGATATATAATGGTATATTGGTATATTGATATTATATTACATGGTATTATTCTGTATCATTCCTAATATCACCTTTTTCCGACCGCATCCGCATCTCCGCATCTCTGCCTCGCCGTCGCATCTGCTCCAGCACCTCCAAGGCCTCGCGCCAGCGGCGCTGGCAGCAACTCACGGCACTGCCGTAGGCCACGAGGTCCGGAACTGGCAACGCACCGGGAGGCGACGGTGGTCCCGGTCCGGTGTCCCTGAAAAAAGGTGGGAAAATCATGGAACATCATGAAAAGATGTGAAAAAAGATGGAACAGATATGAAGAGATGCTGTTTTTGGGCCTCATTTCAGATATCTTTGGGAATTGGGGTTGAAACCAATCATCGAGATGGCCAAAGAGGATCATGCAAACGATAACTAACCGGGGAAATTCTGATCAGTGAAATGTAGTGAAATAACCATGGTTAATACCCTCTGGTTATTTAACATAGCCATGGGAAATGACCCATGAAAAAAGATTGTTTACCGTTCTTAAAAATGGGTGGATTTCCATGGCTATGTTAGTCATAACCAGATGGTACATGCACTAAAAAAATGAGCTGACCAAGAAAACTTGGGATTTTTGAGGAATCAAATGGAATCAAGCATGAGGATTTGACCAACGACAAGGGTGACAACTCTACAATGCATAAATTTACCTATGATTTGCCACTTATCCACGAAGTATGCAAAGATTAGATGACAAAATATGACAAAGAAATGGGGAAATCACCAGAAAAACCATAAGCGACAAGAATGGATGAGAGCTTGGTGGGTTCACAAGGCTGGTTTTTTTTCAGGTCAAATCAATGGGGATACCGATGAAAACTGTGGTTTTTTTTACGGCCGATTTGACCGGAGGGACTTAAAGAGACCCAAGATCCATGTCACTAGGCTGATTTTACCCATTTTACCCATGCTTGTGGGGTTGGTTACCTCATCTGACAGGTAACTGGAAGATGAAGGATGCTTAAAGTGCATGCTTTTCACCCTCACTTTCCAGAGTATCTTTCGCCAAGTGCAACTCCTTACCCACCATGATCATGACTTCATCTTAACAAACATGTAAAGCTATAGGTACACCTTGAGCACCTAAGTACTCAAATACATGTACACATATCAATACGCATAATCGACGTATATAAAAATATATACACATATTTTGACCCACAAAATGTGGGAATGGTCGCCGCAGTTCCACTGTCCACAACAAGACCAACCGTTTTGACTTAGATAATTCATATACCGTTTGATGATCTATGTATTTGTTTGAACCCAACATGTTTCATGTGGCTTAAGATTTCCCGTCAAAACCCACACAAATATGATAAAAGATGAATTGTATCATTGTATTCTCAAACATTACATATATACAATCTATTATATGATATAATATATATATATATATATATTTTTTCATAATAATGACAATAATAGTAATAATAAAAACAACAATAATAATAATAATATCTAGTATACATGATAACATATAATAACATAAAAAACATATAACCATATATTTTGTAATACGATGCAATGACATATAATAATATACAGTAAGATATAATAACATATAATAAACTTAAACATATAATAAATTATAGTAAACAATATAATATAAAAAGATATAATAACATATAGTAAAAAAACTATAATAACATATAACAACATGTAATAGTAGATAAAACGATATAATAACATACAATAACGTATAATAAAATACAATAAGATATAAAAAGATACAATTAGATAGTTTAACATCTAGTAATAAAATATCTTGCGCCATGTTCCCCAGTCTGCCTGGGATGAGAGCAAGAAGAGCCAGAGCCCTGTCCCAGCATTCGCCTGGATTGCAGGATCGTGTCGTCGTGGCTTCGGCCAAACACACAGAAATATGGAAAATTGATGTGTTTCTTGGGAATGGAAAATCTATCTATAAATGGATGATAACTAGGGGTACCCCCATGACGAAACGGAAACCTCCATGTATGGCGGAAGGTCCATTGCGCAATTCTCGCTGGATCCCACGAAGTACCTGGTTCATTGAGATGTTATGCGAATGCACACAACGTAAGTTAAGTAGAATCTGAACCCGCCAAACACAAAAGGCATCAAAAGGCAATTTCAATGTGGTTCAATGCCTGGCAAAATATCATATGTTTCTGGTGACATTCCCATGTGACTGTTGGATAAATCTGGCACCTGGCCTTGCTCACAGGCACTCATAGCAGCGGTGTAGGTGCGTGCGTTGGGCCTGGAGAGTGGTGGATATTCCGAGTCATGAGTTCTATAGAGTTATACCCTTGATGTGTTAATAGTTTGGAAATACGAAAACTGATCAACTTGGAGAGTATGAACTATATAACGCGTCATCATCTTGGTGAATATCCGTGTTTCCACATTTTGAGAGGGTTCTCCTGGGGAGCTTTTGTACTTATCCATTCGTCTGGATTCCAACTCACAACCCGGCTCTGGGATGAACCCCTACGTTCTCTACTCGGAACAAGACTCTGTATACTGCAGAAAAACCTTAAATTACCCACCATTTGTTTCGGAAAAACAAAGCCTAGAGCCTAAAACCCTAAACCAATAAACCCATATAAACCCTAATGAGATGTGGACATGCGTGCTTGTTGCTAGGAATGGTATGTGTGCGAAGCCAGGAGTTGGTGCTTCCAGCATTCACTGGTGAACTCCGTCGTACGCAAAAAACCCAACCCTCGAATTCTTGCGAAATGACATGCCCATTATCCGCCGACCCCAGCAGCAGCAGGGGGAGCGGGTGCCAGAAAGTCATCGCAATTTGCGGTGTTTCGTGTGTGTGTGTGAAGTCACAAAAAAATGGTGTTTCGTAGCCTCGGCCGATCCCAATTTTTTTTGTTGGCGAAAGTAAAAAACCGTGGTTTTTACGTGGTTTCTGGTTTCGCGGAGGGGCCCGGTAAGGAAAAATTAGCAGCGAGCCAGAAAAAGGACAGAGGAGACGCGCGACGGCCAGAAACGCGCAACCAAGCAGGTACAAACCAGAGACGGCGGGAAACGAGCCAGACAGGACAACGCAGGCAAGTAACAGCCAGAGACGCCCAGCCAAGCAGGTGGAAACCCCATTCAAACTCGCGGATCTTTGCCAAAGGGTCCAAAAGAGAACCATTCTGGGTCAGTCTAGATCGAAGAGGAGCACGAGAATTCTTCACCAAAAAAAGGTGAGCCACGACTTTTTTGGATTCTACACTCACATCAAACAGTGTGGTACGGAGCCCTCGCATGACCGGTGCATCTTCCAAGTCGTTCGCAGTATGCATGGGTGCTTCGAATAGATCGGTTCCAGCTAAGGAACGTAGCTTGTGCTTGACATGTTAGAAACAGTTGTCAGACCAACAGTTGTTGAAGATAATTACAGCTATCGAACATGCTCCGAGCCTTGAAAGCAACAGAGCAAGAGGAGCCAGGTTTCTAAGTGCCGTGGGCCGAGACATTCACTTTGAGCCGACAAAATCAGAAAAAAAGAACATGATGCATATAGCAGACACACAACAGCTTCACAACACCATCTCTCCATGGCCGTTGCGTGGCAGCACGTGCAGATGAGTTATGACTACTTTCAGTGCTTTGATCCAAACACGGCATTCTGCAAAGCATAGCCAAAAACAAGGTAACGCCGCCCGTAAAGACGCGGGCTGTTTTGCACTCAGGCATTTCTGATGTGCTTCAGGACATGTGGCACAGCTGTCCAAAGGTCTTTGCCATTGTTGTATCTGTACTGC
>Ga0126342_10022337_pt1 | contig 10456 bp, 13 predicted proteins | sample Cyp1metagenome_FD_92528 | JGI IMG/M metagenome (GOLD analysis project Ga0126342, IMG submission 92528) | Coral microbial communities from Lord Howe Island, Old Settlement Bay, Australia - Cyphastrea 1 metagenome | ecosystem: Host-associated > Invertebrates > Cnidaria > Coral ...
GGGTGGGTGGTGGGTGGGTGGTGGGTGGTGGGTGGGTGGTGGGGGGGTGGTGGGGGGGTGGTGGGCGGGTGGTGGGGGGTGGGTGGTGGGGGGGGGGAGGGGGGTGGGGGGGGGGGGGATGCGGGCTGGTGGGGGCGGGCGGGGGGACCAGACAGGCCCGCCGCGCACCAGCCCCCGCGTGCAACAGGTATGTGGGTGCCAAGGAACGTTCTTTGCCCCCCCTCCACCCCACCCCCGCCCACACGTCTAACATGGCAACCACAACCACAACTACAACTACAACTACAATTACAATACAACTACGTACTGCTACAGCTTCAACTACGCTACAACTACGACGACGCTGCAACTACAACTACAACTACACTAGAACTAAAACTACAACTACAGCTATCACTACTACGGCTACCACTACAACCACAACCGCAACTACAACTACACTACACCACAGTACATTCAGCAGTTGTGCAGTTGTGGGTGAGGTGACAACTGCAACCACTCCAAAAAACACAACTCCAGCCACCTTGCGGTCCACCAGGGATTCGCTCTGCCGTCCATTGCATCACAACAACTCGCCTCTCCTATAGTTGTCTAGCACCGCCTTGTGCGATACTACTGATTCGACGATTTAAAAAAATTACCGCGTTGACGATCGCAATCCCCAGCATGCTCCTCTTTAAGGTTTCCGTTTCCAATATTTTGGGTTTCTCGTCAGGAGCCGCCCATCTACCCCAAACCAAACATACCTCAAACAAGCATATAGGGCTGTAACAAGCCGCTGGGTTCACGAAGTCCTTGTAAGACCTTGCGTGCAGGCAGATATTACTTTTCTATCGTTAGCTGTCATTACTGGGCAACATCTGTCATTGATAATTTGGTACCATCAACATCGTAGTCATCATCTTTGTCGCCGCCGCCACATCATCATCATCATCGTCATCCTCATCGTCATCATCATCATCATCATCTTCTTCTTCGTCTTCGTCACGATCCTCCTCATCGTCTTCATCATCCTCCTCATCGCCATCATCATCGTCATCGTCGTCATCATCATCATTATCATCAGCGTCGTCGTCATCATCGTCATCTTCTTCTTCATGAACATCCAAAGCCAAAAACGTTCACCATTTGCGTCAGGCTTTTCCAACTTCCAATTCCGAGGAGCTCCGTCGTGCTGTGGCCAGCTGTCCAAAAGCAGATCACTGGAACCCCACCTCGAACCCCGCGGGGGCACCCAGGGGATCGAGATGGGGGGCGGAAGGACGGAAGAATAGCAAAAAAACGAGCAAACATAGCATCGTCACAAGATTTCATGTTTGGAGACTTTGAGGTACGAACACGTTTGGCATTGCACTGAACACGTCATTGCCCATCCACAAAAACTGGGCCCAGGTCTTCATGCTGATTGAAGAGCCCTTCACGGGGGAGAATGTGGCACGTTCTGTGAGGCATGCCCTGTGCCACCCACTCTGGCTGTGGGTTTTGTAATGGACCAAACACAGATACGTGCTTGGTGCATCTTGGTGTCAAATCCATGCATTTTGATCCATTGAGGGTTTGGTGTTCTATGACTTTGATCTGTTGCATGGGATTAGGCGGCTGCTGTGCGAGTTTATCTCGTTGCTGCAGGGTTTCTGTCACTGTATGCCTGTGATGAAGGCCGGCATCACGAAAAACCATTACCAGTACGACATCGTTGTGTCCAAAAAGACAATTTAGGATCTAGGATAGCCGTAAAAATTGCAGCCAGTGGAAGGAACCAAGTGGGTCAGCACTACGCCATCCTTGCATCTACCGCCGGCACTCCTCTGAAACTGTCGCAGGGAAAATGGGTTGAACGATATCGTGGCGGAGGCTTGGCCGCTGGAGCTGCGCGCCCTCTGGCAGGGCGTGTGACACGGCGTGTGGTTCGGCTGCGGGCCGAATTGGCCTTATCCCCCATCTATACCCAGATTTTTGGTAGAATCAGAACTAAGCATGGGCTTCGTGACGGTTTTTTCGATTACAATTACAATCATACAGTCAATGTAACTACTTGGTTTTTTCAATTGCAATCCACAACGGTGGGACCAACTCCCCCTCCTATGGTCCCTGGGCACTCTACTCCATCCATACCCCGACGCAGTTGCAACGAGCTTTGGATGTTATGTCCATTGAGAACGCTGACGCTGCCTTTGAGGACTTGAGATTTCCCAGCAGTGCAGAGTCTAGAATCTAACTTGCAAGACGCTGGAGTCCTCAAATGTCTCGTCCATGGCAATTCATCATGCTTCGTCCAACATTGTCCGTCAATTTTTTGGCGGACCTCTGAGAAACAGTTGAGCGCGCGGATCACTGAGAAACAGTTGAATGCGGGGTTTGGAGCCTTAATCTTGAAAACCGCGGCCTCAACATAGTGACCGTCAATGTTGATATGTTATGCTTTTGAGAGCTGCAACGGAACGGTCGCATCTACAAGTTTGAGAATTAGACAAATACACAAACGTGTAAACATGTAGATATACACAGTGTCTGCGTGCAAGTGTGCATATATGCGCAATATCTGCATGCTGCAAGCTACAACCCCCTTTCAGACAGGCCCACCTCAGTTCTTGAGGAGCTGCTTCATTTGCCACCTTTGCGGCAGCGCCAGGGAGCACCAGATGGTGTTGGTGCGCTGCCCTGGCTGAGATTGTGGTGGTTAGATGTATTTTGCCAGGGGCGGCAAATGTTCCCTGGACAGGGATGTAGTCAGTGTATTCACTCGGGATCTTCCCCTTCACACCTCTGAATTTCATTGACCAGACTGCTCTCACAAGACGTGGGCTGCTTCCTTCGTGGCTGGTGCGGAGATGGTTGCTTTTCATCTACGTTATTTTGCCTCATTTTGCTTCTAGTTTTATCATGCTGTTTTTGTTTGTATTCCATTTGTTGCTCAGCCAAATTGAGGGGCCATGTCGGCCATGTCTGCCTCACCTTTGCTGCAGGCCTGCCCAGGTTCACGGACCCGCGCCACCCAGCGCCCAGGGCCCGGGGCCACAGCTGCCGGCGCAGATGTGATCACAGGCATTTGCAGGCATAGCAACTGGATCGCTCAAAGACGAAAAGAGAAAATTCAACCAATAAACAGGGGATTTCAAGCCGGTGACTTCTGGATCCTGCCCGTGACATGGTATTTAGCCAAGCAGTACAAAAGGTATTGAAGTAATATCCCTCCAGGTATATCATACATACTGTCAGACCTTGAGGTACCATCAGACCAAGATGCAGATGTATCCAGCAGCAAAATCCCCACAGCAGGTGCAGCAGCAGCATCTAGCATCTCCATTCCCAAGGCAACTGCAGAAGCCCAATCCAGCAGCACCACTGCCAAGGCATGCGCAACAAAAGTAGGAGCCAAAGGCAGTGGTGCCAGTCCAGCAAACGCAATACCAGGTGGTGCCATGCCAGCCACATCTGGTGCAGCAGCATCAGCATCCAGACCAGATGGTTCCAGCAAGCCACCAGAGCCAGCCATACCACCAAGAACTTCCAGGCCAGGTGCAGCCACCAACCAAGCCAGGCCAGCAAACAGCAATTACCAAACAGGTTGGAGGGCCAAGATGGTGTGGATGCTGGCCAGGTATGAGAACCATGATTGGGATGCCATGGAAGCCAAGGTTCCAATCTTGTGGGACCAGCTGAACAACCACATGGCTTCCGGGAGTGGTGTCCCAGGCAAGTGGGCCACTAAGGCCCAGGAATGGCTCCAAAACTACCACCAGCGCAAATGGTGGAAGCTGCAGGAACTCCATGAATGGTGGACCTTGGATTCCACCCTGAGGGATGACATAGCCAACCACCAGGAGGCCATGGAGAACCAAGGGTACGACCCAAGGCAGCCAGACTGGGCAAGGATCCAGTAGAGACCACTTCCAAGCATGCACCAAAAAAGAGTGTGCTTGCCAGCCTCTGTAGCATTACATGTGTCAGCCACCTGAAGCCTTCCATGGCATTACATGCTGTCAGCCCACAATGGCATTTCCAACCCTGGCCATGTTACAATTCAAGCAAGTGACCAAGTTTGATGCTACTCTGCCATTGATGGCATTTCACAATCAGCCACGCATGGCATTTCCTAGGGTAACGTCATCCAGTTGTTTGCCATGGTTGCTTCTTTGAATAGCTGCAGGCCAGTCCAGGATACCATCAGCATTGCTGCTTTCTCATATAGCATGCCAGCACATGCACCATAAATAAGATTGGTCCCCTCTTTGGTTTGTTGGTATCATTCCCAAGTTGCATGTTCCAACCTTATGGCATTAAATTCTCCTAAGAATACCTTGCAACTACAACCAGTGTCAGAATTCAGCACAATTTCTTCATGGGTCACATGCACACTGTTTCTACAGGCCACCCTAGTCCCTGCATGTTTTTTCTTACAGTTTAAGCACCAGCCAGCAGCCCAAGTTTACCAGTGCTTCTGAGAGCCAGGGATGACTCAACTTTGGAAAGCTGAAGATTTTGTCCAGGAGCTAGGCCATTTGGAAAAGCTTGCCCATAGCCATCCAGAAAGCAAGCTGGTGCAGACATTGGCCACATCCTTGTGTGCCAAGTTGCAAGCATCCAAGGAATGGACAAGCACCACCATCATCCAAATCCTGGAGAAGCTTGACCAAACCAGCTTGCCCAATGATTTGAAGAAAACAATCCAAGATGCCATTGACCAAATAGACTTGGCTGGCCCTGGCCACTTGAAGACAGTCATTGCAGGCCAGCACATTGAAGGCTTTAGCCACTATGTGTCCAAAGAGGATTGGGCCAGGATGGGCCAAGCACGAGCCAACACAGTGCATACCATGTCCATTACTGCCTCCAGGCTGAGATCCATGGGGTTTGTTTCCCTGAAGGAAGCTACCAAGGTGGAAGCCAGCAACTCTTCCACCAAGGCATACCTGGTTTGTGGGGATGGCTGTGGTTGTTGCCCTTTGTGGATCAAACAAAGAACATCTCTGGTGTCCATTGCTGGTGGCTGGAAGAGCATGGTGACTTGATTGCATTAAATTTCTAGTTTTGACACTGTTTGGCCACAAGCTCCAGTTTGGTGAGCCAAGGTGATTTGCAGAAAAGGAAACAAACTTCTGCAGGGAAGCCAAGCAACCATGCTGCACAGCCCTTCCCTGCCACCAATGGAGAAGCCAAAGTCTTTGGCTTGCTTAGCCAGCTGCTGGACAGATTTGCACCAGAGGAGCCCCAGATCACATATGTCCAGAGACCAGCAGGCAGCCATGCAGCAGTGCCTGTGGCAAACCAAAGTCAGAAAGCCACAGCAGTTGTTGCAACCACAGCACCCGAAAGCCAAACTTCCAGTGAGGCTTGAATTTGTCATATTTGTTCTTTGGCTTCAAATCAAGCTGATGCAGAAATTACAGAAGAGCCATTCTATTCGGAAATGTACAGGAAAAATGCCGGGGCCCAGAACCTAGGCGCACACTTTGTGCGAGCCTGAGCGGTCGAAATGCAAGTCAACATTTCACAAGAGCAACTGCGGCCGACAACCTATAGGCACACACTTTGCGCGAGACTGCGCAGTCGAAATGCAAGTCAACATGTCACAAGAGCCGCTTTATACGGAAATTTACAGGAAAAATGGCGCGGCCCAGATTGAGCCCAGAACGCAGACACACACTTTGTGCGAGCCAGCGCAGTCGAAATGCATTTGGTGATCTCACAAGAGCAATTTTATACGGAAATTACAAGAAAAATGCTCGGGCCCAGAGTGAGCACCCTGATCAAGCACAGGCCTGTGCTCCTACTGTAAGAACCCCTCAGTGTGGGCACACTGTTTGGGGGAAAAAGAAACAAAACAAAACCCAAAGAAAACCCAGAAATTGTCTTCATATAGGTTCCAGCAAAGTGGCAAAACGGCTCCAGCCAAGTTCAAGCCAGACTTCCCACATCACAACCCGGCACATTAAGCAAAGCAAGAAACAATCTAAAAAGAAAAACGAAATCCACACCTGCAATGGTTCCCAGCAAGATGTTCCGGCCAGGAGTTCCAGCAAGAGGGCTCCAGCAAGGTTTCAGCAGGTTCCAGCAGAGTTGCAGGAATGTCGTAGCAAGGTTCCAGCGAGATCTCAGCAAGGTTCCAGCGGGGTTCCAGCAAGGTGTCAGGCTCCAGCACGGTTCCAGGAAGGTTCCAGCACGATTTCCGCAAGGTTCCAGCAGGGTTCCAGGACTGTTCCGGTTTTTCGGGGCGTGAATTTTCCTGTCACCACTCCCCGGCCCCAGAGATTGATTGAAACCCAACAGATTCTCTGTTGGGAATTTGTTTTGTGGCTGGTTTCATGTTTTGGCTTGGCCATAGCTGCCTTAGCTCCCACGCCCTTAAGATATCATACCACCGACCTACTCGAAGCGCCACACATCGCCAAGCACGGCGCAGCAGGAACCACCACCGAAACGGCCAAAGCAGCCGCAGTGGCAGCAGGGCACCTCAGGTGAATGACGGCCTGGCAGTTCCAGCAAGAGTTCACCGGCATTTGCATATCCTTGGGTACATCATGGTATATACACCCACATGTCAATCTGTATCCCCCAAATCATCCAGCTCAAATAAACAAAAAATAGCCAAGAAAGGCACAGTTGCATCAGCAATTCCTCTCTCGTGCCGTTGCCGGCGCGAAGGCCTTCAGACGATTACAGCTGGCATCAAAATGGCTGGCATCAAAACGCATGGAGGAGATGGTAAAAGAGATGCGCTTTCCTGCTTGTGAGCGTTCGCACTCGCTAATGGTACCCAAGTTTGTTCCATCTTTTTTGTGTAGTGCAGCCAGCTGCAGCCATGCGTCTAGGAATGGTGGAAACCACAGCACAGGGATGTGTTGTGCACATTGCCAAGTGCATCGGTCTCTCACTGCCACGGTTTGACAGAGCCTTTAGTAACTTGCCCAAAAGCTGTGAACTTATCCACAGCAGCATGAGACGAAGCAGTGAAACCAGGTGGAGCTGTATGAAATGTCGGAAGTCTGCTGCAAAGCCTGTCCAAAATCAAGCCCGACATCAAAACAATTTGTAGCAGAAGCTTTCAAAAGGTACCGCAGCAAGGCTGCCACGCTCAACATAAACACAGCAGCATATAGCAAAGTCACAGGATCATTGAAAGCTTTGCTGGCGTTAGCTTTTTTCGGCATGCCAACCAGTGGTCATGGATAGCCCCAGCGCAGCATTGCCAAAGCAGGGAATGAATTGACAGCACAAATCCGTCAGTGTCTCAGCTTTCTGAATGACGGTACGGTGACATCATCAGGTGGTGCTGTGATTTTCTTTGACTCAGAACAGCAGTCCCTAGGAAGCAGTCCGTAGAGGGATGGTGGCTCAATGTAGCCTGGTGTATTTCTGCAGCATCCCGTTGCCCCAGACTGTGGCTTCACCTTCCGGCAAAGGTGATGCAACATCGAATCCACGTTCTGGCAGAGCTCCCTGGTGCTATGGTCCTGTCGAAGCCTGCAGAGGTACGCGTCCTTGCATCTCCTTGTTGTCCCAACGCATCTCCTTTTCAAGTCTCCGCCTCTTAAAGCCAAGAAAATAGGCAATGCGATTGGGAATCGGGCGCGGCCAAAACACTTGGATGTTAGCGGCTTGTCGGTTGCTTTCTCCTGATTCAGTAGTTGAGATCCGTCTGGTTTTACACAAAACTGCGTGCAACATAGTGCAACGCAGTAAAGCCCAGCCTGATGTATCCTTGTGCTTGTTCTTGATTGAAGTTGTTTGCTGCTCAACATCAAAAGCCCTCATTTTGGGCCAGGCCTCCTGGAAGACGGTGCGCGCGTTCCTGAACAACCAGGGCACGGGCTTGGCGCAGAGATTTCAACCGCAGAGAGGCCTGACAGAGTTGGAAATTCCTACAGCTGAGGAGGTTTCAAAGATTCATACCTTGCCTTGATATACCATGTCTATATTGAACCTATCTACTTTTTACATCTGTAGGTATTGGTTGATCGTCAGGTGGCCAACGGCCCGATTTCATGAAGGTTGCTGCCTATCTTGAAGATCCAACGAAGCGCCCAGTAGAGCTAATCCACAACAGATTCTGGATGTTGCCCAATTGCCTGGGGATGTTTCCATTACTTGGGCCCGAGCCTGGATACAACCCCCCAACATGGTGTTTTGCTGGGCACGTGATGCAGAGGCATGTCCGCTCTTGTGAACATTGATAGTTTTTGCCTGTTTTGTTTTTCATCACATTACAGCGGTCATTTTTTTACATACACGCATATCCATTATGAGTGGCCCTTTGCATTTACATTAGAGAAGAGAGAGAGAGAGAGTGTGTGTTTTGTCTTCATCATATGTGTGCAATCAGACAGGTGAGATAATCAAGCTAGAAAAGGCAGATAAGATAGGATATGATCGAAGGAAGTTTAGAAGTCAAACTTCCGACAATATGGACAGATGAAAAGCAGAGCTGGGCAGAGGCAGGGAGAAGAGAAGAGTAGAAGAGAGCAGATCAGAGAAGAGAAAGAGTCAGAAGAAAGAAGATGCAGATGCGCGAAAAGGTAGGAAAGTCGCCAAACACAGTGTTTTTCCAATGACTTGTGGCTCCGGAGGGTCGAAAAGTAGGCTCGCTAAAGCGGCGGGTGCGGAGCCATCTGGCCAGATGAGAGATGAAAAATTGCACGCCGTTGTGGCGCCAAGCACCTTTGTAAGTGAAAAAGCTAGAAAAACCTCACGTTCGGACCACTTTTGGAAGTTGCGATGTCGAAAAAGTGCACGTCGTTGTGGCGCGAAGCACATTTCGAAGTCAAAATGTACAAAACACACCAGCGTCGGACCACTTTTGGAAGTTGAGATGTCGAAGAGGTTCAGATGTCGTTTCGCGTGGCAGCCGCAAGGGATTGTGCAACTTGTCAAAAGTGAGCAAAACGTGAGGGTTTTGTCGCATTTCCAAAAACCATGGCAGGCGTGGGGCATTTGAGGAGGATCTGCAAAGATGCATTTTCTGTGGCAGGCGCAGTACAAAAGACAGGTTCATGAGATATGTTAGGAGGTCAGGGCGCTGATTTCCTGAGAGGGGTTGCATTTTTGAGCAACAGATCTGTAGGTTTGCTAAGATGATTTTGCGTGACACAGGTGCAGCACTTCGTATGGCCTGGCATCAATTTTCCGTGGCAGGCGCAGTACTTTAGACAGGTGGAGTGGAAAAATCGCAAAACGCAATGGTACGAGGCTGTCAGCGCTGCACTTAACTTTCCATTTTTAAAGGAAGTCTCGTAGAATTGCTTTGTTTTTGACGTTGTCAAGTTCAAAAATTGAAGAAGTCTCGCAGAATTGCTTCGTTTTGGATGCTGTCAAGTTCAAAAACTGCAGACGTCTCGTAGAATTGTTTCGTTTTTGATGTTGTCAACGTCGAAAAATGAGGAAGTCTCGCACAATTGCTTAGTTTCCAAGCTTGCAGATAGACAGGTGGATAGACAGACAGACAGACAGACAGACAGACAGACAGACAGACAGAGAGAGAGAGAGAGAGATAGATAGATAGGTAGGAAGGTAGGTAGGTAGACAGGTAGGTAGATAGATAGATAGACAGATAGACAGACAGACAGATAGATAGACAGAAAGACAGATAGACAGATAGAGAGACAGCTAGATCGATCGATAAATAGATAGATGGATAGATGGGTAGGTCGATAGATAGATAGATAGGTAGATAGATAGATAGATAGACAGACAGATAGATAGATAGATGGGTAGATAGATAGATGGGTAGATAGGTAGATAGATAGATAGATAGCTTAGATAGCTAGATTGCTAGACAGATAGATGGATAGATGGATGGATAGATAGATTGATTGATTGATAGATAGGTAGGTAGGTAGATAGATAGAGAGGTAGATAGGTAGATAGATAGGTAGATAGATCGATGGATAGATAGACAGCTAGATTGATAGGTAGATAGATAGGTAGATGGACAGATGGGTAGATAGGTAGATAAACAGATAGATAGATAGATAGATAGATAGATAGATACATAGATAGATAGGTAGATAGATAGATAGATGGATGGATGGATGGATGGATAGATGGATAGATAGAGAAACACATAGATAGATAGGTAACTAGATATATATAGGTAGGTAGATAGATAGATCGGTAGGTAGGCAGGTAGGTAGGTAGGTAAAGAATCAGAGAAAGAGAAAGAAAGAGAGAGAAAGAGAGAGAGAGAGAGAGAGAAAGAGAGGAGACCTGTCGCTCCATCAGTGGCTTTGCTCTGTCATCCCTGATTCTCAACAACCAACCTTTCCTATAGGTTTCCTATTTTTGAAACCTCCGCCACCGCCTTGTGCGGTACTACTGGAAAGATGAGATGGATAAGATAGATAAGATAGTCGAAGGAAGTTTAGAAGTCAAACTTCCGACAATATGGACAGATGAAAAGCAGAGCTGGGCAGAGGCAGAGAGAAGAGAAGAGTAGAAGAGAGCAGATCAGAGAAGAGAA
>Ga0126342_10022338_pt1 | contig 10455 bp, 5 predicted proteins | sample Cyp1metagenome_FD_92528 | JGI IMG/M metagenome (GOLD analysis project Ga0126342, IMG submission 92528) | Coral microbial communities from Lord Howe Island, Old Settlement Bay, Australia - Cyphastrea 1 metagenome | ecosystem: Host-associated > Invertebrates > Cnidaria > Coral ...
ATATATATATACATATATATAATATCCACATATATCCACTATAAACATCCATAAATCCAAATTAGCCTAGTTATATACCAACTTGATCCAACGGCTGCCTATCGTCCGGGAAACGGGAATCATCGCTGGTTTTTGTTGGGGACGGTCTGATCCAAGGCCCAAAAAGGCCAAGTTGGGGTCCCGTTTGCGACAGCTAAGTTGGTGAACATATGTCCAATATGCTTTATGGCAATTATAACAACTATAGACTATAGACGATGGTGCTAGAGTCGATCTACGGTTTATGTCAGTAATAGATGGATGATATATGATATGGCTAATGGTTTATCTATGGTTGTTATATATGTCAATTATCTATGGCTTATCTATGGCTAATGGATGTTAATGGGTGTTATGAAACGACTTCTAACTTGCGGGGGCCCACCTTGTAATGCAACGAACCAAGAAACTTCGACCTGCAGAAACTGTAACATTCGCTGCCTTGGAGATCAACGGGGGCATGAGCCAAGCATAATTTAGTTCAAGCAGGGTTTCTTCATGTTTGTCACATCATCTCACATCTATGCATTTAAATAAATAAATAAATGTATATATATATTAAAAATATTCCTATTATATACTGATAAGGATTTACCAGTACCAGTGGATCACCATGTTTATTTATTAACAACACACACACATCAGTTGGAATGCAGATTCCATCGCTTCACTGGCTCCTCAACTTGGCCATGCATGCTGTCCGAGCGACACTTCGTGCGCGGGATTCAGTTTCAGCAGTTCGTAGTACACCAGCATCGCCTTAAATGGTGGTTTCCTAAAATGGATCTCCCCCAAATCATCCAAGTCATTAGACCATGACTTAACATTTCGTCCTAGTATTTCATCCAAATTTACCCATTATATCATTATTTTTGGGTAAACACCCATTTTAGGAAACCCCCCAACTGGGAGCCCTTCAGAAATCTTCACAGCCTGGGGCGTTCCCACTTTGCATTGGCATCTATAAAACCACATATTTTCACAACATGATTTATAAATATTGACAAATGATAATTTATAAATGTACTAGTAGCAATCATACATCATGGGATCACTATTCATGTAAAACCACCAGCTGTTCTGTCCATCCATGCTGCCAAGTAGCTGGTCGTACTTGCGCCTTGGAAATGGTTTGAGGCCCCGAGTTGGCTTATGGAACGCCATAAAAAAAAGGAAGCTGCAATTCCACTTATAAGGGGCTATATAACCACAATAAGAAGGGTTACATCAAGTTATATCCCAAGATATGAAAGTTAACGTATATGGTAAAATCCCCCTGTTTATAAACACTGTAGTAACCCCAACTGCATTCCCAAGTGCTGGGACACTTGCTGCTTTTCCGGGATCCAGTTGTTTCACCAAGATCGCCAAGAGTCAAAGTCCCGCCAGCTGCGATAGAAATTCCTGGGAGCCACAATGGCGTGTAATGTGGCAAACATAATTCCATAAACCATCCCCAACATCAGTATTCGTATGGGGATTGAACCATCCCCAGATGCTAGGTTTATGGCATTGGGTTTCCCAGGTTCTCTTGCTCGGGGAAACTTTTGGTGGTTTGTACAGTAGTCACTTTTTTCAAAGCTGCGTTGCCCATGGGAGAATCAAAACCATCCCCACGAGATGGGACGATTAACAATTGTCTTGCCAAATACAATGCCCTTCAACAGTCTGTTTACACATCTAAATGGGAGATCCATGGGGCACTGGCCCAACTCCATGTCTTGCATTCCGAACTTGCTAACATGTTTGTTCATGAGGATGGTGGTTACCGGTGGTTTATGTTCATTCCTTCACCAAGGTTGTCCTTGCGGGGATGTGCAAAGCCATGCCGCCCAGCGTCATCCAGGCTTCCGCGCGCTCGCGCACAAAGGCGTGCTGGTCCTTGCTCCAGCTGCGGCCGCGCTGCAAACCCAGGACCTTCCAGCATGATGCAAGGTAGAACCTTTTTGACAAATCAGGTGTACTATATATATAATACATATATAATGTATGCATTATTGTTTCAAAGAAAAATATGAAATATGCATTTATTATTGACATATGTCTATATATATATATATGTGTGTGTTTGTGTGTAAAAGAATCTGTTGCTTTGACCGCACATGGTGATATATGTGGAACCCAAATCTTTTTGTGGCACGTTGTCGATTGGCAATGGATGGGGGTTACGTAGAGCCCACTGCACTATTGTTGGGTAGTACAACTCCTAATTTCCAACACATACATTCACAAATCAACAAATAACCTAAAGAAGGACATTATGTATATATATATATATACCAGTAGTACCGCACAAGGCGGTGGAGGAAGTTTCAAACATATGAAACATATAGGAGAGCTTGGTTGTTGTGAATCAGGGATGGCAGAGCAAAGTCGCTGATGGACCGAAAGGTGCTTGAGGTCTCCTCTCTTTCTCTCTCTTTCTCTGACTATCTACCTACCCACCTATCTATCTTCTATGTATCTATCTATCTATCTATCGATCTATCTATCTATCTATCTATGTATCTATCTATCTATCTATCCATCCATCTATCTATCTATCTATCTCCCTCTCTTTCATCTGTCTATCTGTCTAGCTGTCTATCTATCTATCTATCTGTCTATCTGTCTACCTGTCTATCTGTGGTGCAGTGTCATTCAGTGTAATGTAGTGTAATGTAGTGTAGTCGAGTGTAGTGGAACGTAGTGTAGTGTAGTGTAATGTAGTGTAGTGTAATGTAGTGTAGTGTAGTGTAATTTAGTGTAGTGGAGTGTAGTGGAGTGCAGTTGTGTAGTCGTAGTTGTAGTTGTAGTGTAGTGGAGTGTGGTGTAATGTAGTGAAGTGTAGTGGAAGGTAGTGTAGTGTGATGTAGTGTAGTGTAGTGTAGTGTAGTGGAGTGTAGTGTAGTGCAATGTAGTGTAGCGTAGTGTGATTTAGTGTGGTGGAGTGTAATGGAGTGTAGTGGAGTGTAGTTGTGTAGTTGTAGTTGTAGTTGTAGTGTAGTGGAGCGTAGTGTAGTGTAATGTAGTGAAGTGTAGGGGAAGGTAGTGTAGTGTAGTGTAATGTAATTAGTGTAGTGTGGTGGAGTGTCGTGTAGTGCAATGTAGTGTAGTGTTGTGTAATTTAGTGTAGTGGAGTGTAGTGGAGTGTAGTTGTGTAGTTGTAGTTGTAGTGTAGTGGAGTGTAGTGTAATATAGTGAAGTGTAGTGGAAGGTAGTGTAGTATGGTGTCATGTAGTGTAGTGTAATTTGATGTAGTGGAGTGTAGTGTAGTGTAACATAGTGTAGTATAGTGTAGTGAAATTTAGTGTAGTGGAGTGTAGTTGTGTAGTTGTAGTTGTAGTGTTGTGGAGTGTAGCGTAGTTTAATGTAGTGTAGTGTAATGTAGTGTAGTGAAGCGAAGCGAAGCGAAACGACATCTGAACCTCCAAAAGTGGTGAAACCCTAGTGTTTTGCACATTTTGACTTGGAAATGTGCTTCGCGCCACGACGGCGTAACGGCGTGCACTTTTTCGACATCTCAACTTCCAAAAGTGCTCCGAGCACCAGGTGTTTTGTGCATTTTGACTTGGAAATGTGCTTCGCGCCACAACGGCGTGCACTTTTTCATTTCACATCTGGCCAGCTGGCTCCGCACCCGCCGCTTTAGCGAGCCTACTTTTCGACCCTCCGGAGCCCCAAATCATTGGAAAAACACAGTGTTTCGCGACTTTCCTACCTTTTCACGCACCTGCATCTTCTTTCTTGTTACTCTTCTTTCTTCTAATATTTCTCTTCTCTCTGCCTCTTCCCTGCTCTGCTTTTCATCTGTCCATATTGTCGGAAGTTTGACTACTAAACTTCCTTCGATAAGATTCTATAACAATAACAATAACAAAAGCATCAAATAGCACTTGTAATTTACCTATTGCTATAGCTTGTGCACTGCTCAGGGCCCTGCCCCAGCCACATCCCCAGTTTCACCTTTGTCCTGTAGTGATAGTTGGACCTGGCAGCTGGATGCAGCTGGGGCCATGGGGAATGATCCACAGTGTGGAATATGGATATTGGCGGTCATTCACAAGAGGTGCTCTATGCAAGAAATGGCAAGATCAAATGTTGGAACTCCTGGAATATCCATGCTAGTGCTACAACTTGAAACCTGCCAGTCTGACATTGTGCGAGGTAAACGGTAATTGTTACTTCTGGTATATAAAGTTCATTAAGGCTATTTCAGACTTTTCTTCGGACAGATTCTACATGTCGATTTTTTTTAGAAAATGCTATAACTGGAAACTGGATATGATCAGCAGTCCATCGCAATGAAGAAGCCGACCTGTGGCACAACTCTAAGGCCTTTGCCACTTTGGTGATTCGTATTCAAACGATGTCAAATGACTGTCAAATGGCAGGAAATCATTGTACAAAGTCTCAGTCTCACATTTTTGAAAGTTTTTAATAGTCTAATTTGGAAAGATTTGGGGGTAAAACCTTATTTTAGGAAACCCTCACATCTTTGTAAATTGTAAATTGCGGGAGGTCAACAATATATAACAATATGGGGTTTATAGGTGCTGGGGACTTGTGAAGCAACTAGCAAATAGCAATCAACAATACCTTTCTGAACTTTATTTTTGCTCCACATTTGACCCAGATCCCCAGATCTTCTGTTGCGATGGCATTTCAATTTGGCCCAGCATAGCCCGGCATAGCCCAGGCGGCCTGAATACATCCAAGGGATCGCGAATCAGAACAACTGCCCTGTCATACCTGAAGCACAGGGAAAAGAAAAGGCTAGCAGAATGTGCAAGACCTGTCTGCATGGTACGGTGGGTGGAAGAAATCTTGCACCACCTTGGCTGGTTGAAACCTTATAAATAATGGGATGAACCACCTATCAACTGGTGCAGGATCTCTTCCATCCACAGTATGACTACAATATCAGGAGACTGCGTCTAGAACTGTGACATTCATTCATATGGTATACCTCAAAGGGCAAACGGATATAGCCACTTGTTTTTTTTGGAGGAAACCACAATTCAATGGATTGGCTTAATGATTCCAATGGAACATACATGGGACATACCGACATACCCAATGTTGAAACCAGTGCTTCCTGCAAAGCTTCCCTTGATGGTCGGGGCCCCTCACAGGTGCCACAAAGGATAGATGGAGGGACGTTCGCTACAGTCATTGATAGATGCCTTTTCCCTTCTTAAGGAATCAGCACAAAGAGGAATATACCAAACATAAGTAGGATTTATACTGATATATATTTAAAATGTATATTGATATAATATATATAGTATTAAATGCATAAATATTTATAACTATATATATATATTGATTGGTTGTTGATGGGTTTTGCTTGGTTTTTCCATGTTTCTTCTATTCCTGATTCTTCACCAAACCATTCTCAAATGTAGAATTGATTCATCCCAACTTCCTCATCACTCATCAGGAAATCCACCCAGGAAATGACACCCTGAAAAAAAAGAACAACCTGAATTCCTCGATGCTCAACTACCTGTCCCTGTGGATAAATGAGACACACATACAAACTTCGCATCCCAATCGACTGGTTGAGATCCTATGGCCCTATGGCGAACTGATGGGATCACCATGGATCACCGTCCCCCTGCCATGCCAGGCGCATTTTGGTGCAATGAAGCTGAATCGCCTTTGCAGCGGTTTTGAAACCATGGGAACGTGATGAATCTTTGAAAGTAAAAAAACATGGTTTCAACGCTAAATGTGCCCGATGTGTTGTATATATATCTATAGATGTAGATATGATTGAAAACAAGACATCGGATGTATGAGAGTAATTATGTGTTCCTATGAATTCGTATGATGTGTAAAAAGTGACATGAACAAGCAAAACCCATATATATATATATATATATGTCGATTGAAATTTCCGCTTTGGGGTATACCCATATGGCTTTCTGCTCACATCAAACTAGCTAGGATTTATGGATCTTCATCCCTCTCAAATAGGAATATATATATATATATACTGTACATACACAGATATGTCTCCCGGCTTATAATCATTCACTAACCCGAAAATAGTTGTTATCATCTGTTATCATATTGTTTTCATATCTTATCAAGAGGCCATTTGGGGATGATTCGCTCCAGTAACGTCAAAGTGACGTCATGAACAAATTCCTCCAGATATGGACTGACCATCCCCAAAGTTACATATCCTCATTCTTTATGCTTAAATCCTTACTTTTCATGATCAAAACCTGCCATCCTCCCATGGAAAATCAGAAGTAACTTGATCCATAGCCATGGCACCTGCTTCTTCTCCAGGTTGAAGTTTTTACGCACCTTGATGGCTGCTTCCAAGCTGCCAGGTGGGAAAATCAGACCTGGACCGTGGATATTTTGGTGGATGTTGGGACCTAGATGTGTCAAAGTTCTGAAATGATGGGTCAATACCATGTTTTCATGGCTACATTCAGGGTCTACAAACTTCATGGCACTTTCATCGGCTTAAAGGGTTGCATTACTTCATGGTGTTTACATGAGATTGCCTTGGAGCTAGATTGGGGGTTTCACCAGCGAAATTGAAACAAAGAGATGCGAGTTTTGTATATATATATAATATATATATATATATTGTCATACTATATCTGTGTGTGTGTGCACACGTAATTATAGATATACTATGTATATGCAATTTTTGTCATTCTATTTGCTGAAAGGGGATTGCATTGTAGCTGTAGACATTAGTACTCATCTGTTTGAGATGAATTCCGCGGGCGACCATATTCATATACCTACACTAGAGGAATACATTTAAAACCACATTTCATACGCTGCTGGTAGTACACAAGGGAAACAGAAAAAAAAAGAATATCATGCAGAGTCAAGCAAATGGCAACCTCATGGTACTCACGGTAATCTCACATAGCTGCACTGAAAACCACCATGAAAATTATAGGAAAATCAGCATAATCATGTACAAATGGGTCATGGCTTCCCTAGCAAACTGGTAGACTACGGCCTACGGTCGTCTGTGCTCCGTATCACTGTGCCCAGCGGGCCGCGGGGTGTGCCAGAATAGTTTTTCACGATACCAGTGCATGGTTGGATTTGAGGAAAATTCCACAGAAAACCAGGGACGAACCAGGGACTATTCTGCAAACATGAATCTGGGAATCAACTATGATTGTCTTTGCAGAGATCTTACAGTGTTACAGTAAGGTTTAAATATAGCCCAATGCTCCCAAGAAAGTCTGAGGAACCACACAGTGGTGGGAAAACGGGACCTTCGAACCGTGAATGCCAATTGCTCCCCTTCACTTGCATTCGCTTTCCTACGTGCATCATGGTGCTCTATTGTCATTGTTGTTGGTCCTACTCCAAAAAAAGAACGCCAGAATGCCAGAATTTTCCTCCAGTCCTTCTTGCATTTTTCCCATGATTCTATATCGATATACATACATACATACATACATACATACATATATATATATATCGTTTCTTTGTTATTATTCATTTGCATATCTTACGCATGTCAACACTGTAGAATCACAACATGCAAATTGAAACAGAAATAAATAAATAAAACCATGCGTATATATATATATATATATATATATGTATATACAAATGTATATATATATATATATATATGTGTGTCTGTGCGTATAAATATGTGTATATATAAATATGTGCGTATATATATATGCTTATATATATATGCGTATATATATATATATATATAAATATACAGAGTATATATGCATATATATATATATATATATACAGTATATATGCGTATAAATATATATATATATATATAAATGTATGATGTATGGTAAAGATACAAATATATACATACAAGTACATTTGCATATACTTGGGATGCTCATCCAGTGATTGCAACCGAGTGGCAAGTCCCAATCGACTCCAACTTCTCCGTTACCTCTGTAGGTCCTACGCAGCATGGACAAGTAGAGCCACGAGAGGTTCAAGGCAAGGGTCTTCAGAAGACAAATGAATCAAACCTTAGAATATCTACAAATTCTAAATATATAACAATATGTAAACTAAAAAGAACCAAAAAAATATAACTATATATTAATTGAGTATACCTGTATATGAATATATATATAGATCTAAATACATATATTATAGAACATATGTCTACCCACAGACAAGACATCGAAACTCTGAGATTTCGCGACTCCCGCGACACGAAATAACGCGCCGCCAGTATCGGCGCCTAAGAGTCGGTGTGCTTCCTGCGGCGCCAGGCTGGTGTTGCGCACCCTGAGGCGTTTCCAAATGGGAGCGTCCGGCCAACCTGGGAGATTTCACGGGAGATTTCACGCTTTTCACCAACACTATCCTCCAGCACAATGCCGGAAGCAAACTCCTGTGGCAACCCAGAAATCATAGATATGAGTGAAATAATGTAAAGCACTAGGGTATAAGTATAAGTATATGTGTATATATATATATGTATATGTATCTGTTTCTTTTAAGCTATATTGATAATAATAATTATTACATGATTACATGATATATATATATATATATATAATGTATACTGTACACTATATGTATATTTGTGTATTCTTACAGTTATACCCTTGACTATACATCTGCAAATATAGATATATATATACATATACATACATATATATATACATATATACATAATTATACATACATACAACTTTACACAAAAGTACCCCCCAAGTCTTGGTCAAACACCCGTCCGGCACAGAAAGTGAAAGGTGCCGACTTCCGCAAAGTCAGGGAGGAAAATCACCTCCGACCCTGATTTGTCCATACTAATATGCTATAGATTCTATAGATTTAGAGATGACATGTTTTCATCTGTTTGTTCCTATGAGTTGAAGTAGTTCACAGGTACGGTTTGATTTGGTGAGCCCAAGACAATCCTCAGGCGCTTTGCTCCGAAAATGGATTCATGCAAGCTTATCAGGTTCACACGAAAAACGCTGCGCCAATGGATGGGTTGCCTCTTGTCATCTAACCTCAAAGTCTCTAAGCCACATGGATCCATGGTTAAAAAACATGTTTTTCACCACATCTTACACCAATGGGAGCGTGCCGACCATGCTCATGCTCGTTGGCGAAATCAAGACTGATATCACATGAGGTGAAAAACCATGACAATGGGATGAAATATGATTTACAATACCCTCTGGTAATTAAACATGACTCTAGAAAATCACCATGTTTGACAAATATAAATCATGATTTATCATCTATCAGTGGGTTTTTTTTCATAACTGTGTCAAATTACCCAGAGGGTAACCATGTTAAACCAGTTTTTTTTACCCCTTGTGTCCCATTCGGTCACACGTACCCATAGCTACCGGCCAAGCCACAACCGAAGCAAATGCTGTGTGTCTTGATGATCAAGCCATCCTGCGGACCCATGGGCCAGTGCTCAATGGGTTGGAAGAACAACACAAATCAAACCAATGCCTGTTCAATGGGTGCTCCAACATGTTCCAACTCTCTCTCTCTCTCTCTCTCTGTTGTCTCTAGCCAGTCATCATCTATCTGTGAAAAGACACAGATGGTAGATGTGCAGATTTAGATTTACACTCTGTATACTTGACATGACACCAAATTGTAACTGCGGTAAGGCTCAGCCTACCCTTCCGATTTCCACCCAGGTCACTGTGTCCAGGTATTTTGTTTCTTGAAAAGCGGGACACGTGGGTGCATGCTAGGATGAAAAAAAAACATATTTTTCGTACCAAAAACATGGATAAAACATGACAAAACATGATAGTCATATGGATGAGTCTCAGGGTCGAGGTGTTACTTGGAGGCATGGTAGATATAGATATAATATGATATAATACTGATTTTGTACCAACAAAATGTATAGCATTTTTTACCCCGGTATATGTATATATATATACCATCTCTAGAAATGCCGCTTGATGTCGTCCTCGTTGATGTCGTCCGGCTTCCCCTCGACACCGCCCGCATGGGGGAGCACATTGGCCCAACCCGGATCTTCGAATCCACAGGCTGAGGATGAGGCGCCTAAGGCGGCCAACTGGTTCAACATCAATTCAAAGTGGTGCCCTGCGAGTTACAAGTTTATAAACCCAAAAGACTTTAGATTACTATATATATATATGTTAAATAAATAAATATATATATATATATATAAATATTCATTGTACATATACATACATACATACATATATATATATATAATAAATATATTATACACATATACATATCTAAATATATGTTGTATAACTATACTATACATATATACATATAATAACTAAACACATATTTATGTATTTAAACAAAATATATAACTAGACTACATATATATATATATGTTATATACCTATATTGTACATATATATGCATATATATATATATACATTTATATATATGCATATATATGTATATATACATATATGTTATATA